>JGI24021J15306_10007679_pt1 | contig 13170 bp, 9 predicted proteins | sample Ectturendosymbi1_FD_15306 | JGI IMG/M metagenome (IMG submission 15306) | reverse complement strand
GAAAGAAATCCTTTCTCAGCAAAGAATCAGACACTAAGATCTTACAGAGTATATATTTCGCCTACGATGTAGGCATCATCAGCTCTTATTCAAATAGTTTCATAAGTTACTTATTAAAGGAGTTAACCAATTTAAAGTTTCTCTGTAAGGCAAAGCAAGTACCAGTTATGGCAAGCGCTACAGTCAAAACCTTAAAATAAAGTAACAAGAGGGTAATAGCATTTCTGATCCTTAATTGACTTCATTAAAAAGTACACAGGTGATGTTTTCGTTANCCGAAACTAATCAAACACACTNTACGGTAGATAGAATGTGACACAGATGAATGAAGAGTCTTCACTTGATTGCAACCATGCCATNACCTTGCATGTTGCATGATGCGTGTTATGATGCCAAAGATTGTATCAAAGGAACACGAAAGGGCAGGGTGCAACAAAAGATTAACGCTGTATCATAGTAGCTAATTTCTGATGTAAACACCACCAAAATTTTCGATAGCATATTCTAGAGTTATTGCTTATTGATGCATTGAGTTTTGCACAGCTTGATCACTTCTTCATTTACCTTATGTTGGTCTTTTACTTGTTACCTCTTGGTGATTTGCCACGCGAGGGTGAGAATCTACTGTGACAATGGGTTTGTTCAGCCCTTTGAAAATTCGGGCGCATTTTTGTACCTTTGGAAGAGTTTGCAGAAATTATCGAAGTGCTTGTGGCGACAAGTAGTGATTCTGTTGCTTACCTTTAGTGGTTCGAAACGTTTTTTTTTCAATTTTCCAAAGCGATTCTCATCAATTTAAAAGCAGCTAAAATTCAAGGTTATTTTCCCAAAAATTATACTGTAAGGTAGTCAGAAAATTTCTGTCCAAATTTGCGGAATGGTGGATACACCCGTATTCGACCTTGCAAGCGTTGCCATTTAGGTCGGTTGCAACTGTGTTTTTTCTTGCAATACCTTCAGTGTAAATGATAAAAGACGAAATTGTCAAATGAAACGCTAACTGATCCATCCCGATGGAACGACATACGCCTTCTGTGCATGTAAGTGTGAAACAGCAGACTTGTTAAAATTTATTTGCGATGTTGAGAAAACCGGAAACTTTGGAACCAGGTAATAACGTTTTGGCAAAAAATGAAAGCCTTTGTCAAACAAAATCAAGGTGTATGACACATAGCGTTAATTTACGACTAGACCTCTTTGACAGATGGTATTTACAAACAGTTTGTCGTAATGTTTGAAATATTATTTTCACTTCTGCTGGTTTTCGGAAATGATCTCTCCAATCACTCATAAAGATAAAAACACACCTAATTCGTAAGGTGCATCGTGCAACTTTAGTTAAAGCGATTTAATGGTGGTCTATTTAAAAAGAAACAAACTTGAAGGTAATTTGTCGATGGATTTCTTTTTTAAGGCACAGCAGCAATAACACAATGGCCTGCAGTTAGGATAACTGCTTGGAGCAAAACAAATTGAGAGAAATATTCAAGTTTTCCAACGTAATCAGCATATAACATACAGCTGATAAAATAATAAATGTTTGTCTCACCGTAAAAGTTCGTGGAATCCAGCAGCTTGAGGCGATCATTACTCTAGTTTCTCTAATACTGTACAGAAAAGGTATGATGTTGCGCTAGAAACGCAACAAAGAAATTTTGCAAGAAACGCTTTGGTTCATGCAACCAATGACATGAATTCGTGTTGCAGTAGAGATCCACCGTCTATCCATATTCTTGTCCGACTACCATTGTTTTAAAATCATCATGATTACAAAACATCTACAAGCAAAAAGAGGCATTTTCTCCAAATTCAGCAGCAATCTCCACAACAAAAGAACGGAATGATTTTCTACCGTTAATTTAATAGCTTCAGCGCAAATTGCTAGTATCATTTAATAACTTAAAAACAAGGAACATTTTTTGAGTAAAAATGTTTTGTAGTTCACTGATTTGCTTCCAATAAACCTTTACAGTGTAGCTTGTAAACAAAAACAATAAATTCGACCTATGCAGTTACGGCAACCTTCCATATCTGCGCAGCTTTCATCGCTAGCAGCACCATCAACTTCATCGCCGTTAACTTCTGACAGAAAATGAGAAATAGGGACTTCTCCTTTGCTGGATGTTATAAGTTTTTGTCCGAGCCATTCGAATTATTCTACTCCAGAACAATATAGATAATAACCTGTTCAACATAAACGAAATTTTGGTAGAAGCATGCATGTTCCCTCTAACAAAAGTCACGCCGAAAACTTGCTCCTGATGAAATATTTTGGTACATTTTTGGAGGTGGCTGCTGTTTTCGTGATGAACATTTGATGATGAGACCCGTCTAAACAATTTGATGTTTCCTTCAATCATTATCATGAAAATTATCTGATTGTAAACGCACAATAACAGGGAGGGAGCTTTAAATAATACAAAAGTAGATTTGTTCTAAGAATAATCCGAAGGTGAAAACCCTTCTTCATACTACCACAAGTAAACATTTTCAGAGTTTACTGTGTTTAAAACCTTAACATTTATGTTGTTGCTACATTTTACGTTAGCAACAATAGAGCATCGCAAGCGACGAAGTTTCTTCCTGAATGTTTCGCAATGACATGTGGAATATTGAATGTGCTTCAGCAGATCTGCAATCAGAAGTAGGGAAAACCGGTTTATTGCTTCAAATGAAATTCGTAAAACGTTAAACTTTACAAAAACTTTGATTTTTGTATATTTTCGAAAAGTAGGACACACAGTGCATATTTTCCTCTTTACTTTGCACAGTGAAATTCTTCACATTCCTTTCTAATGAAATTTTACTCTATTTAGAACTATTTAGCTTAGCTCAACCTACTTGGACAAATTGATCTGCTTGGCTGAACTTTACGTACACTTCCATATCAGTATATAAACGGCCTAGCTTACTTGACCGGTTCAACTCAACGTGACTAACTCGACCTGGACCTACGAACCATAATTTAGCCTAACACCCCGCGTTTAGTTGTTCAGCCTTTTTTCAAAACATTGCCACATAACCTGCTAACAATCTATCATGGCTGACCGGCTGTTTGTTTGCATATCCAGAAGAATTGCTTGAACATTTGGCTACTGGCCCAAACTTGTCTACTTTCGTACTTAAAGTTTAAGTTTTAAGGAAAGGAAAAGGTTTGTGTTATCAAGAATGCTTTCCCAAAACTTTATATCTCTCGTGGAACTTTTAGCAATAATTGCTGTTTTCTAAAAAAATTTCTCGCAGAAAAATTGTTTCCTGTTTTGTTTTTAATGAAATTGAAAACGCGAAAGAACGTTTTAAAATCCACTACTACTACTTCTACTAGGAAAGTATGTTTTTCGCCAAATAAATGTTTTTGTTTCTAAATATTGTGTGGCAGTAATGGACCATAAATTAATGTAATAGGCATAACCCAATAATACGATTGATGAAAATAAATTTTCAGAAACCGTACGGAAGATGCCGCTTTTGCTGACGAATTGTGCCATCTGNCAAAGAAGCACGGCTTCGCACGCTAGTAAAGAGCAAGCGNTTGAAAGAAACGCACTGCGAAAGTAATTNATATNATAGGACTCCCCGCAAGACTTCTTTCGCGAGACTCACTGCTTCTTTCGTACTAAACCGTACTGTTTCTAATGTGCGATACATAACATTATATTCAGCAGCTCGCAGTTACCCGACAACGTGCACACTTGTTTTTGCATTCGGATGTCCCTTTGCTTCTGCCACAGAAAATTTTCGTAAATTTGCAGACACTGTTGCAGACAAACGGACGTTGCTCACATTAAATGCGTGGAATTGAACTTTTAGACAGTTGTTACTTTTATAGCTGTTTTCAGAAATTGGAAACACATCAGCGCTTACGGGTCTAATGCCAAGCGATGTTTGGTGTTTGTTTCTTGAAAACTATCTGCTAGCGTTGGCTTTGCCTGTAATGAAAACAACTGATAAGGATAAATTAAGAACACATATTTTCAAAGAAAGATTTGCATCCTCATGCTTTAGTGAGCAATTCAAATTATTTATTTGCATAGATACTTCCCCACAGAAGAACAAGTTAAGGATCAAACGTTTCACCGACATCAGATACATATCTATCGGAAGAGTCTTTCAAAATAGCTTGTTTGGTAAAAATACAAATAGCACGTAGAAGTGACCTGAGCTTTAATCTGTCTTTGGAAACGATTAATCTTTTTCACCCAATGTGTGTAGAAGTTGTTATCACTAACTTCCTGGCTGCGACCGGTCAATCGGCTGGACTGTATAAATCACTGCCAAATAGGGGTAGATCATCTGAAAACAACAGCAATGGCAAACAAATCGACATTTGAAAACATCTTGCCAACAATGTATACAATTCAAGCTATGGCCGATGTGCAGAACCGAACAGTTTAAACACAGCCATGATACAAAAAGGCAAAAACGCACGGAACATCATCAGACAATAGAGCACCGAGACAAAGGAGGACAGTGCACCTTTTCCTAACAAGTTTCGAAATCCACGATGTCCTGGAGCTACAAAAACAACTATTAGACCCTTCTCCGGAGAATCTGGCTTCTCTCAACGAACGTTTCGAGCACACTTGAGTTTGTGCTTCTGGCGCAAAAATGCTTACTGTTTCGCGCGGGACAAACGAGACCAATTAACTTGTCTCAAAAATCTGGCAAGATGGCGATCTGCGATCGAGCATTTGAAGTCACTTGACGTCAACTTAAGATAAATTGAAACAAGTACACAAGCACTTTTTGTTTTAGTCAGCCCACTCCTCTCCAGAAACCGCTTCTGACGAACTCGCAGAGTTACGAAAGCGACGCATTAGCAGATAAGCTGTTCCGGAACGCGTGCCAGACTGGATGAGACAGAGAAAAGACCTTGCGCTACTGTTATGCAACGAGCTTCTTCCACAGTTCAGTTGGGCTGATTTCCTGGATTCTATGTAATTCTTTAATGCAATAGCGTTGAACACCGTTCTCCCAGTAGGTCAATCTCTCACACTATGGGTCTGCTAGTTAAAGTTGAGGGTCTTAAAGTCGTAAAATGTTTATTTCATTGATCGCGCCGCATATTACTAACGATTAAGAAAAGGGGAGTTTCTGCTGTCAAGTTACCATTTGTATCCACTTTTCTTTNGTAAAGGTTTTCTCCACCTGTGTGTTCGATGATAAAGAGCGTTCAACCACCTGCTGTGCTCACAAGAGATCCTTGTTTACACANCTGCTTTAAAAAGTAAAGCTTTTGTGGGCGCAGAGCTTTCACCAGCACGGACGAAGAAATACTANTGATTTGTCTTAATAGCATGGACATGACTGTCAGTTTTCCGCGCATTGGTAAAAGTTGATCCAGTGTTGGTTTTAAGTTTTATACAAACGGTCTTGCGCAGCGCATTCCCACCAAATAGCCAAGCCATAAACAGCATTGTGTTATCACCTGGGAAAATGTTTTCTCAGTGATTAGTGGCCAGCTTGTTATGTACGATTAATATTTGCTGGGAATCAGTGTCGAACAGCTGCCCAGGAATGAATGCAGTGTTTCGTAACTCAGTATCTACATTCGCTTTGCTGCCTCTTTTTAATGCAAATACTTCAAACCCAGATGGTTGTCAAAAATTTCGCATGAGCTTACTATTTCATAGACCTTCAGTGTTGTTTCTGCAATGGGGTTATTTTTCTTTAGAATTGTATTTAGCTCGTAACGATCAAGTAACTATAAAATGTTTGACTGGCTAAACTATTTATGACCATAGATTAAATGTCCACTGAAAAAACAAGAAGTACTTCTAATAATTAATTTGAGCTTTCAAGATTAAGACATCTGTCCTCGGGCAGTTATACAGTCTCTGTTTAGAATTAACTCATTTCCACTCTCTATTGAATCAAACATCGTTCACGGTAATTGCTGTAATATACCCAAGTAACCAACTTTTCAAAACCCTTGTTCACGACGCAAGAAGATTTTGTCTTGTGCTTTTCTGCTAAAAGTTTCTCTGTTTATGATTTGCAAGGCGGCTACTCTTTTTGCTTTTCCTTTTATTCACTTTTGTAACGGAGAAAAGGCCAAGAACATTTTGCATGCGGAAAAACGCTGTAAACAACCTAGATGAGGTCACAAGCAAACAAGCCTAGAAAAATCCACAACAATGAAGAGACTTTCTTTTTTTGCGTCACCAGCAATTCGTTAACGAGCAATTTAGCTTGATGAAATGTAAGCTGTACAAGCACGTTTTTTTGTGACAAAGGTTTTTAGCAGAAGAGACGAATAACCAACAAAACTATTCATTTCTTCCGTTCTTTTGTTTAAAGTGTGTTAGTGTGTACTGCACGTCAACGTTCTTTTATAGGTCTCTATGCCTAGACTTTTACAAATTAAAAAGTTTATCTTAGAACATATTTTTGTTATGCAATACTGTTATATTTTTCGAGGGCTTGTAAATTTTTGCCCAGTACATCCATACTTTCTCCTTTTTCTCATATTCATCATTCTTTTGATCTGTTTATAACTTTTGAACTTTTGTAGAGCGTTTTGACAGCAAGAATGTTCAAACTAAGTGAAACCAATAAAAGTGCACGATTTGGAAGATTTGGTCTTGGCAAATGTGATGAAACCAGTCAAACCTCAGGTTTCTAAATTCAATTTGAAAACATTTCGAACCCACTAAATGGGAGTCGAGCAGGTACAATAGAAAATGTTCTCCAAAATACCGTCATAAAGTCAAAGACGATAAAGTAAAAAACATAATATCTTCATGCCGGGTAGCTGCCTCTTAACTGCCTGGTTGTCAAGGTCTGTAGAAATGCAATAAAAAATGAGACAGCCAAGTTCTTGTTTTAAAACCAATCAAACTACACAAATTAAACTTTGGCTCTCTTCGCGGGAGAAGTGCTTTGCCGATGAAAAATAACTGCTGGGTGAGGAATGGTTCTTATCAGCATCAACGTTCGTGTAGCCATGAAAACGTGCCTTCGTCGCATCTGCCTTTGGAAAAACGCTTCATGAAAAGAACAAAACAACAGTCTGGGGCGGATGTGAATCGGTCCAGTGGTGAATACCTGTCTGTTGTTGAAACCACTTTCTCATCTTCGGGTCAAGCGTTTCACGTCGCCAAGAAAACGGTCTGTGCTTTTTAATACAACCTCCTCAGATTTACGCATGATCAGAACAAACATCCCTTCTGTGCAGATTTCTCAAAATGTCTTGCTGCGAGTAGAAAATTCAACATCACGGATAGACGCGCGAGCTTGACAAAAACTCTTAGATATTGTTATGGCATTCTGCGAGTAGACTTGGAAAGAATCTGACACTTGACTTGAAAATTGGGAATAACTTAGATAAAAAACGGACCGATCATAGAAATTAATTGTTCCATTTTTGGTTGCCATTACTTTTCAGTAGCGGGTTGTGTAGCCCTCAATTATGCTGCAAAGGGGCAACATGTAATGACTGACGAGTAAAGCAAAGTCAGAAGCGATGACAAACGGCAAATTTTAGCTGGAGACAATTAACACGTTTCAAAAAAACAATGCTGAAGCCATCACCAGGGCTAATAATTTTTCATGGGAAAAAAGGTTCCAGAAAGAAGGTTTGTAGCGATGGATCATTTTTGTTCAGCCTTCGTTGACGAAACAACTTTCTTTCCCTGCTGTAAAATGTTTATGTCACATCCATTCAAGATTATCTTTACTTTGCACTTCAAACTTCCTATTCCTTCCGGTGCACCATGATCGCAATTCCCACAGAAGCTTATTGGTCATTTAATTTATCGCCCAATTACCACTGATGAAAAGCGCAAGAATGAGCATTTTTTCGAAGAAGGTAATTTCAAAGTAATGTAAGCGTCAAAACTCAAAAATGTTCCGAGTATGCATATAGTTCAATGTCTCCTTAAATTAATGATATATACATTCGTGAAATAGGCAAATGTATTCATAGTTTATACTGGGGCAAAATTCTTGTTAATTTCGATCAGTTGTTTACTTCTGTAAGTCAGGTCCACTCTCACGCAACCTGTGTTCCCAATGAGGTGGATACCTCTGACACCTGGCTTCAATAATTAGAAGAAAAATACCTCTAACACAACTTGGCCCAAAAAGCTGGGAATCTATTGATTCTTCCCTATATAACATTTCACCATCTGGATTCAAAAGGCAGTTTAATATCCAGTATGAGAGAGAAACTTCACATTTGGTGCAGAAGTCTTTAAGCGTGGTGCAGCAATCACCAAAGGGCAACAACCTGCTGCAGATGATGAAGAAGACCCCTGAGTGCAGTGTCTTGCATAACAAAAAGGCCGNNGCAGGAAAACAACAACAACAGAAATCATAAAACTGTAAGAAACTGTCCGTCTATGCACATAAAANACACNAGAATATAAAATTTGTATTACACGTGTCAAACCAAAACTAATTGTACATCGCACATTAGCAGAGATCGGCATGCAAGTCCAAGTTGTACAACCCTAACTCTAGCCATTACACAGCACCCAATAGTCAATCACCATATGTGCTAACAAGTCAGTCTAACTCTCAAGTGGTCTTTACGGAAGATGGACGATTGGCTTTTATTTGGAACCAAAATACGAACTTCTGCAGAACAAACAATTGTCTTGCTTGGATTCGAAAGAGTTATATAAACCCGGGCAGAGTTTCATTTTAGCTGGGTTTACACTTTCTCTGCCATGCTCAGCTCCTTGCCGAACTGGGCAAACCACGATAGATACCGGTTGTGACCCAGCACTCCTGCGCAACTGTGCTGATAACCCAGCAGACTGCAACCCCTTTCAAAAATGTAGCCCTATTAAATTCTCAATAATTGGGCAATCAACTTTGAACATGATAGAAAATTATGAAACTGTCGAGTGGTGCCCGACGAAACAGCCTGTTTAACAGTTTTTTTTGTTCCGGCGTTTCAACTTTAATTTGCATGAAATTGTCTATTGTTTGCGCCAATAAACTTAACTCCTCCTTAATTCCAAGTTTAATCAACAACCCTTTAAAGCAATGGCTTGTAAAACATGAAAAACTCATTTAACGCAGAAAATCTGCTGCTTGCTTGCTTTGGTCTTATAAACCTATCACTGTAGAAACGGTTGTGGAAGAGGCCAGGGAATGAGAGGTCAAGATTCAGACAAAAATAATTTTCGAGATCAAATGAAAAACTTTTCCTAAGTCAAGATCAAGACAGACCATGAAGGTTTAAGTCTGAATTCAAACACGAAGATCAAGAACTTGCAATTCTTGGCCAAAGTCTATATCAAGTTTGGCTAAAACCGAGCCTAACACTCCAAAAAACTGAGTTTGAAATCAAGTCATTGACAAAACATGAAAGTGCTCTTTTTAAAGAGTTTGCTTCATGTGAGATTTTGGGCCACTTGGAAGTTAAACAAAAAATTGTACCTTTTGATGGCACCACAAAGTTGTATCCTCTTCGACACCAACAGCTTTAGGACAACCGGCTGTTAAAACATAAGCCGGAGCTAAATAAAACTCTTTGGCCAAGACAGAGAAAAGTCACCACTGCTGGACGGGCAATTTCAACACGGTTACAGTTGATGCGGACCTAATCATCAGCTATGTCGGATAAAATTTTATTTCAACACTAGTATTTTTACCTATTGAACAAAAGAGGCGATTGCTCATCTGTTTTCGGGCATTTTATCTGTGTCATTCAGCGCCTAGAGTTTCACCTTTTTCCCCATTAAATATTTATTCATATCTACGGAATCATTTTTATGGTTAGGTAAAATGCCAGTCTTGAAAAAATACTACAATTAATAACAACTATGTAAACATCGAATGTTTCACGTCCACCTCCACAGTCTTGACTAGGAGCCGACTCGCTTTGGTCCTGCTGGCTAAACTATACAAGACCACTGAATGGGGCAACGAAAACGCAACAGATGAGAAATTAGGCAAAACAGCATATGATCGGGCTTTCTCAAGATCTAACGAATAAAGCTATAGTAAAAATTTATCTCAAGCGATCTACGACGGTTTGGAAATTTTGTCTTGGGTAAAAATTGATAGTATGAGTAAAGGCAATGGTTACTCATTCTCCAGACGGCCCAATTTGGAACTTGCCTTCTCATCAGTGAATCACAGCGTTCACGCATGCGTTCTACGATGTACATAACTATTGGAACCACGATTTAAATTTGCAAATTTACACGAATATACCTGCTGATCAAATAAGCAAACAAGATTTTTTACAAATTCGATTCAGCGGAGTGACAATTGTGACAATTACGGTGCAAGTCTTGACAAAGCTTGATCAAATTTATTCAAACTGAAGAATTTAAGGTCATGTTCAATCTTCTTCGAATCGGTACGGAATTGGAAATGCATTCAGCAAAATGAGACAAGTTTTGGTTTGAACAACAAACTGTTTTGTGAAAACCTGTGCTGTAGTACAAAACTACAGGAATTAATCAACTGAATAAGTACTTCATGTTACATGCTAGTTGTGAGTGACTGCTCAGGATTTTTGCTTTTGCAACAAGACTGAACAAGGTAAGTTTAAAATAAACATTGGAAGATTAAGTGAGATAAATATTGGTAGTCATCAAGCAGATCTTGGATGACACTCAACATTTGTGTAAAAAATTTTTATGTATTTTGTACCGTTTAACCGATATATTTCAAGCAATGGTGTAAAATTTATGAGGACCTTCCGGCATTGTCAAACACCTAAAAAGTGTGTTGCATCAGATGGAACGCACTATATACTGTGTATATTTGACATGTGGCATTGTCACCAAGTAGATGTCGTAGTTTTCAAATAAAAAGTTCAATTGAGAGTATAACGATTTTAACCTACTGGTTCTCTCACCGATAACTAAATGTTTATTGCGTCGCAACAATTCAAAGCTGATGACGCATTTAACCCATCAAAAAGGTACAAATTTCAGTCCGACCGAAGCATGTCCGTCACCGAAGTTATAAAAGATGATTTCAACCACGCATAAAGATGCCTGTTCTGCGCAAAGAACGCTCTCCGCAGGCCATTCTGCGCATGTAAATCTTGTAGCTTCCGATGATGAAAGGAAGTTGAATGAACGGTTGCGCATAATTTAAGAATGCCTTTTTTAGCGTACACCATTCAGGCATTCAGTTTACTTTCAACCCTTGTTCGGCCGCAAAAAGTTCGAAGGATCTGCGTACTTTTGACTACAGGTTTGCAAAAACAACATCCTGTAAACTGTTCGATGGCAGCCAATGAAGTGCAAAGCAACAAATACGCTCTTACCCAAAGTTTTCCATTGATACTATGGTCTCGAGTGGTGGCAATTTATTTGTGGGATGAAAGTGACATGGGAGTTTTACCGTTTCTACTTTGGTGATTGTTAGCAACAACTGCTTTCTGGCGCAATGCGAATCGTGCCATTAATTTTTATTTTGAAAAGGCATAGTTTTCATTGCATGCCATGTACATCTCTANAACTTGTCCCAAAAANATTGCGAAAGANACATCGAAGTGAACCGATGCAGTTGCCAGGTTGGAGAACGGCTACTTCGCGAATGGGGCCAAGAAAAAATCATCGTCGACCACCCCACCACACGCAATGGTGATTATACGGATCAGCAACGGCGATAGCTCAGTGATTGAGGTCTGCCTCTCAATGGAAAGATCGGGTGTTCAATCCATGGCTAAACGGCCAGACCGACAAGTCGCGTACCCCTTTGGGGTGTATTGCTGGAGTACAGTGTTGATAGCCGCCTGTTTCTGGCCGTCAATTCACTGTATTCCTGCTCAGAAGTTTGTGTCCGTGCCGGCGGAGTTAAATCACAATAGTTCACTGTGTGCGTTGGACTTCAACCAGGGAGTGTGCTGTCACCACTACAGCACGCCAGCCAGAGCCAGCAAGCCGCCTCAAGAGTGCGACGCGTGAAGTCAACTTTTTGCGAAGTGACTCGAGGTGTTGGCGATACGTGAGTGACCTGACCAACGTTCCTCCGAGGTATTTGGGTTCGGAGCAGAAGGGCAGGATTTCGTTGTGTGGTTGATTTTGAGCTCACGTTGGCTTCCTGAATGTATTACATAACAAAGTATTAAGAGCAATGACCTATAGCTCTTATAAGTCGAGAGTCTCACCATTGTATAAAAACTTAAACCTACTTAAAATTGATGATATATACATACTTGAAATAGGCAAGTTCATGCATAGGTTGCACTGGGGTAGAATTCCTGTCAATTTCGATCAATTGTTCACTTCCGTAAGTCAGGCCCACTCGCATGCAACGCGTGCTGCCACACGAGGTGGATACATTTGGCAAGTGGCTTCGACAGTCAAAGGCAAAATATCTCTGAAATACCTTGGCCCAAAAATCTGGGACTCCATTGATCCTTCCTTATATGATATTTCCTGCGTTCAAGCGTTCTTGAAATGACGATAAGGTTAGGGCTGTACAACTTGGATTTACGATCTTTGCCTATGTGTAATGTACCATTGATTTGGTTGAAGAAGTATATACTGTAAGTGCAAAACAATTTTTAGATGCTAGTGTGTTTTGCGTGCATGAATTGACTGTTTATTACTGTCCCATTTTTTGTTGTTGGTATTTTTCTTTTTTGCTGCCGCGGTCTCTTTGTTTCTTTTACACGGAAAATCCGCCAAGAAGGTTCTCCATCATATGCAGCAGGCCGGCGCCTTGGAGGATTTCTTCACCATCATGAAATGCTTCTGGACAACTTGTGAAGCTTTGTACACCACAGTGCGTGTGGCTCCTCAAGCGACTGGTTTTTGCAGACGTTGGAGATTTGACTTCTTCTTGGCACAAAACTACGAACTGTTACAGAGCAACAGTTGACTGCTTGGATGTGAAAGGGTTATGGAAACCCAGGCAGAGTTTCATTTTAGCTGGGTTTACACTTTCTCTGCCATGCTCAGCACCTTGCCGAATTGAGCAAACCACGATAGACACAGGTTGCGACCCAGCGCTCCCGCGCAACTGTGTACTTCTTCTTTCGTTTGAGCGAGTTCTTTTATCCACTGCTTGGCCGCCAAGATATCGGGGCAGGTGTTAAGCAGCCATTCGGTTGTCTCATCGTCCAGAACCGTCAGACCGTGTAGTCCGTGGGGGGGGTCGATGGATTGGACAGTGGAGGACGACATAGTCGACGGTTTGTTCAGCGCCACACTCACAAGCGGCAGAAGAGGCCATACCCCGTTTGTACAG
>JGI24021J15306_10007678_pt1 | contig 13170 bp, 8 predicted proteins | sample Ectturendosymbi1_FD_15306 | JGI IMG/M metagenome (IMG submission 15306) | reverse complement strand
TATGGCAAGGAATTCAGAAACGAAGTGATCAGATTTTGAACCAAATGTCAGATGCGCATGAGCTGAGAAACTGTTGTTGTGACTTTGCGCGAAGTTTTCAAGGCGGTCGTTACATGGGCATTTTTTCGTTTTAGAGTCACGCAAGATCACATATCTGCAGGTTGTACTTGCAATAGCACTTCCTTTGCGCCATTACTCAAGCGCTGCGAATGTAGATTAGAAAAAATATCAATCTGAACACTCAAAGCTAAGCTGCATATAAATATTAACTCTTTTGCTATGACCTTGCCTGCAACGCATTTAGCTTCCATAAACTATAGAACCGCATTGCGCATATTAAACCTTTCACTCAAAGCAACAGACTTTTACTTACTGATATAAACTGTTCCCTTTGCATTAAGTGCTTTGCCTTGGGAGATCTGCAGCCTAATAGATCCCTGACCTTTCGCAGCCTCCCACTTCCCCATACATTTTATAAATCGTCTACTTGGAAGTCATCGCAGCAATATATTATAATAACTGCGATGCCGCCATCCATGCGTGTGACCTGTGCTGCCACCACATTTCACACCCATGCCTGTGTTTCATCAAAGTAATTGTGCTAGCGCCATCAAGCGTGTGCTCCTCTACTGCAGCCACTTATCTATCTATCTTAGTGCTATTTCATGTATATGTGTGTTCCGCATTACTGGCATGCACGCTTCAGTCTACTGTGTTGCGTGCAGGAGTAAAGACGTTATACAATAATCACGTTAGTAACAAGGATCATTACGATGAATTCAAGTCGTATGATTTGTAAAAATTTTTTTATTAAAAGTGGCAAAGATATCTGTTGCAATATTTTACTCTATGGATATAAGCACTAAAAACACGAGATGAATATTACTTTTCAACGTGCTTTTTATCAACTGAACGGTTTGAGAAAGAATGAAAAAAAATTCAAAAAAGATAAAATGTCGAAAGCAGTGGCAACCCACTTCAAACAAACAGTTTTGATGTTTCAACTCGAGTTTACGCCTTTCCTCTAGATTGCTCAGAATCTTCAGTCAATGTTTCGTGGTCCTACAGCTTTATGGCTTTGTTACGGAATGAATGGCAGTTCCGAAAAATAAGGCAATATTGGACATAGGACAAGATACGAAATAAATATATTTCTACAGATTGCAATTACAAGAGTCCACACCGAGAACCAAACGATCGATTGCAGGACCACTTCCATCCTTTTCACAATTAAGACAGTTGGAAATATATGACGGAAAGGTTTCGATTTTGATTTATCAAAATGCGGGTGGGTGTTAGTCTTAAAAGACCGGAAAATAATGAAAAGAATATTGAAATACAAACTTCCGTTACGATTCCTAAGTTGTTTGATTTGGATTCCTCATCCCCTGCGAAAACCACATCAACCAACCCATGGATTATAAAGGCTTCAGCTGACTTAGGCAGTAAAACCTTGATGTATCAAGTGAGAAGACTTTCATCCTTTACGCTTCCACTTTAAGCAATAGTCACGTTTTTGATGTCATAAATTCCTTGTAAACCCTCGTCAGGCCGCATAGGTGCAATTGTAACTTTTGCTTTATTAAATTGCGATAGCGTTTTTGTTAGAAATCGTAGGGAGCTCAAACTTCGTAACATCTCCACATTTTTAGGTTAGAATATGTATACGAACGTTTTTACCCCTTACTGGGTTAGAAGGACCCCTGGAAAAATCCTTCCGGCGCCCATGTAAGTGTCTTGAAAAAAAATGCTGCGAAATAATTGAATAAATGTTAGAGGACAACCAGTGGGGTTTGCGTCCTGGCTAAAGCACTGCAGAACAAATTTTCATTCTCACTCAAATTTTAGATAGATATTGGGATTGTGCCGAGAATGTGTTCCATTGTTTGTCGACCTGGAAAAACCGTACGCATTCCTCCCTCGGCAAAGCTGTGGGGAGTACCGTGTTGACTGCGCCTGTTACTGACTGTCATTTAATTGTGTTCTTACTCAAAAATTCAATACCTGCCGACAGCGTCAATCACAACCGCACCCGTTCGTGTTGGAATCCGGTGTACAGGCATAGAAGTTTACTGTCACCACTCCTCCTCATAGTTTGTATACATTGTATAATCAGTCACAGCCGAGTTGACGAGGGTGTTATTTGATGGAAGTTGCAGGATCAACAGCTTGCATTTTGCGAACGAGTTGGCACTGCTTGTATTCTGTGAACAGGGTCCACAACATGCACTTAAGCTGTTTGCAGCTGTGTGTGACGAAGTGGGAATGAATATTGAAAACGAGGGATTTTCTCTCTCGTGAGAGAAGATTAGCATTGAAAACGATTAGCATTGAAAAACGAGCATTAGCATTGAAAACGAGGTATTTTGTCTCTCGTGAAACCCACGTCAATGCGTGTTGGGGCGCAAGGGGCAATCTATTGGTCACTTTAAAGCAGGGGTGCGAAACCTGAGGCCGCACGGACGTATACGTCTTTCTATAAACACTTATGCGGTCATGCAAATGTAATTAGAACTGTTACGATCGGAAATCCCGAATGGCATGTGCGCAAAGCTTCGCACCATGGCAGCAAGCAACAATAGAGATCATGCTTGCAATCTCTCTTACTATTGCTTGCCCGCGCTAGAATTTTTTGGTGTTATTCTTCACGCACATCCCGTTCGTGGTGAATCACACAATCAACGCAACACCACCGGAGAGGTTGCAACATCATCCCCTTCTTTTTACAACGAACCGCACCGATCGCACGTTCTTTGTGTGAAGGATGACCCTGGCACGACCTTCACATCCTGGTCACAGCTCCATTTTGTTGCGATCGGATATCCCGAGCGGCATGTGCGCAAAGCTTCGCAGCGTGGCAGCAAGCAACAACATATCATGCTCGCAATCTCTCATACTATTGCTTGCTCGCGCTACATATATTATGGTGTTATTCTTCACGCACATCGTGTTCGTGGTGAATCACACAATCAACGCAACACCACTGGAGAGGTTGCAACAGAACATCTGCTATGGCGGTCAATCTCTATAATATTAGTTCTTTGTATGCGGATAGAGGAAAGACGGTCAAACAGAAGTGTTGAAGCAGGCTAGGCTCCATGTGTGGAAGTAGAACAAAAGCAATGCAAAAAATAAATATATCTTAAACACTGGTGGCCGTAATTCATAAAAATAACGTAATGCGGCCGGTAATAGCGAAGCGGTTGTGCAGACCGAGCCCTGCTCCACAGGAAGTTTTCGTGGTCTCCGCATTTACAGTTACAGCTGCATGGCTTCTTAGCGCTTGTGTCGAAAGTCAAGGTGATTTGTCAGTTGCAGTCTGCACGAAAAAGGTGAGTTGCTTTTGTGGAAACGAGGTGTACGCTGTTTTCGGTAGAAATCAATGAAAATCATCCATTTGTGACTGAGTGTGATGCCTAGTATGCTGCAATTTCAGCAACACTTTCTCAAAGTGGCCGAGAGATTACGTTTCTGTCAAGGTCAACGAGCAAACGGGTGAGCTTCATTGTTTGCAGAACACTGACTGGACGTGACACTTGGCCAACACACGCTCAAGTCGCAAGTACAAGCGCTCTTGATAACTCAATCCATTGATTTTGCAAAATTGTGGGATTTTAAGTTAATGCAGTGCGCTATCAAGCATGCACGCGCAACTAATGCAGTGTCGACCACAGAAACACCAATGCGCAAAAATGATTAAAATGTTGATCAATGTCCACAAACCTAACAGTATTTCACTGCAATGAACTGCACGAGTGCGTAAAAAGGGAGAAATAATTTTCACCTGCCCACGGAAAAGGATAAAATATTTGAATTTGTCAATGTTTTACTGTTACACTCCAGAGGTTGCTGGCAAGTTTTAACCAGTACAGTGGTCGTTCGGTTACAAGTAGGTTATCTAAGCACTCAAGTCAGAAGTAGGTTCAGGGATGTTTGCGTTTTGCAAAAACGTCGCGTAGGTCGAACACGTCATGCGGCTGGAGGTGTTTGAATGTCGCAAGTAGAGGAAGAACCTCTGAGCAAGACATGAGTGATCGTAACATCAAACTTTGAAACGGAAAATGCGATCAGTGTACAAACTCTGATTCTATGTAGTCTTCGGGGCATTCATCTCTACTTATTTGCGCCATTGGGTTACTTCACTCTTCCCCGGTACACGATGCAATGGTAGCAACTGGCGAGTCAGTGGCAGCACCACTACGCAAAGATGGTTTTCTTGCACTCACCCATTAACGCCGCGAACGAGGCTGGCCGCGTGTGCCGATTTTCAAATCTCCAATATGAAGACCAGGAATAGAGACCAGAAAACCAGTTTTGGTTGCACGTGATCAACCAGCTGAGTCATGTAACTGGTGACAAACTCAATAAAAGTCGAAGAACTTGAGAGTCGTGCGTTTTGAGAAATTGTATGGTGCAGGGAAGGCTACACAAATAGCAGATATTTGCCAAATTCGAATTTATGGAGTGCGATATACTGCTCGAGTCTACGGAGAAGGTTTAAGTCGACTGATCGATTCACTTTTTTATCCCAAACTTACAGCTATGCGATTTCACCATACCACTTGTTCTGCAGCAAGGCGTTCTAGCTGCGAGGGTGCATCTTCAACTTTTTTAATGTTTTTATACGGTGCTTGAAACGCTTTTCATTCCCACCTGCAGAAGGATCGCCCTTTGAACTTCAGTGTGCAGCATGCAACAATGTTTCCTGGAAGCAGACATTATGATGTCAACTGAAATATCTTTGTGACAACTTGGCTTTCAGACATCAAGCGTCAGCTCTGTCGGAAAATCTCAGTAGGTTTTTCTTTACCAGTGCAAGTCTACAATGACTGCTTTCATCGAATGTGAAACGCCTCTAGTGATTTGTTTAGCTTGGTCTTGAAATGTCAAAACCACATAGCAGGATACAGACACACATGACATTGCGCACGGCTATTTTGAATAGTAAAGTCGGTTGTTGTTTGTGTACACGCGTTTGAAGAGTCAACTGAAGGATGTTACAAGACTGACCCGGTGTTGCGCTTCTTCGGTAAGGTCGCATTCGCAAACTTTCGCAAGTCCCGCATGCGCCTCTTTTTTGCGTCACTTTGCACCAAAATAACTCGCCGGCAAATTGAACTAGAGATCTGTTCAAACCATCTAAAGATACGGAAAATCTTCTATTTTCGGTCTGTAAAGATGGAAAATTTTGGATTTCAGGTTTTAGGTTACCTCAAGAATGGTGAAGTTTACGCAATTTTGACCGAGGTCACCGACCCTGGGTCCCAACACCAACAGCCAATTTATGATTCGTGGATTTGTTCAACACTTGGCGTAATTCTGCATCTTTAGAGCTCTTGATGGAATATAACCGATTCAACACCAGACGACAAACATTTCCCTCCACGGAGAAGTAGGAGAATCTTCGACTTGAACCACACATTTCTCAGTTTTTTTTCCTTGCTATGCTGAAGTCAATCTGTTGTTATGGGAGCAAACTTGGTCACTTCGTGCACCTGGCGTAGACAGGAAGACGAAGCGCATGGAGTTTGCCGTCATATTTATAGAATTTACTAAATAAACCATGTCGGCCAGAGACACCGTGATCATTTATGGATTTCATAGCGTTGAATACTTTGTCCACTTAATCTTCAGCATGTTCACAATATGACAAGCCCGACTCTGACCTCTCCGCCGCAAAAACTAAAAAATTGTGTCTCTCCAAGTAATAAAGACAACACCCTCGAAGGATAGAGATAGTATTTTTGACTTCTTTATATTCCAGTCACTCTCATACCATCTGGCATACTGGAGGTGCATTTGGGAAAGAAGATTATCATTACTGCCACAAGGTCGATCGTAGCTGTCCAAAACACTGAAGACCGCGGGGTTGCAAGCTGCGTGATAAAATCTTTTCTTAAATGTTAACTTACTCGTATGCGTCAAGTGGCTTGGCGTTCTGGAAGAAACGCAATAGATTAGCAAAATTGAGGTGACCATCCCCTTCCCCATACACAAAAAGGAGGAAAGGAGAGACTGCCTTAATTACCGGGCCACATCTTTGAATAGCCTTACTGGAAAAAGGTCTATGCCAGGTGCCTTGAAAGAAGATGCCTCAAATTAAATGAACCAAACCTGGATGATACCCAGGGCAGTTTTGGTCATAGCAACGGCATTGCAGACCACGTTTTCATCCTCAATTTAATATTCGATAAACCTTGTGAGTATGCCAAAGATGTCTGCACATGCTTTGTCGACCTTAAAAAAGCATGCCACAGAGTCATTTGGGAAAAGATTTGGGGAACGTTGTAAGATTACGGTGTTGACGGCGGCCTTTTGATGGCCGTCATGTCGTCAAATTCTTGTTCAGACATTGTGTGTCCATGATGGCGTTGTAAAATCACAACTGTTCTCTATGGGTATTGGTCTCTGAAATGTTTGTGTGCTTTCACCACTCCTCTTTATAATTTATATGGCTTGACAATCACTGAGTCGACGACAGCTTCACTTTCAAAAATTCCAGAGTTAGTCTTTTGCTTCTTCAAAACGTGTTCGTACTACTCCCATCCTGTGAACAGGATATGCAACGTGCGGTTGATTGATTTTCATCGTGCGGACAATCGGGAGCGAAAATTAGCACCAAAAGCCCGTGGTAATATCTGAAGAAAACCTTGCAATTAAAAGGTGTCTCCAGCAACCCAACACAGTGCGCGCTGCAAGTGACCGGCAATGGACGTTAGCAGGTCGAGAGATTCATAGAGATGGTATTTATGCGTTACGGAAAACGGTCTTTGATCATTCGATCTTTATTCCGATCCTCAACTGTGGTAATGAATTTTCGATAATGACTGAAAGAGTGCTACTGCAAGAAAAAGCTGAAGGTGTGGAAATTTTGTGAAGAGTTTACGGTGTGACATTTCGCGCCATAGCTTGTAGCTGCTGTGAGCTTCACAAAACTCAGATGATTTAACAACTTCTAATTGTAGATTTCAACTTCGTTGATTGGACCACATGTCCAGAATGTACCACAAAAAAATGGCAAGGCAAGTCCTGCTGGCTGCACCCTCGGGAATGTGGTTCAGACGTTATCTTAGTACCGGGTAGGATGACAACTTCTCTGACCTTGTTTGGTTCCGCGTCTTTGTGTGGAGCCAACAGAACTATCTGGAATTGCTGTTGATCGTGAGGTATTTCGCGTCTTCGCCGGTCTCCTGCCCCGGAAACCCTTTCCTGAAAAAAAGCTGGAATGAAAATAAATGAATGACTCGTTTCTACAGCTCGCAACAAGTGAAAGTCATCCGTAGACGCACCATATGACTGGTCAATGAGCGAATTCAAGTACAAGGTACGACTTACGTAGTTCACTAGAGCACTGCACTCTTTAGTCAATAAACACTAAAAACTTTGTTTCTTCTGTTTTCTTTTCCTATTATTTGTGTATGGGAAAACTGGTGTTACATTCTTTTCACCTGTATTTTCTTGGATTTTATTTCCTCTGTGACTTTTCTTTCTTTAAATCCATTTTTTACTTCATGTTGTTCCCAGTTTTGAGGATGCCAGCTCAGTAGGCAACTGTATGCTCGACAAACACAATCATGTCTGATTCATTGCTGTGCAAGGATTCCTTTCCATAAATAGATTTCTTATGAAGAATGAAATGAAAGATTTTTTTATCCACATCTGGATGACACATATATAGAAAGTGGCCATCAATCATACAATCAAATGTTTATTTTGAACTATATCCAGGTGTTGTTTTGCTCACAAATATTTTCAACAAGTGTATTTTCAAGCTTTCTTTTAGATGATCTTTAGTAGAAAAGTTTTAACTTAAGGCTACCTTAGCAAGCATAGCGTTTTCGAAACTCTGTATTTGATGTTGAGAATCAGTCGATTCTTGTTAATGTCATTGCAAGGCTGATTGGGAGCTAGATTGGTAAGTAACGTTTCATCTTATGAAATAATTCGGAGCTTGGCAACTTGCAACTTCAAGATTTTCTCTCTTCTGCTACAGACCTGGGTTTCTCATATTGGGCAGTTTAGAAACGATTCAAGAAAACAAGTTGCAAACATTTTGCAAGTAAATGGATTTGCACTGGTTAGTTCACCTTTGTGCAAGTTTGCGTGAAAATGGATGGATGCGAAAAAGTTTTAAAGCAGCAGAATTTGTCTCCACAAAAGAATGTCGAATATCTCTAGTGTTTTTCTCCTGAACTAACGAAATCTTTGTTGTAATGTAGAGGTTATTCGGCGCCCCGTTCCCCAATGTCATCTTGCTCTGAAAGCGGTAATTCTGGATTCAATCCTGTTGAGGTTTTTCAAAAGAGAATGAATGTAAAATAAACCCACTTTATCAGGTGAAACACATACGAGCCTTAATTGGTAAAACGCATTAAAAATTTTCACAAACATATTGAGAGTTTGAACGTCTGCCAAAGTTCATTGAAAAATAAATCAACTGAAAACAAACTACTAAATATTGTTTCGAAAGTTTGCTGAGAAATGTTTATAAACTTTAGTGATATAGGCAATAAAGGCAAGAACGCTATTCAGATTGAATTTATAAATTTTGATCAAAGTTTACACGCGAGAGGGTTTTATGCAATACAAACTTTGCTTCAAATGGGTTTGTTGTGGGTTTATAACGAGCAGCAAAGGCACGCCTACAGACATTGAAACTGTTTCTTTTCTTCTCCAAGCAGTAAGTCTGGAAGTCAAAACACAGCTTAGTGGTAGGCAGATCTCAGTATCAGTATCAGCCATTACCAGGCTAATAGCCATACAAGCAACAAAGTAGCGCATTTGGCAGTTACTCATTTACAATTAAATATTGCCGTTGGGAAAACAATCATTCTGAAGCTGGTGTATTTAGCAAAAACAGTGGAGGTTATTTTGTTGATAAAATCAGTAAGGAAAACAGTTTGTCCTATTTTTTATAAAACAAACTGCACACCGATCTAGTACAACGTTGCGAAATTCTAACAGCAAACTTCCCAGCAATTCCTCATTGCGTAGCAAGAGTAAAACTGCAGCGAAGAAAAATCCTGAAACAGGCAACATGTAAACAGAAAAAATGTTTCAAGTTAGCCGTTTACTTGTTTTGCGCATTTACTTTTTCAAATGGTGTTACATGGTTGCGCCTTAAGATTTCAAGTGTGTTTTGCTAAATTATTTTTTGTTTTAGCACAAAATTTAAAAGTCTTATTTTGAATTTTGTGTGTTTTCATGCTGTTCAAAAGTTGCTGAATTCAACAACATTTTTTTAAACGAAGATTCATATAGGTATTATGGGCGTCGGATGTTTTTTTCCAGGTGAGGTGGGCGCTAGGGTATTTTTACAAAATTTTTTCAGGGGCGGCCAAAAGTGGTGAAATTTTTTTTTTCCCAGTAGAAATTAAGAAAACAACCGTCTTCGCTGAAATTTTTAAAATCCAAAGGGGGGCAATGCCCCCCACGTCCCCCTTCCGGCGCCCATGATTGGCATTGCTCTTCAATCAAACCGTTGCATCAACTTAGGAGTTCGTTAAACATACGCTTATTCATTTCTCTTAGATGCAATAGAGTTTTAAATTGGTCATTTTTTTGATTGATTCATTCATTCCCTTATATGACTCAGATACTAAACCTAAACAACACAAAACCAACAGACGAGAATAATCAATTGTCAGTGGAAATTATATTGTAAAAAGACGGCCTCACTGTGTTAGATAGGATTACTGTAGGAACATGCCGACGGACCATGTGGGTCTTGTAATCAACCAATCACGTTTTCCACTTTTTGACAAATGGTGAAGACCAACAAATCACACATGAGGATAGCATGCTTTTGTACACAAAAAGATAAAATGTAATTAAGGAAATTTGACGCTGCCAAAGAAATTTTCAAACAAAGTGTGAAATATTGAAAAAATAGAAAAAAGTAACGGATGAGGTAACAAAAAAAAACAATAGATTATATTTAAATGAGGAAAATTTGGATATGCACAGGAAAAAAAAGCAAAAAAAGTAAAGATATATAAAAAGCAAACAACGCAAATTAGACAAATTGCTGAGATTATTAAAAACAGAATTTTGCATGTAAGGGGTGTTTCATAAATTGCTATTTGAAGGTAAAGGTGGCAGAAGACTTAACACAACACAATCTGGATATGAAAACCACACTTATTGGCCAACAAACGTGAAGAAATATTTTTTAACGAAGTGTTACATCTTGGCAAAAACAGTGGGTTAGTTGTGGATAGTCTTGTGGAGTGAGAATGAATTGAACTGAGAAGAAACAAAATACTCATCCAATTAGTTTGGAATCAGTTTTTTGTAATAAAAGTACATGAATTTGCATACCGATAAGGTGCAAAGTTTTGAAAGACTTGAGATATGCACTGGTGGATTCTTCAAGGGTGTGTGGTTAGTTACGTGTTGTTGGAGGTGGCGCGACGGAACATGTGCATTTGAATAGCGGAAAAATGCAGCTGGTTTCACAACAAACATTGACTTTTTCTGGGAAAGTAATGTGTTGAAAAGTAAATGTACAGTAAATAACATTGTTACTGATTTTCAGGTTACAGCAAAATCTGAAATGAAGCACTTGTCCTGTTTTGTTAGGATTTCCTTTTTACTCTGTTCATGCGTCTTGTTCAACTTTTGTGAAGGTATGGTTTTAGAACAAATTACGAATTTTTCAATATCTGAGTGACTTGTGTAATTACTGTCCTATTTTTTTTCATTCATTCATTCATTTCTTGCCACGCAAACGTAATTTTCTGTTTATTGGAGGGATATTATTCGCAAAGCACATTGATTATCACGGCATTGTCATAGGTTGTTATGATTTTTATTTTTTTATCTTCATATTTCTGAGGCTTCTACTTTATTTGCAAATCTAATTTTTATCACGAAATTCTTCAATGAGCCTCTTCGGCGAAATTCAAACAATAAACATTTTCCTTCCATTGAATTTTCAATATTTTAGCTTAACATTAAAACATAAACTTCCTCCTCTTTCTGTAAAGCTTAAGATAAAACATAGCTTCCCGCAAGTAATAGATAGCTTGCAAGTGTAATGATTCATATTACGCAAAACCAATGGTGAACTTAGATAACAAATGGATTCAACTGAGTAACGGAAACTTTGTGATGTAATTGTTGTTTTGTATCATACGTTATATCATACGTTTTACAAAAATGTTCAAACATTACGAGCGAAAACCAAGGATAGTGATTTATCACGTGTTCTAAATGCTGACAAGTATTCTTTCTGCTCAAATACAACATTTTCAAAAGTGAGCTGCGCTTAGAAAAAACATTTTACGTGCATCTCTCTGCTTCTAACAAGCAAGTAATTCACAAAAACTTGCCTTCGATTCATTGCGAAGTATAAAAAGTAGTAAAACTGTAAATGCCCGCATAGTATACAGTACATTTTTAACTCTCATTCATGTATGCACACCAACACAGGTGTAGCAATGAAAATTACCTCTACATTTGCATCAAACTATGAAGTTTCATCGTCAACAACATTAACGTTTAATAAACTACTACCAAATTGTTTTTCATTCATTGATTATTGTCATACCTGTTATTCATTTGAGGAGGGTCTGCGGGGTAGCAACCCCGTGAGGACTGGACATACATCACGTTGTTTAGCAATCCGAGATCGTTCTACTGCCTCTCCATCAAGAGGACCAAGCATGGTCGGAGTTGCAATTCTGCAAGCTGGTCCTGGACGATTTCACAGCCGTTTTCCTGTGGGTGTAGCCAGCAGGATTTGCTCTGCAAATATTTCCTTGGTCATTCTGGCCACCTTGCCGAACCAATGTAGCTGAAATCTCTCTATGCGGAAAAGTGGCTCGATATTCAGGGCTTAAAGAATTTCATGGCCACGCACTGTATCGCAAATCGTCAGGTCGCGGCTTCTTCACAAAATACGTATCTCTGCCATTGTTGCGATAGCACTTCTTCAGTCATTCTCAGAGGTGTAGTGCTAAAATGAGGTGCAGGAACGGCGTTTTATTTGATGTTGGAACGCCGTTCCCACACTAAAAAAAAGGAAGACTTCACCAAATACTTCGGATAAAATGAGCATTCGCCTACAATAATTTCAACACTGGATCTTCCTCTTTCACTGTAGATTTTTAATTACTAGTACGAATCTGCGTATCCCTAGAACATCTGTGAGATCGCAGCTATGTTTTGATGAAATCTAGTGCAAAAAGGTGTGGGAAGGCAGTTCCCACCCCACTACGGAATGGGACATTTCGGCGATGCCGTTTCGGCGACGCCGGTTCGGCGATGGACGTTTCGACGATGGACTTTAGAATAGATCAACGTTGTTACTTCCAGGTTTTTGAACTTACTACAATGTCAACCCTGCTCAATTGCTCTAGGAAATTTTTTACTGTTGGTATTCATGGCAAAGGTGGCCAAGAAACCTTCACAGACGTCCAAAAAAAGCTTACTTGGCATTTGATTGCAAGTATGTGAGTTTGAGTTTGCTTTTGAAAAAACTCTGGCATACCGCTCCGCCAAAGGTAGATGATGAAATGGATACAGATTTTGCGCATTTGACCTAAGGTAACCTAGCGCGATGAAAACGCTGGAAACATTGCTCGTTTCTGCGTCAAGGTAGTAACTACCTTGACGGTACTCAAGTCAAGTTGTACAACTGTTTCGATTAACGTTCCTTTTAATAAAAGTCTTCGCCGAAATCATAACTAAGCACAGAGCGGCAACCAGCTGATATTTTCGAGGGGGGCAAAATGTCTGTAACTTGTTTTTGCACCTAACAACGAAACATGTTTTTAAAAATCACGGAGGGGGAAATTACCCGCCTTCTCCCGCTTGGTTGCGAGCCTGACAAAACATACAATCATTTCGTTTGTGTTAGGTTCTCAGGCTGTGGTTTTTGCCTCTAAATCTAAATGTAAGCAACATCTTTGTAAGCTTTTTGTGTTAAACTGATTTCTTCTATGACTGCAAATGCTATGAAAAACGAGTCTAACCTTCTACGAAACCCACACTGCCTGTCGGGTGGCACTAATTCACTCTATTTGTTGTTCAAGTCTACACCCTGAGCTTCAAGTTACCCATCCATGAATTGCAAATTCAGCAACTGCAGTACCTCGCTTCAAGAACGTCATTATCTGATACCGTTATGTCATACATAAAAACATCAGTTCTTTTGAAACTGAAAAA
>JGI24021J15306_10007677_pt1 | contig 13171 bp, 7 predicted proteins | sample Ectturendosymbi1_FD_15306 | JGI IMG/M metagenome (IMG submission 15306) | reverse complement strand
CCACAAGCGAATTATCGTAGTTCACTTATCCCTATATAATGATAGTGCAACCTAGTAGTAGTAGAGTGAACTCGTCGAGAGAGCTCTATTGCTGCTGATTGCTTTCCTGTTAGTTAATGCCCCGAATTGCCATCTTTCTCTTGTGCTTGCCTCAGTAGTTCAAGGCGATGAAGTCAACTGCAACACTTGTTGGATTTTGTAAGTGCCATAAAGCTATGGCCTGTTTTGCCTCATGAGGCAAAAGCACTGCTGGAACTATTTTGCCTTCATCCAGTCGCATTTGGTTAAAGGCAAAATCGCTGTTGCAGTACTTTTGTTTTATGAGGCAAAATAAAACACATGATTTCACATGGGCGGATCAGGACTGGATTGGGCTGATGATTTTCAAAAATTTTGAGAATCAGGACTGGATCGGATTCAAATTTTTCGGAACAGGATTGGACTCGGACCGAAAAATTTTCAGTCCGCTCATCTCTGGCACATACATCAAATATGCTGAGAAAACTGATGATTAGGGCTAGGGTTTGGTGTTTAGGTCAGTGTGTCAGGTTAGGGTTAGTGTAGAAAAAGAAAAATAATTTAGGTTTTCAGTGGTTGTAGTTATTCCCATTGTGTAGCTTGTTGTGGATAGCTGACATCTAACGAAAAAGGTTTAATTTGCACAGCACACATCAAAAAGCAAACGCCATGGCATACTTTATTTTTACTTTGGTGAAGTGGTGAAGATACCTTTTTTGTACAAGAAGGAAGGTGACATTTTGATCACAGATAAGAAATATACCTCAGAAGTTTTAAGCAAAGTGGAACACATCATTATGATATGTTATGATAACCATAACACTGTAATTTCATCATAATCATAGACTTAAAGACTCATGATGAGTCAGCATAGAATCTTATCTATGCAGTCAGTCAGTTGCACGTAACTTCGTAAATTCTTACCAACAAGACAACACCATTCTAGTTTCATGCATTGCATGTATTCATGGTCAGTGCATCGTAACAGGTCCACCAAATTACCAATGTGTTTTTTAACACTGTTTTTCGAACTGGTTTTGAAATAAAATTTGACCAACTAATGAATGGTTATGCGCTACGCCTTCTATGCTTTAGGTTTTCGGTTCGAATTTCACCTTGCCGAGTTTGATTTTGTTTTTTTTCTTTCGATTATGTCACTTTCCTTTTGTTTTTTTTCTATACTTTTTTTCAGGCTTACATTTTACGTTACAAGTTAGTGTTAGGTTTGGTATACGATAGCCTTGGGTTAGGGATAGGTAACCTATTAGGTTAGCTTTGGGTTACGTTAGGGTTAGTGTTATGTTAGCGTTAGAGTTAGGTTAGCTTAGGGTTATTTTAGCTTAGGGTAAGGTTAGCTTAGCTTAGGGTTAAGGTTAGTGCTAGGTTAGGGTTAACTTAGCTTAGGTTTAGGTTAGGGTTAGGGTTAGCATTTGGTTTGGATTAGGGTTAGGTTAGGGCTACGGTTAGGGTCTTTTTCGAAATAATTAATATGTTCACCATTTGCACAGAAAGCAACAAGAGCAGTTTTAACCAAACATTTCACAGCGTACGCAATAAACATCTCTGTCACGTTGAACAGAAAGGCTTAACTAAACTATGCACGTGAATAAGGTGATATGCTGTGAAAATGATGAAGTTACTCCACGGTTTACATCTATTACACTATAACAGAAAAACCTTGTAGAATGGCCTAAATGCAAATGGTGTTGGCAGAAGTTGAAAAAACTCAAAATATTCATAGTTAAAAAATATACACAAAAATATCAAGCAAGAAAAAAAACAGTAAAATTATACAGTCATGATAGAGTACCGTCGTTGTGTGTATGTTCCACCAGGCACATAGCACCCCAAATGGGTTTGGACAGACAGAGGCAAAGACAGATTACAAAAAGGTTTAATAGTAAACAGCGACACAGTAGCGTTAGGTACATGAAAAATAAACAAAGTGAGGTTAGTCAGGATGGCTGAAGAGGGGAGCAAAACAACACTGCACAGGGGTTTACAGAAAGCATAACAAAACATACTGAAGACACTAAAGCTCACAGAAAACACAGACATTCCGAAGGTGATGGCTATTCATTGAAGAGAGGCAAGTGACGAGCAGGAACACTGGTTAATGCACTGAGGGTGGCTAAAATCAGATCAAAGGGTTGATCTTTTACATTTACTTCATTTCTACCAAGCCTACTGCACTCTCGTCATGCGTTACTGTCATGTTACAGAAGGCGGTCGGATAAGGCTTCAAATTTAAAGATCTGCAGGCGGTTCTATAGCCACTGCCTTTAATAAAACTGGTAACTTTCTAACTATTAGAGTATTTGCACCCTGTTGATGTACAAGATTAGTCAGGAAATTGGTTTGGTAATGGTATTGGCTTGTACAAAGTAAACCATGTTAGTGTGCTAACATAACTTCGTAGAAACAAATATGATGCAATGTAATTGTTTGTTTGTCAGTGTGCTAAGCTGATGGCACCATTTTTTTCTTTACTAAAGGTCCTTAGTAGTTTACTCATTAGTTGTGCAAAGCTGCTGTTATCTAATTAAAATGATGCACATCCATGACCTGGATACGCCTGTATTGATCATCTACAAGCACATTTTGCAAGCTAATGCAAGCCGAATGCTAGGTTTAGCAAAACAGCACAATGTGCAGCTCCGTCCTCATTTTAAAACAATGAAATGTGTTGAGTCTGCCGTCTTGCAAACTGGTGGAACAAAAAGGTGCATGGCTGTTTCTACTGTGATTGAAGCTGAAGTTTTGCAGAGAAATGGTTTTGAGGATATTTTATATGCAGTTCCCCTTTCTGTTGACAAAATCGAAAGAGCTGCTAATTTAACAAAAATCATGGACAAGTTTTCGGTGATGATTGATAATTTTGAAATTGTCAAAAAGCTGGAAGATGTTAGTTTGGGTGAAAGAACCTGGTCTGTTGTTGTTAAAGTTAGCTGTAAAAATGGTCGAGCAGGAATTGCATTTGATTCACTGAAATTGTTACAGGTAGTTAAATATTTGAACAATTCTAGTGTTTTTACTTTCTGTGGGCTTTATGCTCATGATGGTGATAGTTACCATTGCACTTCAAAAAGTGAAGTGCAAGCCATTGCTCAAAGAACAACCGATCAGCTCCTTCAAGTAGTTAGTGATTTAAAATCAGAAAACATTCAATGCCAGATGTATGGCATTGGTTCGACTCCCACTTGCAGTAATCCTACAAGCAGCATGTCTGCACTTACAGAATGGCATCCAGGAAACTATATTCTGTATGACAAAATGCAGGTAAAAAAGTTCTCTTTGGGTTTTTACTGCTGGTTTTGTATGTTGATTTTGTAGACATAGTTTCTTCTTAGTCCATATGCAATGTGTTTGCAAAGTAATGCTGAACATAAACATGAACAATTCATTAATAAGTTCAATATAAATGCTTCAACAAAACAAAGGGTATTTCTTTTCATCTATTAGTATCCACTATTTAGTTAACTTTTGTTTTCCTCTTAATTCTTGTACAGGCAGTTACTGAATCGTGTGAAGAAGAAGACATTGCTTGTATGGTTCTAACTCGTGTGATAGGACACTACCCTGATCAAGATCGAAACTTCATGATTATTAACTGTGGATGGACAGCTCTTTCCTTACATGGATCTGGCAATTGCTATGGAAAAACACCAGGCAGTGGTTATGGTTGTATTGTTGGCCATCCTGAGCTAATTCTGGCAGACATGTCTCAAGAACATGGCATTGTTAAAGCAGCCAATCCTTCTAACAAACTGGATTTCACAAAATATCCTATTGGTTTTCTGTTGAAGCTCAAGCCTGATCATGCATGTGCAACTTGTGCCATGCACTCTGTTTATCACATTGTGGATGAAAATGATTGTGTTACTGAAAGATGGACTCCTGTTAAAGGATGGTGATTTTGAGATGGATGCTAATCAGGGTTGAGAAAAACTCAGGCTTTTTTGTTTTTAAAGGAACAAGATTTTGTTCTTTTTTCAAAGAAAACAGAAAAACCCCATTCTGAATTGTTTTTATTCCATCATGCAATGTCACTATTTTCAGAATAACACAATAATAACTTGTTATACTTATTATGCCATTCAAAATTGGGGGTAAAGAAATGTACCCCATTTTTGATTTCACAAAGTGCTGTTGGTCAGTTCACTCCTAAGTGGTCAGGCTTGGCAAGCATGCGCACAGCAAACAGAGAAAAACCATTCCCATGCAAACTCTGCAGTTTCATATCAAGTTTATGTGCATGCCCTGCTAGTTCAGCATCTATAGAGTGTATTTTTTCAATATATGATTCCTTATGGTGCAATATCAGAAAAAGTTTAGATGCAGAGGGCAGAACAGTTGGTTAAAATATACCGATTGTGCTGAGCTGAAGAAGATAACCATTAGAATTTACTTAAACTGTTTAATTTATTCTTATCTTTTTTGCTAGTACTTTAAATTTCGTTGCTGTTCGTTTCGTTTGATTGAAAAAAAATTAGAGATAACTGTACAAGTGTCCTGCTTATTTTATTTTTTACTTAGTAGATTTTTCAAAAGAAAAGTAAAGAGTGGTTTCTTTGGTGGGTTTTATTGGGCTTTCAAAAAAAAAACATGGGTCCGGGTTTTTTACAACAACCCTAATGCTAATGCAACTGGACTGAGAATTGAAAGCTGGTTCACAACATTCTATCACATTGTGTTTTAACATGTGCGATGCCAAAATTTTATGTTATTGCTGATTATAAACTTGCAATGTTTAACAATGAGGCTTAAAGCGTGCAATCATTAATTTGATCTTTTTACAGTACTTTGCATTGCATTAAGCATTTTTAAAATTACGAACCATTTTCAAATCAGTAATTTTATACGTTTTTTCATCTTTTTATTTTGCAGTTATTCAAAAGCACCTTTTAGTAATTTCTTAGTTACCAGTATTTCAATCATAAGATTTGATCTGACATGCAAAATTTTGATAGGTGGTTAAGATTTTTTGAGTGAGGCACTGAGGTCATTTTTCTTTAAAAGCCTCAACAAATTTTTGAAAATGTGGAAGGCACTGTAGCTGGTGGTGTGTCAATTTAGGACATAGAAGTGCATGTATCGTTTAGAAAGAGAAGGAAGCATGTGTTTCATAGAAATGTATTACAGTATTTTAGTGGCTTGTTTCAAAATCTCAAGAGTTGTAAAATCCAAGTGACTTTTTGTTGTGTGTGTTGTGATAATTACAGAGCAGCTAATTTTTATGTGGCATAATAAATCGCAGTAATCTTTATTTTTTTTACCTGGCTTAAAAAGGTATTTGGTTTGGCTGTATATGTATAATCATTTTAATTTCAGCAATATGCACTCTTAGTATTATAACGATTTTGGTTTAATTGTGTTAGGTTGACCTCTTCTGTACAGATGTGATGAAGGCCTCTGTTTTTATGTAAGATATACATAAGCTCTAACCTCTAATTAGACAGATTCAGTTGTGGTGTGATTCTTTGGTCACTAACCAGAACTCCTGTTCTGATGGTTTATTCAGCTTGTTTCAAAATTAGTTCATGCTCTGTGTTGTGTACAAGCTAGAGAGCAATACCAGTCTAGGCAATACAGTACATGGATCTGAACTCTGTCATGTCTTTGCAGTAGGAAATGGTTTATCGTACTGGTTGTAGTTGCTGATACGATGGTTTTGAGCACTACATTAGTATTGTTCTTGTGGCTATCTATCTGTATTTTGTTAACGGCATTTGTTCAGGACATTAAGCAGTAAAATAATAATTTTGCTACTGGTCAAACTCTGGCACCTTAGGGCAATTGATTTATTATACTTAAATACTGTTTGCTAACTTTCATAGCTGCAATTTGTATGTGTGTGTATGAATGTGCCAAAGGAGAACCTGGGTATAGTGATGCTTCATTGTACAGTTATGTCAATCATATGCTTCTTTCTCAATCTCACTTTGTTTTCAGAGTCACTGGTGTTTGTTTAGCGTAATGGTTTTCTGTCAGAGTTGTTTTAAGAATTTTCTGTCTTATTGTTTAGAAAGAAATGGTGCAACTTTGTCATTCCACGCTTCTCTTAAAACATTTGTTAGGGCAAAACAGGTTGTTTGCCCAGTTTCCTATAAACACCATCAAACTGTAAGGTTTTTTTCTTTTTCGTCATCCAAATTAAGTTCGAAATCAAAACTGGACATATCCAAGATTCCAAATATTAAAGAATTTCTTTCCAAATCAGTGGATGTCGTGTCAAAACAGGAAATTGATCTTCGCTTGGGCGATCAGGAAGACCTTCCTCCATACCTGGAAAATGCTGTGTACACTGATGCCCCAAATGGAAAGACGGTTTACTTCGAAACATATGGGTGTCAAATGAATGTTAATGATGCGGAATATGCATGGGCTGTACTGAAAAGTGATGGATACAAAAGAGTAGATGATCTGGACAAGGCATGTTTTTTTCTGACGGATTGAATTTGGCTTTCAACTTTATATGCTTTGACAGAGATTAGTGATGTACACCGGCCTGTCATTAGTGGCAGGGCCAATAGCACCCTCCTATTTTCAGTTGTACCCCCGGATTTTATATTTAGTTCTTTAATGTAAAACAATTATTCACTGCTTTGTGGTCAAGTTCTTAAGAATTTTTGATTCATTACCTGCAAAGGGTGACTGGAGAACGTACAAAATTCATCTTCCCTTTCTCACACCTTTGAATTTTATTTCACAACAATGGAATTGCATTTGTGAGTGTGACCCCTCTGCATTCTGCTGAGCACTCCAACAACATAAACCTGGCGATGGGCCTTGGTCATCATCCGTAGCAATAAAAAGATAACAAATAAAATGTACAAGAAGTAATACCTACTAACTGTATGTATAACTTATTAAGTCTGCTTAGAGTACTCAGCATTCAACCCATTCTCTACTTAAATGACATGCTCTGCATTCCAGGCAGATGTTGTCCTGCTTGTGACCTGTTCAATACGTGAAAAGGCAGAAGAGAGGATATGGAATAAGTTGCGTGTGTTAAAGAAACATAAAGACGCTTATCACACATCTGGATACCCCAAAATCGGAGTACTTGGTAGGAAAAAATATTTAGATAGGTCTCACTTTGCTGAGTCAAGTTGTCAACAGATTATTAAGTGAGCTCGACAGTAAACCTTCTGAAATGGTTTTGTAGCTTTTTTTCGTTTGCATTAAAGACTGGTCTTCATACAAAAGTATAACTGTCATAAAGAAAGTGACCAGCTTTCATGAATGAAGCATCACCCAATCTTGTTCCAAATAAATGTTGGGTGACCTGGTAACGTTGTGCTGACCAGAAATCGACAAACACGTTTTTGACATTTTGTCTTGCAGATCAACTTGGTTGCATCCTCACGTTTTTGCGGGCATGTGCTTGCAATTGTTCAAAAAAAAATTTGTTGTTAAAATGTTTATTTGTTTTAAAGTGCTTTATTTGAAACGGGAAACATACGTGTATCCAATAACATGTATGCACATTGCCCATCGCAATCGCTCGCATACTTCATGATATGCGTGAACAAAACCACTACGTTAATCAGCGCGTCAACCTGCAAAAGAGAGACATGGCAATTTGTCGGGTGCCGCTTGCAGCAGATTGGCTGCCCGTTAAGCTTGTTGGATAACTTCGTGGTTCTTGCGGAAACGTTAATTTGTAAAAACAAATTTAAATCCGCTGTTTTACTCGATCCGGTGTGTATTCAATGCAGGTTGCATGGCAGAGAGACTGAAGAAGCAAATAATCGAGCAACAAAAAGCGGTCGACATCGTTGCTGGCCCTGATTCGTACAGGTACAAAGGCAGGTCGCACTTTGGCATGACCCGGTATCAAGCGAGGTTTCTGACCTGACATCACTGACTTCACGCCATCTGCGAATGCGCAGAGTGATCATGCATTTCGTAAGAGGTGGCTGTTCACTGGGATATCAAATATAGAGATCGACCGATATGCCTTTTGCGGGGTCGATGCCGATATATCGGCCAATTATGGACCGATAACCGATATTTCCAAAATTTTTAAATCTTCTTTTCTGCTTCGTTATCAAAAATATAATAGATTCTATGCCTTACCTTTTCTTGAAAAACTTCAAAAATCAGGATTTATGAGCTAAAATTTTTCAAATTGCAGCAATTTCAATATTTTACTATGATTTTTAATTAATCTGATTAATGATGATACTTTTGTTTCAGCTGCGACGACCGACGCGTGCTCCATGGTTCAGCTTGTCTGTTTGTTTATGAAACCGCACATGCTAGCGTTGCTGCAATGGACTTGACTTGGTTCATTGTGCTTTCTTGCGCAAGTTGTGTGCATGCGTGAAGAATATAAAAGCGTTTTGTCAACAACTATCGGTAAAACCCAAATATCGGCCCGATATATCGGTCTATCTCTAATCAAATATGCTGATAACTGATGATTATGGTTATCTAAGACTAAGTCAAATATTTTTCAGTGGTTAGTCATTCCCAAGCTGTCCCTGATTGGACTATCTGACTGACGTCTATCCAAAAGTTTTTATTTTCGCAACAGACATGAAAAAAGTACTCGCCACCGTTCATTCTTTTACTCTGAGAAGCGAAATAACCGACATACGGTACAAGAATAGGTCATACATTTCGCTTGACACCAGTTTCGACGCTCGATTCGAAATCATTTCTCTGTGACAGAGACCTGCCGCGACTTCTCGAGCAAGCAACGTCCGAGTCGACGACCGCGATCAACGTCATGCTGTCCGCTGACGAAACATACGCTGATATAATGCCTGTTCGCTTCGACGAGCGATCAAAATCCGCTTTCGTGTGAGTTGCCTGAATGCCTGTTCATCTGACGGAATTCTGGTTAAGGGGCAGTTATTTTCGGAGGTCTGAAGATTTGCATGTGCTAGATGTGTTTGATCAGGGTTTTTTAAGGAAAATGTTAGGCACACGGTATGTACCTTTAGGGACCCGATGATAATTTTCTCTGATTCTAGGTACCTGAATTGGGTCCCTACAACACCTTAAAAAACTGCTTCAATTACAGTTTTGTGTCTTTTAAAAATTAGTTAGGACTTGTCATGTGTCTGGCTTGTAATTCTTCTGCTGGATTGGTTATTTTTTCTTTCAAATTATTTGAATAACAACTTAATGCCTTAAAATTTTACCCACCTTATCCGATCACTGCATATTTATGCAGAAAAACTGTCCTAGCTGTGGCAGAGCCGGATGCTTAAAATTGTATGATAGTTATAATGGCCGTAGCCTTTTTTCCTTCTCTGTTGAAAAGATGTAAAAACAACATTTTAAGTCGTTTTTTAGTTAGTTGGCCACATCGTCATTAGTGCTTGAGCACTTTGTGCGTAAATGATTTCTGGGCGAGGTGTGTGGTCATGCTATACCGTAGGTAAACGTTTTACTCTCGAAACTGTGTGCCGTAGAACAGCACGAGTTGTTTGTGTTGCAAGCACTAGAGGTGTAGCGCTTTCGTGCGAGGTAGCTGCATAGACACGATATCCTTAAGCACCGTGTTGCCTGTACAGGTCAATTATGAGAGGCTGTGACAACATGTGCAGCTACTGCATCGTGCCTTTCACACGCGGTCGGGAAAGAAGTCGGCCCGTTCATTCGATTATCGACGAAATAAAGCAGTTGTCTGATATGGTATTGCTTGATTTGGTCTTATCGTGCTCTGGCTGTGTTTGGTACAAGCTAGTCTCGTTTCTAAGTGCTAGTGGCAGTTTCACAGTTGCAACTTAAATGATATCAAAATAAAAACTTCTTAAGTCATCTGGCCAGGTTGCTGTGTAGCTTCCACCAGTTACTGCCGTTTCCCATTCACTGCCATTAAATGCTGCGCCACCTTTCACGTGTAAAGCTTTTCAATGCCATGGTGTGTTGTCCCTTCAAACTACAGTATTTGTGCTGAATGCGTTAGTTAAGTCATACTGCCTGTTTTACCGTAATTAGTTAATTTCTTCTTCACTGAAGATCGTTCATTTTAGAACTAGGCTGTGTGATTTTGACTTGTTGTTCACAGTTTCAGGCACGTGACAAACGTGATCGTCAACCCAGCAGTGTAACGTTTCTTACTTTTACTTTGATTTGCACGCTGCATATTCGGTTCATGTGAAGTCCATCGAAATTTCTTTGGTTCCCCAATACATGGGCTGCAATTTGCGTTTATCAGTGAAGTTGACCCTATTTTCAGAAACTTTGCCGTTCATAACCAAATGGCGCTTCGCGGACTTAATTTCTATCGGAGCTGTTGTTCAACGTCCCTGGTTTGTCGTTGCAGGGCTACAAACAGGTCACGCTGCTTGGTCAAAACGTAAACAGCTACCGGGATGTGTCGCACGCAGACCAGAGTGCGACATCGAGCGCTGTGTCCATGAGCCGCGGTGAGGGTTTATCTGAAATGGTCGCGTAACAACTGGGGCGGTCTCAGCTAAAACAACCTTTAAACCGCTTTCCGTTCCACGCGGCACGTGAAAAGTTTAGCCTTGCATGGTTTTGTGGTGGAAACTAACGCTTTTGCGAAGCAATGTTAACGGGCGAGTCACTTACAAGTTCCTAATTTTTTAAAAACTTGTCATGGGCACGGCCGCTACCAGGAAGGGCGACCTGGGTGACTGCACCTACAACTTGATGTTCTTGGGAAAGTAGAAAACTGAGAAACTTATGCTCAGCCTTTTTACTTTGTTTAGTCCTGTTGCAGGGGTTTTCCCCAAAGAGCGTTTGCGTGACTGCTACCCTCTGTACGAGTGAGTTGCATCAAACATGCTACTGTTTGAACACACGGGCGTCGGAAGGATTTTTTTCCAGCAAGGGCAACAGCGGTGAAATTTCATTTTACCAACTCGAAACTCGATAAAAGCATTTTACTACTACAAATCTACCAATAAATTATCAGATTTAAAAATCTAAGCGAGGGCTTTGGCACCCCTGCCCTCCCCCTTTCCGACGCCCATGCTTGAACGCATGATTTTGCAATAAATGTGTCTGAAACAGTTGGCCAGCTAAGTCGTTATTAGGATTCTTGCACAACCACGTGGCAGTGTAGCGTTTCTCAGTCGGGAGTTCTTTGCAAGCGTTGCGACTGTGTGGTTTTCACTTAGGTTTCAAAACGATTTACAAGCCTCGGTTGGGCGGTTTTCGATTCGCCGACCTTCTGCACAAAGTGTCGGAGGTGAACCCGGAAATGCGGGTCAGGTTCACATCACCGCACCCCAAGGACTTTCCTGATGAGGTGAGTTGATTGTCTGCGCTCATTGCTGCTGGTAGAGTCAACGGTTTTGCCCCACCCCACACGCACTGTATGTGGCGCCTGGGCGTTTATTGCATCACAGCGATTGCAAGTCTCGGCACTATTGCATCACAATGATTGCAGGTCTAGGCACTATTGCATCATAGTGCTTGTAAGTCTCGGCACTATTGCATCATAGTGGTTGCAAGCCTCAGCAATGCTTGAAGTGACGTGTTGTTGCGGAATAAAACGGATGTAATTCGACCATGACTTTGCCCTGAGCAAAAAAATCTCCGTCGATGGCTATGGCGCTGTTAAAGATGTTTGAAGCATACTGTGGAAGCTGTATTGGCAATATCCTGACTGTATTTCTTTTCTTTCAAAAAAAAACTATTAATTTCGAACTTTATTAACAAACGAGTAGCAGTCCTCAGAAAATCGTGCCAATCATATACCGGGCTTCTGAAAAAGCTTGAAGAACAGTCTCGGTGTTTCTTGTCTAACACACGATTACTGCAGTTGCTTGAATCCCCAAACACATTTCAACTGAAATGACCAAGCCATAGAATCAACCATGTGTCAGTGTTTATACCTAGCTTGTATGAATTTTCTTCGATCCAACCCCAATTAGACCTTATTTTGCCACTACCCGTGAGCCTGGAGAACATCCCCCCATTTCTTGGGCGTCCGCAGAAATTTTTCCATGGGGGGCAACGTCGATATTTTGCTTATTATCAAGTTGCTGACGACGCACTGTAAATGGACTTTCACAAAACATTCTACCCTTTCTACACCGCAAAGAAAACGCCCCACGTTTTGGTAACAATCACAAAAATGCGCTTCTTGGCAGCAGTAGCCAGGTATAGAGTATTAGTCACCCTTCCAATAAAACCTTGCTTGTCCTTGCTGAGTTTTTTCACGGTGAACGCTCATCATACATTTAAACCAGACAAGCGTTCACCTAACATTGTCGATCGAAGCCGCGTTTCACTCCTTGCAAAGTACTTAACGATCTCTCTTAGCGGCGCGTAAACAAGAAAGTTAGACAATCTTGCAGAACTTTTTCCAGCAATGAGAAGTAGACCTGTAACCTATGTTGACTCGACTATCGGACAACTTATAGAGCGCAGGAATTATGAAAACTCACCACAGCAAATATAATTTTGCACTCAGTACTCACTCAGAAGTAAACCTTTAGTGATTAAGTCGTATTCCACAAGTCTGCATTGACGTATTCTAACAAGTCACGATAGTCAGGTCCACAACTGGGCAATTGCCCCTCAAACTTTTCAAAAACAGATAATGTTCCATGTTACGGTTTAGTTGTTAGGTACAGTAACCAGTTACATCATTTTGCCTCCCCCGGAAATAGTACAAGTTACAATCATTTTGCCCCTCACCCCCGAAAATATCAGCTGGTAGCGGCCCTGCACGTAGTTTTTATATTCTGTGTAAAAAGAAGCGGGCATACGCGTAGTTTGATCAAGGTATTCACTCAGGCACATTGGTCACACTAACAATGGGTTTTTATTTTTCAAACTTGTGGAAGTATTGCTACAGGTTCACTCGTGCTTCTTTCCACGCAATATAAAACTACATGGCTACTACTATCAGCAGTCACTGTCTCGTTGCATTATCTGCCACAGATGTCTGCGTTCAATGGTCACATGCGGTAAAACGCTTACCACCGTAACTTGAAGTGAACCTTTGCAGATTTGCTGGCATGTGATTGTTACGCAGTAAAGACATAGTAGAACAATCAGCTCGCAAGTTTCGCAACCTGCTTCTGCAGGAAAGAGCGGACATGAGTGAACTGCAAGCTCATCACTGCATGACCTAGCTCTTGTACAGTGTGTGTGTCATACCTGCAACGCAGTACCAATTTCCTGGGAGGGTAAATGCCCGTTTTGCCCCCCCCCC
>JGI24021J15306_10007676_pt1 | contig 13172 bp, 9 predicted proteins | sample Ectturendosymbi1_FD_15306 | JGI IMG/M metagenome (IMG submission 15306) | reverse complement strand
CAAGAAATCTCTGATTCAACAAAAGTTTCAAAAGAAATTGTACCATTTCAACAGGAATTCCCAATTTAGGAGTGTGATGTAAAAAATGATCCAGCTGGGCATCCGAAGTCGAAGTCTGACAAAAAAATCCGACTCCGGCTCCGACTCCCAGTGTTGTTAGGAATCCGACTCCGATTCCACCCAAAACCCTCCGACTCCTTACGACTCCGCAACCATAGCCTTGTAACATTCGCATTGCCAGTAAAAATGAAACCAAGCAGAAAATACGTTATCGTAAAACGAAGCGGTCTTAACTCATAAATCCAACTTTTAACAAGCAAGTTAAGAGGTCTCGGTATTTGTTCATTGCAGTGTCCACTTTGTTTTGATTATGGCGTTTATAGTGAAATAATAATAAATTTACGAATGATGAAAATGCATTTAATACTTTTCAACAATATGTCGTTGCCATACCCGCACCTCCCTTAAGAAACTTTCACGCCCGCAGTTTAAGAAAACCCAGAGAGAACGGAGAGATCTTTTGAAGACTACAAGTCACAGATTAACAATAGACTAGCAAGAAATTGGTCAGCCTACAAAGGGTGGAAGAGTGATAGGTGTGAGGCCTTAAGATCACTATGGCAGTGCTTCATCTCTCTCTCGGGACACTTACAGTAGCCTACATTTACATGCTCCCCTCAGGCAAGTTCCAATCAGATCCATGTAGCATGCGTTAGTAGCCTTACAAGACGAAGAAGCATCTAGTTACAGGCTTACAACATTTTGCTGCAAGAAATGTAAATTGTGTAATTTCACTCTTTGGATACCCGAGGGGCGGTGCCGTCACCCCGTTCGTCCCCCGTCTTCACGTTTCTGCAAGCAAGCGCCGTATAAGAAAAACTGCAAACGTACACAATAGGCTTTCAGTCAAACGTTAATCCCACTGTTGTTTCCATTTACGATGCATTTGCTGTCTCACAATCAGGACCCCAGCAAGCGCCCCGTAACATCTAAACGGGAAGGCCTGTTGTTTGCCACGGATCACACTTTTTTCAAACATAGCAATTCCTCAAAAGTGTGTGAACTGTTCCGAAAAGTATGTAAGATTATGAACTTTAACAAGTTTGAAAATTTTGGTAAATGCGAAAAGTGGGAATTTTGCAATTGTTTGTCATTACTTGGAGTCGAGCATGAGATATTTGAAACTTTTTTCAGTTGTTCGGGCATATCACCGAAAACATTTGCGTAAATATCTTTCGCGCTCCTAAACATTTTGGTTCTTTCACGACTACATCTCACCGGGTTCCCGTTGTGATTTTCGTGGGTGGCCTCATTATATCAAAGAGGTCGTGTCCTAAACTTCGACAGTTCATTCAGTTTGAAGACGCGTCGTGTAGGCCTTACAAAACTGTTTCACAGGAAGATAACGTTTTTGTTTTATACGCCGAACATTTTGTTTCAAACATTGTCTGTGACTCATCGGATGTTTGTTTAAAAATAACCCAAGCAAGTATGTGCGAAATTTTAATAAGTTTGTTCCTTCAAAACAAACAAATTAAAGTCTATCTTCCATAAATGAACAAAAAGAATGCAAACGTATAAATAACAAATGCTACATACGTAGAAGTTTTGTAAGCACCTTTGTGTAACATAATACAGGTGCAACAAGTTCGGAGAAAATGGAAATAAATGGACATCATTCACATATGGAAAAGCAAACCTATTGCAAAGTAAGTTTCATGACAGCTTTCGAAAATTGTTCGGTTAATCTAGTTGTGATGCGTCGTTCTGACCGAAGTTGTTGGTGTATTTTGTTCGTGTCAATCGGCAATTCATTGTCTGTGTACCTTATTGGATTTTTCTAAGCCAATAATTTAGTTGCGTTATGTGCGCAAATCCAATACATCGCGCTCTTCAATATAAACAAAACTTTTTGCAGAGTTTGAGTCACTATACGGCTTTCGCGACGTGTTGACTTGTATGTGACTGATAGACGCTTTGATATATTTTTTAAAATTTATATCCTTATTCTTTGCTTTCGCAGAATCAGGTTTCAAATAAAAACCAGTCGACTCTTCTCAAAAATCAAGCAATGGTAATTAAGGAACTTAATGAAAATGCCAATAGAAATACACAAGTTTCTCATCAGTCTCTTCCAGATGTAGACGGAGAAAACACAAAGGATGTTACAAAGTTGCATCAATTCCACGGTGAGGCTTTAAATAATAATTTCAAGTGTGTTACGTATAAAACCTAACAGCACTTTTTGTGCTTTTCTAAAAACCTAACAACAGTGTTGTGTTTTTGTGGTATATACGGTACAGCTCGAAAAAACGCTTCGTCAGTATCATTAAATCAAGTTGGTAATTCCTAGTCTAGCATTCCTATTGTGACCTCCATACAACAAGGCTTTTGTCATATGAAACATGCATTCCATACATTAGGAGAACTAAATGTTAACTTTTAATTCCAACCACGTTTCAAAAATTTGGAATGCATTCGTATTGTTAGCGGAATGCAAGTAAGACGTCCTCCCACTTTAGACGCATTTAGGTGCATACTAAATCTTACATGACTGACATTATGCAATCTGGTAAGTATACTATTAGCAAAGCCATTTTGGGAAATCATCTTTTCCGAAATCTCCTTAGATTATGCAAAAATAACTTGAAAACTCGAAAAACAATTCCAAAAGTTGAAAAGCTTACATAAATAATTGCCTTGATTCCCTTTGTAATTACAGTTATCATGCATAATCAATTACATAACAGAACGTGCATCAATTTTTACGGATGATACCGCAGCCTGAGCGGGATGACATACTTCCAGAAATTAATAAAGATCACTGTAATTAAATTTACCGATCCTGGTTAATTTGTTTTTCATTTCACCACAAGTTTTGAGCTTCGTTACACTTCTTTTATATACAATCCAGTTGTTATACTACAGTAGATCTAAATGTCAAGGTTTCACATATATTTACTCAGCACTTATTTTTGGTGAGAGATGATTGCCCAAATCAAATATGTTGCGCTGTACCTTTAGGCAACAATGTATATATTTTCCCAAAGAATTGCGAAAAATAAGTGTAACTAAAACCATTGTATAACCACCATAACACCACAATCCAATAACATTTTTGTGTTGGCCTGAATACTGTGCAGAGGTCAGTAGATTATTTTGATTTTATTTCGTATCTCTAAACAGTCCAAATTTTCGCCGAATTTTTGTTAATGCTACAGTTTCATTTAATGCTACGTTACTTCTACACCACGTAACATTTCTTGAAAACTGTCTTACAGTTCATTTCCACTGTAACTTCTCTGCGTACAGATGGTGCTCTGCCTGAAGATTTATGTTGTCAAGTACGCTACTGTGGCCGAAAGACCAAAATTCTCGAAATCCGCGTTTCATTGCTTAAGCAAGGTGTAGTTTACAATGGATAAGCTCATGTGTTTAGATAGCTCAAAAACCGACCTAACTGGGAAGAGCTTGTCTCGTGACCAGTTGCTGGAAAAATCTAAAACATCTCCATCTCAAAAGCGCAAAGATAAAAAAGACGATCGCCGTGGACGTGGTTTGCATTCCGTGAAGAAGCAACGTCAAGTAAGTCAAGCATTTGAAACTTTAAATAAAAAAACGTTCTTTTGCATAAGAATAAATGAAGTGGTCAATGCACGACATATTAGTGGAGCAATCGAAATCTTGCTGAATGTGCAGAAATAAAAAAGCGAAAATGAAAAAACACAATCAAACAATGAATTCGATATATAACGCTGTCATCAGCACATAGGAATACTCTGTAACCTTGATATGTTGGTTTAACAACCTTACTCTGAAAATCGGTTGTGTGATTGCGATTGATAAAGACCAGGGAAACACGGCCAAGTTTTTCTGTGGAACTTTTGAAAATTTTCTTAACTGTAACAGCCAATAGGCTGCATTTGTTTACCCAAGGTAAAGTGGTTGCACTAACAACTATACTCGTATGTCACTTTCCGCATTCGGCTCACCCAAATGTTTCATTCAAACGTATTTATCTGTTTATACGCAACGCCACGCAGAACCCAAGATCTTGGCTTTTCAAGTTTCTATCGGCCGTTTTTGACGTATATTGCGCGCACTTGTGACATCACTGTCACTTCTTTTTAAAGGAAAACCCGTTTCTCACGTAACCAAAAAACATTTGTGTTTTTTATTCAAAAAGCTGTTGAGCGTAAACGAAACCAGTGGTGCAGGAGCTGGGATTGCAGGGAGCGCATCCCCAAAAGTTGTGATTTGTCGAAAATCCGGGCAAAATCCCTGAAAATTTGGGAAAAATCCCTGGAAATCTGGGCAAAATCTCTAAATCCTAGCAAAAATAGCGCCCAGCGTTGTTTGACTGCAAAAAATGGCGCCGAACGTTTGCAGAAATGCACATGAAGACTTTTTTTTGGAGGCCACATCAAACGATCTTTGTGGGAAAAAATTTATCGGTAAAAGTTGCACAAATTAAACTTTTCGGGCTAGTTTGGGGAAATTCGGGCAAAATTTCTTCGCAGCATCAAAAATTTGCCTGCTTCTACACCAATGAACGAAGCACGTTGGAAAGAATGTTTCTATATAAAAATGTTAGTCGTGACCATAACTTTACAAAAAAAAACTCTTTCCAGCGCAGGGGTGGACAAACATTTTCTACGGAGGGCTGCATTGAAGATTTTATTGCTACCTAGGGCCGCATGCTCGTATTAAACATATTACATCTATAATCGCTTCGAAAACTTTAAACAAGTTTTACATGAGCTACCACAAAATGAAGGTAACGATAGTCACTTCCGGTTGAGTAAAAATGCGGTTTCGAATGAAACATGTGGAAAAAAAAACTTGATAATTCTAATCTAATCGATAAAATTACTTTAACATAGACTCCAAATAAGTACTATCTATGTACGTGTGACTGCCTGCGGGCCGCACAAAATGCCCTCGCGGGCCGCATGCGGCCCGCAGTTTGCCCACCTCTGTTCTAACGTATACTTTTCAACTCCCGTCACGTATATATCCTCGCGTCCCTTCATGTATTTGCGTGTTCCTTGTTACTGCGATGCATGCTTAAGTCTAGCGCATTGCGTATGGGGATAAAAACGTTACACAATACTTTCTTTTTGGGGGTAAAACGGTGCAAAACCCAATTTTTGGGGCTTTTTTACCCTCTTTGGACATTTGACAGATAAATTGTACCCAACCAACCTACGAAACATCTGAAAATTACACAAGAGGCTTCCGTTGGTGTCTTATGACATCCTACCGAATTTCAAGTGGAAATATAGAGCAGTGGTTTTCAACTTTTTTCATACAGCGACCCATTTTGCAACCCAATTTAACCTGAAGACCCCCTTCCGAAAATTTCGAGTTGGGCATATGTAATGCAGTTGTGTTTGCACAATAGAAAATCACAATGACTAAAAAATAACGTACGATATCACTATGTTGAACAAAGACTCATTTATTAAATTCATGCACATGGCAACATCAGTGAGAGAGACCTGTGCCGTATGCAAATCACTTCACAGCACAGCTCATTGAAAATTAGAATAACTCCCAAGTTAGCTACCGCATGTAGATATCTAATTTACAAACACAGCACATTCTTACCTCACAGAGCTATTCGTGCGTTCCCAAACGTAACAGTACTGTAATGGTCATAATCACACTCAAGACTTTGTAATGGTCATAATCATACTTAAAACAATTTTGAATGGAAAGTAAGTTCCACATACGAAATATAAAATATAGAAGAAAATATGAATATCTTTATCAGAAGTTCTGGCGATCCCTAGAAAGAAGCAAACGGCGCCCATGTTGAAAACCACTGATACAGAGGAAAAAAGTTGTGGAATTTCTTATCGAAGATTAATCCCGTAGGGGGTTCATTAATTAATTTGTTGTTTTCAGGTCATAACTTTCCAGTCATTAACGCTAGAAGGCCAACCAAGGGCTCTAAAGATGCGGTTTTCGCCTACCGTAGTTCATTTCAAAAGAAAAAAAAGAACTTACCCCTAGTATTTTTTCTCAGGCCNTTGTTATGTCATCCAACAATCCCTTGACCACACCCACTTTTCTCACCCAAACATTGTCCCTCCAAACCGTGATGATTCAGTTTGGTTGGCATTTTTTGTTAGTTGGGGTCTTCAGATATAGACCAAGCCAAACAAACGCTTCGAAAAAGGCTAGCAGGTAAGCGTGAAAGGATTTTTTTTAATTTTCCAGAAATTGCCAAAAAATATCTTCCGGAAAATATAATCTTCCCCATTTTTAAACGCATCGAATTGATTGCTGTCTTCCGAACCCGATGATGTCTTCAATGGCCATCTATCTAGCGCTAGCGCACTCCGTTCGCGAGTTATGGGCGATAATAACTTTGAAAGGCACGATCGTAGCTTCTGCGGGCCTTTATAGGGTTGCGTGTGTTTAGTTTTGAAGTTGCCGCTTTTGGGCGTTAGACGGCGAGAGCAAGATTTTATACGCGTTTACAAATGCCAGGGAAAAACAATGATTTGCTGGTTCGTTACTCAGCGACGCGCCCACGCACTACGAAAAGCATTCACCACAAAGAAGACTGCTGAGGTTTAACTTTATAAAAAAGTGACTAATTTCTTGTAAAATCAAGAACGGTTGAAAACCGCATGTTGCGTAAAAAAGAAAACAAATAAAGTTGTTCTGTAACTTTGTCTCGGAAAAAGCAGAAAGCTTCGGATTCAGCAGAAGAAAGAGAAACGAACTCCACAACCGAATTACCGAAAGTGGATGTAACGTCGTTTGGAACCAATAGGCAAGACAAAAATTTTAGCAAAACTTTTGCAACGTTTAAAAAATTATGGAGGTTGCCGACCACTGTGTCAACCTTCGCGCTATGAAATAATTGCAAAGTTTCATAAAACCAGAATAATTCACGGTGTGTGCCCCGAATATCCAGCCACTTCTCCAAATAGAGCGATCTCAGCTATGTTCTAGCTAGGCCGTAGCTACATTGAGGCAAATGAAGCACGTGCCTCGGTAAACTTTCTATAATTCTGTCGCAACACATTTTTGTAACCCTAAATCAAATCATATTTTAGTATGGCTGTGCACTGCAGCTACACTGTGTTGCAACCACCAGAGATACCACCAGCCTAGATTAATTAAGGGCAGGATGTTAGGTTTCCGTAAACTACATTTAACAACATACCCAACCGGGGCCGTATTAACATATTCGCCTCGGTAAAAATTTGACCCTGACTACGGCCCTGATGGTGGTTCGGCCATGTGACCATAATGTCCAAGGAAAGATCGACGAGGCAAGTCCTACTGGCTACGCCCACGGGAAAGCGGACCAGAGATCGACCAACGGCCATACGTGGTGTGATTAGATCTCCGACCTTGCTTGGTCCCTCTGTGGTGTAGAGCCATGGCAGTAGAACTATCTGAGATTGTTGAAAACCGTGAAGTATTCCAGTCCTACTAGGGCTCTAGGGCTGCTGCATGCAATCCTTCCCAGAGGAAATTCAGGTATGAGAATAAATGAATGAATTCAAAACCCAGTAATGCACTAGAATTTATCTACAAGTTTTAATCGGTTTCTTGCTAATTAGGAAAAAGGTTCCAAAAAACAACCAAAGCGAGATTTTTAGCGCTAGTAACGATTTTCTGGATCGGACCATGTTTTGCATCATATTGCCCATTTAGCATGCTTATTCCTGGCAATGAATGTGTTCAACTTCAGTTTTCTTTTAGCTTTTTCAGGTATTCTGCAGAGGCACACATTACTAAAGTCTTGATAACCTTCTGTCGACGTTAAATTATATTTGAAGTTGTTGACTCTTCTCAGCCAAAACAGACACAATCGAATTTCACAGGGTCAAGCAACTTGACTATACATAGATTTAGGTTGGTAATGTCGCAGTCACGCAAGCATGTCAGCTACATGAGCCAAGCAAGAACAGAGAAAAGACAGAGTCATCTCTGGTAGCTAGCTAAGCATAAAACACCCACTGGCGCAGAACACAGCATTTGTTTGGCTGAATTGGATAGCGCGGAGAAAAATCTAATTCCTCTTTCGAAGTTCTAACCTTGCGAGTTCGAGACCTGTTGATGCACTGCTTCAGTAAGCACTAGTTTGCACTGAACGCAGATCGCACGCATGCAGACCCTCTCACACCTCTTAAAAGTTTCGATAAAAAGTTGATTTATGAAAGAAAAAGAAACGATCACTGCAGAAACTTGCGGTTCATTTTTTATGAATGAGCAGCAACACCTTCATCGACAACTGTTTCAGATTGCAAACAAAACCGAATTATGAGTGGGGACTAAATATAAAATGGCAGAGAGTACCTTTGCTCAACCACACGCTTTTTAGGTATTGCAGTTAGATGTAAACGTAAGAAAGTTTCATTACACCAGGCCCGTAACTTGGGGGGGCAGGGGTACTTCGGACCCCCTGCCAAAATTTTCGCCCCCCCCTAGAAAAATGTGTTGGACATAGTTTAAAACTCTTGGACATATTTTAAAAATTCTCAGAAAACTCTTCGTCCCCACCTGGTGTCCCAAGCTGATTACAGACCTACATTACACTGACAAACTAGAACATTTTCAAGCGTTGTCTCTTTCTAAACAATAGAAATGGGCATTAGATATTGATCCAACGAACCATCTTTGACAATATGTCATCGATAGCTTTTCTTCTGGTTATTTTCAGAATTTTGTGCACGATTTTTTACATTTTTAATATCTTTAAGATTGTAACACATCTTCTCAATAATGCCTCAGTTTCACCTATTCATGTTTTTGTCAAACAATCTTTCCTCTATATTTATTGTGAAATCTCGATAGCACTTTTGTTTATCGATCCGTTACCAATATCAGCAAAAAACACCGATGTCACCTATACCAGTGCTTCTCAACCTTTTTGATGTCGCGGCCCACTTTTCGCCGAGACTTTGATTTTGGGCCCACTTCACGAAAATTTTGTTTCAGAACACATGACTACGCGTAATTATTGCGACTAGGCGTAATTAGTGCGTTATCTCGGAACATTTCGCGGCCCACCTAAAGGAGCTTTGCGGCCCACCGGTTGAGAAGCGCTGACCTATACCATAGCATTTCAGCAGATAACTGATTCTTGTCACCTTTCTTTCACGTCGTTCCAAGTCTTGGGTTGGAGTTGTTTGCTGGTGATAACACTGGCTTACCTTGAGTCTGCAGCGGACGAATTTAGCTGTAATGGCTTGTTTTTCAGGCAAACAGAGAAAGCATCGTTAGCTCAAGCATGAGAGCTCTGACACCACGAGAACGAGAAAGCATACTGTGTCTGGAAGAAGCTATTCAGCAACACGATATGTCGACATTCGCGTGAGTTGATGACATTAATAGACAGAAGCGCAGAGTTGATAGTGCTACGCAGGTCCGCAACCAGTTGGAGCAGCCGGGTAATTTCCCTCCAAAATTTTTAAAAACATGTTTAGTTCTGAGGTACAACAACAAGTAACAATCATTTTTGCCCTCCCGTTACAATCAATTCTCCCTCCAAAAAAAGTACAACAGCAAGTTACAATCAATTTGCCCTGGCGTTACAGTGGTCTAGAAATCAGTTCTACAACTTTCACCTCCTCCGCACAAACAAAAGACGAGCACATTGTGCTTAGCCAAAAAAAAGAAAAACATGATACAGGGGGCCTACTCCATTGCAATCTGAGTTACATCAACGCTTGACCCAGAGCAAATTCTTTCTTTGCAAGGTTTCAAGAAACGTTTTAGACCTATTTATTCTAATGTTCAGATCCTGTTCTACAAATAGCGGCTTTTGATAAACCATACTGCACCTTTAAAAAGATTCTAAACTGCTTTTCCAAGGAATGTCTTGGAAATTGCTACTTTAGATCCAAATTGAGTACTCATTTTGAAAGTGAAACACTCCTAATTTTATCGACGGAATTTGAAAAAGTTTCCAAGGAAAGGTTGCGGATTTCCACCATCTCACGTAAAACTGCTTTTCGTGTAGCTTGTCAGCATTCAATTTCGTAGTCCTGACGCCTTGTCTGTTCTGTCTGTTAAATTACCGCAAGAATTATAACTGCATTTCTTAAAAACAGATGCGACATTGATTAAAAACGCCAATAACGATGTTTTACTCCGATAAATTCACTTATCGCAAATATCTTTAAAAATGAAATTGTTGTTCAGAATGTCTGATGACGAAAATGTGTTTGAGGAAGACCTTACTGATGTAACATCCACTGGAAGCAGTGATTTCGGTGAAGAACATTACACCAGTGACAGTGAAGGAAGCAGCGTTGGTAGCGTTATCGACTTAGTTGGAAACTTGTCTCTTGGGCCCTTGTCTTCCAGTTCGTCAGCCAAGTTATCTGACAGTCAACAGTCAGATATTCTCCACAGCCCAGCAGCTAATGTAAACTGGAGCAACAATGCAATGGAACGTAATATCACAGAAGTGGATGGGAAGGAAAACATTGACGCAAAAGTTGATAAAAAGGCTAAAAAAGACAAGCAGTTTTCATTTCAAGAGCGGTCAAACGGTATTAAGTACGAGCCGATTTGTGCAGTGGTTCAAAAGGAAAAACCACAGAAGAAGAATGCTTCCACCGGCGTTCAAACAAATCAAACAAAAAGTGTTAAAGATAGTGAAGCCTTTAATGCAGAAGGAAATGAAGAACCGACCGCAATGAGAAGTAGAATGTTTTGGGATCGAATGAGTTGCAGCAGTTCCGGCTCGTCGCAAAATCAAGCGCCGTCACCTAGAAGCAAATCGCCTTCGATTTCATCCGTCACGGATCAAAGTACCAATAGAAAGCTGTCGAGTAACTCTGAAAACTTTGAAGATGTTACTGGATGTCGGGGCCGGCAGTTTTTAGTCATACCCCGCCATTCGGAACATGCCCTTTTTCAGAATGGAAAAGAAGTCAGGTTACCGCAACGTACATCTTCATTTGGGGCACCAAGAACTGAAACACATCATGCGATTGCGGAACGTAAGGATGGAAAAAGTGACCAATGTGTTTTAAATGATACAGCAATTGATTCTAGATTATTTCTTAACGGGCTAAATGCTTCTTCGGAATACAAAGTCCGAAAACAAACCACTGATCAAAAAAAAAGTCCAATAAGCCCAAACAGACCTTTTGTTATAACCCCAGCTGCTAAAAGCAGCTTGTTGTAGCGTTGTGGGGAGAAATTATATAAAAGTCTGGTTATTTACATTGTGTTTTGTTCTTGTTTGCACTTCAACGTAACTTGTACAAAGTATGGAAATAGAAGTTATTAGTAAAGAGTTCAAATAATTTTCTTGCAACTTGAGGTTTTTATTTAATGAAGAAAATGAGTGTTTCAAATGCCTTGGATTTTTGCGAAAAATGTGGTTTTGTTTCTTAATCTTCTTCATAACTTCATTCGTCACCACTAAGTAGAAGCCCACAGTATTTTTCAGGTGTAGATAAATGTCAGTTATAACTACTTTAGCAAACCTAAAAGCACTCACCCATGATTTCTATCATTAAGTTTTTGTCACCCCTATTCACCATCTTCTTCAAGTAAGCGAGAGGTGAATAGAGCCTCACACAAATTTGATCAACAGTCTTTAGGCTATTTGAACTGTGTAGTTAGGTTAGTTCTAATTTTCCAACAGGGACACGGGCCCGGTCTGGCCGGCCCTCGGGTCCCCGTGACCATGAAGCAGGGAAGTCCATCCCGTGTATGGGTTGCATCGGAAGGGTGAAGTTTGCATGAAAGTTTGGTTACCCGTACCCAGAGATTGTATAATGTTTTTTCTTGTTTACGGTCAACAGAATTTTTCTATGTGCTTGTCACTGCATGTTTAGTCAACATTTTTGCGAGTGATATTTATTTTGGCAAATTGAAGCATGTAAAAACGTTATGCAGTTATTGACATGACCCTTGTAAAAAATGCAGTTGAACATTGCGCATTATGTTATGCACACATTTTTCAAATAAAATGATTTGCGTTCGCTGGACATGATTGTTAATTTAAGTTTGACTCCCGCAGTCACAGACATCAAACGTAGCAATCAAACCATTTGGCTTCATTTATAAATGCGCCTTTCATCTAATTTCAAACCAAGATGAATAGCGTATGTGACCAGATCCCGAGCTGCTGAAAGTATTTGGAACAAACGCTATCTCCTTTGCTTGTAGCATGAACTTTTAGAAGTATCTTTGCTCGTTTCATCTACATCGGTGGTTCTTAAACTTTTATCCACCACGCCCCCGTTGAGTAATTTTCCTTTGTTTCACGCCCCCCTGAGTTTAAATAAGTTGTAAAAACAAATGTATGTCTTGGTTAATTTATCTCATTTTTTATTTTAAGGTTTTGTGGCAGACACGAAGTCCATAGTGTACAAACACACACAGTATGTACAATACAGATAGATAAATACAGACACAACAGAACGATTAATAGCGAGTTTGGAAGTAGAACAACAAAGTTACAGACACATTCTCTATTGTTCGCTAGCCCGTAGCACTTGATACAACTCTACAACCAGAGTAGGACACTGAGTCCAACCCTGGTCAAGGATTAGGGTTGCCAGATGTGTTTTGTAAAAATACCGGCCTTTTTGTTAACAGCGACAAAAATCTTATCATCGAAAAGATAATAGAAATAAGGCGTAGGCCAGGTTGTTGTAGTTATTAGTGAACACTGCGCATTCAAACAGAGCCTATCCACATGTATGCCATGGTGATGGTACAATGATTGAGATAAAAACTTTATCCGAGAGATTAATTTTTGTACATTAATCACATTCATCATGAAAACTGCTTTGTACGAAAAGAAATTTAAGAAAACACTGGATCAGTGAAAATTGGTAAGACTTATTAAGAATACGATTCCTCAATCCCTATTTTTTACGCAGTGGAGTATAAGTTTCATTAGTCGCTACAATGTCACTCTCTTCCTGTCCACTTCTATGATTTTCCTGCATATTCTTCTGCAATAGCCTATAGCAGTCCCGTCCCCACGGAGGGGCTTTTGTGGGCTTAGCCCCCACAAACAAAGCTCCAAGCCCCCCAAATTGAAACGTGAGACACTATAAATCAGAGGAGTTTTGATTAATTTTATAATGTCAACCCCCCGCACAAACGCAAAGCCCCCCGAAAAATCGCAAAGCCCCCCTATTGAAAACTTTCTGGCGGCGGTTCTAGCCTGT
>JGI24021J15306_10007672_pt1 | contig 13174 bp, 15 predicted proteins | sample Ectturendosymbi1_FD_15306 | JGI IMG/M metagenome (IMG submission 15306) | reverse complement strand
CCATAATGCTGCATTGGCCTGAGCCGACCAAGGAAAGAGTCGAACCGACAACCATCGGGGATACCAGCAATAGAGATTCCCCACTTGACAACGTTCACTCTGCTGTTACTGATGCGAATTCAATGTCAAATGTGGCGTAATCACCATGCCACAACCATTCTGAATTTTCTTGTTGCGCAAATAGCTGCAATAGTGAGCTTAATTCAATTCGATTTTGATAAATCAAGAAATTGCCCTGATACTGTTATGAAAAAGGCATTTCCACCCTCGTTGCCCCCTTTTTAAAAGGGCAAGCTGGACAATGCCTCTGTCATTTTCCCGCTTTCCAGCGTCCCTGCTAGCTTATACTGTATTTTGAAGTGCTAAAACTTAGGTGAGAATGGGGAAGGTGGGGCACAGGACTAGGGGCACAGTCGTCTTTTTTGATTTATTCAAGAAGTTGAAAACGTTGAACTTTAAAGTTTCCATGGTGATTTAGTCTCATACCAGCCGTAGTACTAAAGTTAATTTTTCCTTGATTGGCAGCCGTTGTTACGAGTTACAGAGCAAGTTGTGTTTTTGCTACCCAGAAGTAATTTATAAAATTTCATTGCATTTAGATTTGGGTTTTGCCCGCGTTAATCAACATCTTCTGTTCTGAGTTTTTGTGACGTTGTAGTCAGGGAAGAGCAACATTATTTGATAATGCCAGATTTTAAATNCTTTTTAAGTTGAGTAGGTACTTCTTCATTTTANTTTTTAGATATGTATGGGGCACATCTGACAAAAAAATGGGGCACACTCAACACATTGCCANTAGGTAAGTCCAAACAAGGTAAAGCTTGAGGGGTTAGATTGGAATGCAGTACAGAATAATTACAATCTATGAGCATTTTTAGGTTTATTATGTGCTTAGAGGCACCTTATATTTGTATGGTGAAGCATGAATTTTAGCGTACTGTATTGGTTTCATTTAATGTTTGGTAATCATACAAATTTGTTTTACCATGCAGTGATAGTGGGTAATTAAAATGTGAAAAAAGTGGAGAGGCAGTCAGCAAGTGCACATTTTACATGGGATATAACATGAACATTATGCAATGCATGGAACCCAACTTTTTATTGTCCGGTCAGGTGTACCCCATGCTCATGTCGAGTGTACCCCAGGCATGGGGCACATTTGACAGAAAAAGTACCCTTTTTAAATTGATTGTAAAATTTTTCTGAAGGACGTTGTTTTCATGTTTTGGCATGATATTATGTATATAGAGTTGCTTCATTGTGTGACAACTTTTGAGCTTGTTTGGACTTGAAATAAAGTAACCGTGGTTGAAAATGCAAAAAAGTGTCGACTGTACTCCACATTCCCCTACACACTGTTTTGTGCAAAATCTAGGGAATTTTTGTGAAATTTTGGGAATTTTGAACTCATCTTTAGGGAATTTCTAGTCAACATTTGTGGGAACCCTGTTCACGTAACTTTCTACCAATCAACATAAAATCACCTTGCATTGCCAATTCAGACCAACTCCACATGCAACAACATTTCAGGGAGAATTTTCAGCCTCTTGTAGTGCTATCGCCGTTACATACATAAAACTCACCACCTACGAATGAGGTACAAAGTGAATATGTAACCTACCGATAACAGAAACAATTATGCGCAAACAGTCACGCTCATGGGTGGCGGAACCTTTTTCAAAGTGGGGGGGCACAAGTGATCGTCAAAAATCTATAGAAAATTTTTGCGGTTTGAATTGGAAACTATGACGTCACAAGCATTGAAATATGACGTCATTAACTTTTTTCAGCATGTTGTATGCAAAGTTTTATAAGCCCTCATCGACTCCTATCTACACTACACCCTATCTATCTGCGCTACACTGACTTGAGCATATCGATGTAGCTAGTAGTTCTTAGTCTTACACAAATTTCATTCACAAGTAAGTAGCCTACACAAATTGTACAACCTGCACAAAGCTGAGAGAGTGTTTGTGGGTGAGGTGGGCTTTCAAACTGATGATACGGTAACGAAAATATATGAACAGTGACAAGCCCACATTGAAAAGAGCCCGAGTTAACAACTTAGTGAAGTGGGACTGTGGGTGGTGGCACAAATGGTGTCCGTTCAAAAGAGACCTGTTCATAACAGACCACTAGAAACAGAACACGTTCATAACAAACCTGTTCATCCTGTTCATAAAAGACCCGTTCATAACAGACCAGGTTCATAACGCACTACATTCGTAATAGACCCATTATGAAGGTTGTCTGTTGTGAACGGGTCTGTTATGAACGTGGTCTGTTACGAACGGGTCTGTTATGAACGTGGTCTGTTATGAACGTAGTCTGTTATGAACGGTTCTGTTATGAACAGGTCTTTTATTAACATGGTCTGTTTCGAATGGTCTGTTATGAGTCGCCTGTTGTGAACAGGTCTGTTTTGAAAGGGAACCGGCACAAATACATAAAGCAAGCAAGCTCGCATTTTCCAACATAAATTGTAAACGAAGATTCGGAGTATGCCCGAGGAGCCTGTGTGCCGGAGTCTGCACTGGGCTGTTGAAAGCACCAAGAACACAGCTTAAAAAAACAGGCAAAAATGACACAGTATTGATACCTGTCTTAACACATTCAAAATCACAACATTTCCACATCTAGAACACAGAAGTAACATGACTGAACACTAATTCCACACAAGGCCGTCGCCAGAGGGGGGACACCAGTGGTGCCCGGCACCCATTTAAAATCTGTGCCCCCCATTTTATGTTTGGCTCCCCGGTTGCTGCATACATCCAATCTTGTATTTTAAAAATGTGCCCCCCTTGTTGTTTTTGGCCCCCCTGCTGCGAAATCCTGGCAATGGGCTTGATTCTGCAACTGCATTAGATACCGGAATGCAAAGACAAGACAAAGCATATGTAGCAAGTTGTCTGTAAGGATGCCAATTGTGTTGCCAATGCAAAAATATAGCATAGCTATTTAGCAGTGATGGAGCCTCGAGACTTGGTCGCGGTCTCAAGAATCGTCTCGAGGCCCCATCCTGCGAGTCTCGATCTCGAAGGTTTCAGGTCTCGTCTCGGTCTCGAATGCTGCATGTCTCGGTCACAAGCCTATTGTTTTGAGACTTGGAATATTGCCAGGATATTGCTTGGTAAAACTGTAATTCAACTAGTTTTTTCTCTATTGTATTTGCAGGTAAGAAACAATGAAAACAGGTAGGGATAATGTGAGAATTTCGAAAAAAATGAAACTTGGGAAGTGGTAACGACTTTTTTAAAAAAACTTTCGGCAAAATCCACAAATTTTGAGGTCTCGGTCTCGGAATTTGTGATGAAGTCTTATTCTCGTTCAAACAAAGTTAACCAGCACTCTGCTGCTCTTTTTTAAAGTCAGTGCATGGTTCAAAATGAGTGATGCTTGCTTTGTCACTTTATACGAGATACGATGCCAGTACTATGCAGGCTGTAAAGTTTACAAATTCAAACTGTTGGAAAATGTTTCTTTGCCGGTTTGTCACGTTTATCTTAAATCGTTTAACGCTGGAAATTCAAAAAAAAGAAACGGTTAAATTCACAGAACCAAGAGAAAGCAGTAACTTCTGTTTTAGCTCAGTGGTTCCCATTACAGATTTTTAGGGGTCCATTACAGATTTTTAGAGGACCATGATCTTTGTTTGTATAGATGAAAGCAAAATAGCGAAATACCATGCAAACTACTCGCCGTGGTAGTCTAGTTTGGGAAAGACAACGAATCGAGCACAACTCTAAACTCCAGGCTACAGGACAACACAAGATCTGCGTCATGTGAACCACCACATGTTATTTCACTTTATCAAAGGTATGCAAGTTGCAACTATCCCGCCCTTAGCACAGACCCGTCGCCTGGATTTCGCAGCAGCAGGGGGGGCCAAAAACCACAATGGGGTTCACAATTTTTTAATACAATATTGGATGTATGAAGCAACTAGGGGGCAAACACGAAATGGGGGCACAGATTTTAAATGGGGCGGCGGCACCACTGTCCCCTCGCTGGCGGCGGCCCTGCCTTAGCAACGCTTTTACAAACAATACCATTCATTAGACATTTTGATTTATACGCAACAATGTCAACTTGTTACGTGATAAGTTCCATGAAATCTTCATGATTTTTGGCGCGCAAAGCGGATGATAGTCTTTTTTAGTGGAGACCACCTGTACGTAACAGTAGTAACTGGTTTTATTAAATGGATCCACAGTTTCAGCCAAATCGTCAAAAGGGTCCATGGCACTGAAAAGGTTGGAAACCACAGTTTTAGCTTTTTTCCTGACTTTTAACAATTTGAATCCATCTTTTGGTGCGTTCAGTAATTATTCCGGAACAATCGATACAAAGCACATGGGCAACAGGTTGTTAATCATCTGCGTTGAGAATAACAGTAATCTTCAACCAAAAGCGATCCTTGAGCAAATTTAACCATTGAAAAGTTTTGCTTTAGACAAGTCTGACCTTGCTTGGTTGCGGATTATTTCTTCCTTCCAATGGATGCTCCAGCGGAAGCTGCACTCTTGGACTCTGCATGGCGACACGTTCTGGCCCACTGGGATCGTGGTGACGCTTACGGCCCAGGTACGTTATTGACTCGCTCCAGTCGCGCCCGTAAGTGCTGTTGCAAGGAAAAATGTTATTTCTGCTGTCCGTGTGAACAGCCTTAATTAATTTTGACGCGAATTGTCCTGGAGGTATGTCACAAGGTATGAATGCACGATAAGCTTCAAGCGCCATTTTGCAGAAACAAAATATATCGGTCTAACCCTTCCTAAACCATTAAGAACAAACTACTACGTAAAATAATAAAAGAAAGCATGCTGTGAGTATTATATGATAGACAAACGACAATCCATCAAAAGTTAGTGATCGTACAGTTTGCTTTTGTGGTCATTTGAGCATGTAGCACAGAAAAGATTTTCTAGCAAAAGCTTTATCAAAGAATTAAAAAAAAACGAGGTTTTGGAAAATCATTAGCTGGAAGACAATAAATCAGTGGTTAAAATTTTTTCGGATAAGCTTTAATATAAGTGTGATGGTTTCAACACTTGATGTACTGTATTTCTATTTTTCCCATCTAGGTGAAATTTTCTTGACGTGTATGAGCTGTCTTACTCGTTTACGTGTATGCTACCTGGTGTCTTGCTTTGGTGAATAATATTGGGAATATTAGTTAAAAATTAAAACTCATTTTCAGGTGTGCGCAATTTTCACGTGAAAGCACTTTCACAGAATTGTAAAAATCTAGTACTCGCATTACGGTCCGCAAAAAGATATGTATGTTTGCAATTCTATGCATGTCATATTGGTGAAAAATACACGTTCATCGTGCTGGTGCGGTTCAATGATGCCAATCCCGTCGCCACGGGGGGATTTGGCGGGCTTAGCCCCCCAAACAAAGTTTCAAGACATCCCAAATTATAATACGAAAAACTATAATCAGTGGGGTTTTTGTCAAAGTTTGGAATGTCAAGACCCCCTACCCAAATGTGAAGCCCCCTACTGAAAACTTTCTGACGCTGGTTCCGAATGATGCAACTCATAAAACTCACAATGAACACAGAACGCACTGATGTTCATAAGGTTAGCAACATTTCATTAAAAAACTTAATTCCATCCCTGCTCACATAAATATTATAGAAATTGTAGGCCATTTAGGACATCTCAGTATATTTTGATCAGAAACGTGGCCTACAGTATCTGCTATTCGTAAACTAATGTATTGTTTGCTGTCATCTGCATTTGCTGCTTTCCTTTAGTAATTCATCAAAAGCCTGGTAAATTATAATCTTTTCTTGACCATAACAGGAAATTCCAACGTAATCAATACAAAAAAAAACTGCATTCGGCGCAACAGCACTTTAGAAACGAAGCATCAACAAGACGAATGCCATGAAGAAACATATGGTTTTAATTATCTTCTGATACCATATCAACAATAAGAAGACATATCAGTTACGCCCACCTACAATATCATTCATTAAAATCTGACGCCGTCCGCCTTTCTCTTGTATTGATCTGTCACGCGTCGCTGCATCAGCGTGTTGCTTACCCCAACAAACAAATAAAACAATAGCTCCAGCTCTTTGACCAACATGATGCAGAATTCTTTCTTGCTCAACAAACGCGGCAATATTCGACCTACTGATTTCCATCCCTGTACAGGAGTGGATACTCTATTCCTACTTTTACGTCGACTACAGGCAAAGTGAAAATTCAGTTGGAACCGGGGAAACAACGATCAGACACATTTTAAAAGAAGTTGCTCATTTGTCCGTGCGTGAATTTAAGAAGCACGCTCAGATTTTAGCTTAAACGTAGTGTTTTCATACTTTTATAATAAATCCGACAGAATCCTTCCGGTGTTGCAAAATCTGGCGCTCTTGCGTGCACACAGGACAGTAGAGTCATGAAAGGACTTTCTCTTCATGAGTTTATATTGTAACGCCTTCACTCCCACACGCAACGCGCTGTACTAACAAGCATCGCAGAAACCAGAAACACACAAATACTTGAGAGAACACGAGGGTATATACGTGGCGGTAGTAGAAAAGCATGCGCTTGATGGCGGTAGTACATTTATTTAGATGAAACACAAGTATATAGGTCCTATATTATAGGACACACGCATGAATGACGCCATCATCATTATTAATGTAGTACTGCGATGACTTCCAAGTCCATCGATTTATAAAATGCATCATGACCGAGAATTGCGAATCGGTTCTTAATAAAGAATCGGTTCTTTTAGCGTTGCCAATTTATTCACAAATACTTCGGTCAAGTTTTCCATTGATCTTATTAATAATTCAGTTTTTCGAGTGGATCTAAGAAGTTTCAGGTCTAAAAAGCCGACTGTCAAAAGTTGTTGTATTGATGTGAAAATACGAATCTTAGATTCAACGATCAGTTCTGTGAACAGATAAATAGGGTCGCTATGGGGTTATCCAATACCCACAGCATGGATGATTGCAGAGCTTTTTAGGAAACTTTGTCATCAAATGATAATTTACAATACGTCCCAGCGCAACGAAGCACCCTTGTGACGCATGGAAGATGTATGCTGGATTTTCCAAACTGCACTCTAGTCGGTGAGTTCCTTGCTCACGTGAATGGCATGCATAAAACTTGAGAATAAGGGACCAACGGTTCTATTTCCTTTTTTATAAGAAGAACTGGATCTGGTTTTAACTCTCTTATATACAGTAAACTCCCGTTTCTTGATTAGCAAATGTTCCAACTTTGTTGCCCAGCCGTACAAACCAAGCTCGGTTAATTTTATTTTCCCTTGCGCTTGTTTTTACAAGGTCTTGCCAAGATACGCATGAGAGTTTCGAAAAGTTTAAAAACCTGCTTTTGGGCATGGTTTTCCTTTGCGTTCGGGGAATTTTGGGCTCAGCGAGTCAAGCAAAAACGGGGTGATCAGTGTGCATAGTATTCGACAAATATACAAGGCTCCGTTTGTAACAGTATGATTACAACAAACGCACGTATCGGACAAACTTGTCAAAGCTGCACAATATGTCGGTACACTTTCACTTTTCACAATCACTTTTCCTCTCTGGAGGGTTGTGGGGCAGCAGAACTAGGAGATCTCGAAATACCTCACGTTTTTCAGCAGCAGGCATGTAACCAGCTTGGGACACCAGGGGTGACGAAGATTTTTCTGAGAGGGGCCCAAACTTTTTAAACTATGTCCAACACAGTTTTCCAGGGGTTGCGAAAAATTTTCCAAGGGGTTTCGTCCCTTTGCGCCTCCCTAGTTACGGGCCTGGTTCTCAGCAACATCTGACAGCTCTGCTGGCTCCACACCAAGGTTGGACCAGGCCAAGTCAGAGATTTAATTACACCACCTGGTCCTTGGTCGACCTCCGAGCCGCTTTCCCATGGGTTAAAGTCAACAGGACTCGCCGGTACATTTGCCTACCTGAAGGGGTACATTTAAAGTTAGCAATAGAAGGAAAAAATATGTCGATATATTATTCATTTCGAATTATTTCTACATATATCAGCGAATATTATTTTGAAAAATTATGATATACTTATTGGTAAATATATTTTTGTTATTTTCCTCAGCCTGTTGGTAATAAGAAATTTTATAGCGGGTACATGTTCATCTATCGAAATGTTGAAAGGGTACCTGGCCAGAGAAAGTTTGGGAACCCTGATTTAGAGTAATATCTAATTGTGATTGAGAGCAGGTGCTTGTTGCGTTTTCCAGAATATAGTGGTATTCCTCAGTGGTTGCTGCGCTTGGTTTAATCAAAATTTTTCGAAACACAAAGTTAAACATTCAAACGAGTGTCACTGCAATTTAGAAACATTTTTGCTTTTCCGTTAAACACTATGTTTAGTGGTATTCCGCCAATTTCATACTGTAGCTGTTCGTTGACCTTTATTTCATACGCTTGTATTTCCATCCAATCGCTGTTTATTGATGTTACGTAGAAGTCTTGTTTGTCACAAGGAACCTCAATCGCGTTTTTTCAATTCTGTCACTTTTTTACGTGTTATTTTGGTATTGGAAATTTAAAAATAAACTTAAATAAAACTCATACTGCAAAGCCACACTTCGAATAATGAGGTGTTTTAAAGCCTCATGTGCTTGAACGGCAGCTTTACTTACCTTGTAAGCCTCCTGCGGCGATCTTCTTTCAACTCTGTCAAAAAGTCTGTTCCTCAGGCGACAAAAGAACGAATGTAAGTACAGTGCTACCCTTATACAGTTGGACAGCCATACCGCTACCCACCTTTTACGTTGGCAGAGAACAAAGAACAATACCAACGAGTTGTTCAAAAAAATCATGTTCGGTTCCGCCCTATGTGTTCTTTAACTCTTGGTATTTATTTTTCAAAGCGCTTTTGTAGCAACGCAATTTAATGGCTTGTTCTGTATGCCACAGTGCGTGAATGAATATGCTGTGTACACAATGAGCTTGGAACGAAAGATTGAATTCCAAGTGGGTACCGACAGAGAGTGGCTGTTGAGCTTGCTATAATTTTTATAGCGTTGACCTTGATTTGTAGCTGGCTTTAGATTATGAGCACTAAATAGTAAATGCAGATGACTGCCATGTCAAATCTCAAAAATTGAGACAATACAAGTTTTACTTTATTTGCGTATTAAAAATTTCGTCCAAGTAAAACGTTACTTATCTTTTTGCATGCAAATGAGAATTCTTACTCTCTCCTATACACCAGCAATTTCTTCGAAACGTAAAGTGCGTCCCTGTTATATCCAACAAATCTTATCTAGAACTTTGTCATAACTGCATCTAATCAATGATTTTAACTTGTTTAAGCAATGCTACCTGACAAAGGAGCATATTAAGTAACAACATCTCCATTTTACCCAAATCCTGATCTAGGGGTGTCCCGCCTGAGGCGCACGAGCCACATTTGGCCTCTGTGTGGCCCACGAGATCGTTTTCTCCAAAAGTTCCAATTAACCCACACCGATATGCAGCGAAATTTGAGACAAGCGACATTTTCCTATCAGTGTGTTCAGTCATGCTTGAATGGAAATGACGGCAAATGTTTTTTTCACGTCACCAATGGCTACAGTACATTGGCCGTTGATAGAATACTTGCGTTATTACCGAAGAACTGCAGGCGCTCGGTGTTTTTAGCATTTCGTACACGTGCTGTATTGCAGATTACGCAGCTTGTAAACTGCATCAGAGATAAACAGTGGTGGACTGGGTTAGGAGGGGGGCGAGGAAAGGCTGAAAATGGTCCCACCTGATGACGTCATCATACTCATCCAACCGTGACAAGACCTTTTGATCAAGCCTAGGAAGGGGATATGTATGGTGACCCATGCGTGCCACCCTAAAAACTTTTGTTTCTGGCATTTTTTTGAAAAAAAATATCAAAAAGGTTTCAAAAACTAAAATAATTTTACTTCTTTTTCGAAAACACTTTCGTTTCGAAAATCTTTTTTAAATAAAAACATTTTCGTTTCAACGAAATTTTATTTTCGTTTCGGAAACACTTTCACTTTTCTTTGCAAATTAAAATCTTTTCGTTTCAAAAACAAAAACATTTTACTTTCGTTTTGAAAACACTTTTATTTCGCAAATGTTTTCTAAATGAAAATATTTTCGTTATAAAGCAAAATATTTTCGTTTTAAAAAAAAATTTTTGTCGTTTTGGAAACACTTTCACTTTTGTTTCTGAAACACTTCGTAAAACAAATCGAAAAAATTGTAACAGTTTTGTGGTCGTGGCCGATGCGTGCCACCCTCCGTTTAGGGCCAGTGTTTCCACATGAGAAGGCTTTGATTTGCAGATTCTCCTATGTCGATATCTGGCTCGGTAGCTCGAGATCGTATTACAACACGATATAGTACAGTTACAACACGATAATATTGCTTGCTACGCAATGTAAGAATGACAATGTTGCTTTTCATCGGAGTTCTGCAGTGTCTGGCTGTCTTGCGTTGTTGCGATCTATTTGTCAGTGGAAGACTTAACATCATCGAGCATGAAAGGCTGTGTGAAAGGCTTGATACTGAGGAACATGACTGTGCGCGAGAGAGATCTAAGACTATCTGTATGACAGTGGTTACAAGCAGTAACGTAGCCAGCACAAATTTTGACGGAGGCAAATACTTTAACTTTAAGCGAGCAACAGTATTTGTTAGGGAAACTGCCTCTCAAAGCACAAAATGACCTACACATTGCTGTTGCTGTTAGGGGCCATTTTGAAAGCAGAGCACCTGCACATTACAGTTGCTGTTTGGGGCCCGTTTGAAAGCTAAGTACTTTCTTATGATCCGCCTCGGAGTATTTTATATGAGTGGATAATAAGTTTTCCACCAAAAATGAGAAACATTTACGCGCGAAACACCTCGAGGGGCATAGAAAGGGGGGCCCGAGGCCAGTGCTTCGTTCGCCACCTCTTCAATCCACCACTGGAGATAAAGCTCACTTTAAATACTTCTGAACTGTTCGGAGTGCAGGTACTGTTTTATTTAAGTTGCTTCTGAGAATGGCAACGGCAAGCAATAATTAAAAGTTTACGGCAGTAACGAAGGATTTCAAGAAGCCGAACCAGCCGATTCACTTTATACAGTATGCAATAGAGCAGCTTCAGACTTCAAAGATTGTAGCATAAAAAGACACTATAACGGCAATAGACATGCGTCTCCATACGATAAAGTATACACGAAAGGTCCAAACAAGGGAAAGCGGCGCAGTTAAAAACAGACTCTTTTGGGATAGCAGCCAGTTTTCTCAACTATTTCCTCACAGCAGGAATGAATACTAAAAGCGAGTTATTTAGTAAATTGTTTTACAATCTCGTGGCTCATTACGTCGCCTGGACAAGAACATTGTTTTGTACGATATTTGTGGCGTTTCAACTTCGTTATTTTCTATTTTTTTCGTGTATACAGCTAACATGAAGTTAAGCCTACAGTTAAAACGCACCACCATATCGTAATGTGAAATTTTAGCCCGAGAAGCAACGTGCCAAACAGTTGTGACCCTTTACTCAAAAAGATTGGACACCCCTGCCCTAATCACTCGCATTCTTGCCTACAGAGTCTCACTCACCATCGTGGCATGTGTCTGGTGAATGTGATTAAGGACAGAACAACCACACCAAATATTTGAACGCTTCTGACACGTAGTGCAGTACCTCACACCACGACCGGAGGGACGTAGGTCATGCCATAATTTTGGCATAGGTTCACACTTGGCAGATCACACGTTTATTTGATTAGGTCTTTCAAAGACAAATCCGCACCCCAAAAGGGGCATGCTGCGCTCAAATGTTCATGTTTAGTTTTTTTTATCGAAGTGTTTGCTGAAAGGTCGCACGAATGGTAGTTGATAAGCCACTCTTTACAGCAGTGGTTTTCTATCTGGGGGCCGCGACCCCATTGGGGGTCGTTTGAATTTGCAAATTAGATATCTGACTGCAGTAGTTAACGCGGGAGTTATTCTAGTGTTCAATGAGTTGTGCTGTGGACAGTGGTGCAGCCAGAATGAGGCCAAAGAGGCCATGCTCCCCCGAAACAAACTTGCTAAGATTTTTCTCTGGTGCTTTACATCAATTTTAAACTGTTCGAAAATAATCGAAGGAACAGTTGGACTCGAGACGACATCAGTGACGGGCCCCTCCCGAACAAAATTCCTGACTGCGCTACTGGCTGTGGAGTGATTTGTATATGGCAATGGTCTCTCTCACTGATGCTGCCATGTGCATGACTTTAATAAATGAGTCTTTGTTCAAGATAATGATATCGTACGTTATTTTTAGTCATTGGATTTTCTATTGTGCAAACACAAATGCAATTCATATGCCTGACTGGAAATTTTCGGAAGGGGGTCGTTAGGCTAAATTGGGTAGCAAAATGGGTCGCTGGATGAAAAAGGTTGAAAACTACTGCTTTACATGAAGTAAATTCTGTTAAGTTCCGAACAACTACAGTCATGGGCGCAATTTTGTTGTAAAATGTAGGGGGGCAGTTTAGTGTGAAATCAATGAAGTCATCAGGTCGATGCAGAAGTAAAGTTTTATAAATACAGATTTCCAAACTTGTTTATATAGGTGTTGTAAGAGCAAGACTAATCACGCTAATACATCAATTGAGATTTATCAGAGCTGTCAGTTGGAGTGCACAAAATGCTGAATTGCATTGGTCACACGTGGATATCACTCTTATAGTAGAAAACATCAGTTTTCATGCATTTTATAAGAGGTGTGGTTTACAGCGCGATTTGAAGTCTTTTTCTAGTTGCTTAACGTTACAAAGACGATAAATATTTTTCTTGCACAATTACCGCTTTTTGTAAAAGCTACAAGTCTTTACAATGCTACTGAGCATCATGCCTGCAGCGCCACCCCTGCCAAAATCTCAATTGACATCCTCTTACCAGGTGGTGGATGCATCCTTTCAATATCCGCTTGTTGTCCCCTGCATACATAGGGGAAGGTGGGGCACAGTTATCTTTTTTTATTTAATTCAAAAAGTTGAAAACATTGAACTTTAAAGTTTCCATGGTGATTTAGTCTCATACCAGCCGTAGTACTAAAGTGAATTTTTCTTTGATTGGTGGCTGTTGTTACGAGTTACAGAGCAAGTTGTGTTTTTGCTACCCAAAAGTAATTTATAAAATCGCATTTAGATTTGGGTTTTGCCCACGTTAATCAACATCT
>JGI24021J15306_10007667_pt1 | contig 13177 bp, 10 predicted proteins | sample Ectturendosymbi1_FD_15306 | JGI IMG/M metagenome (IMG submission 15306) | reverse complement strand
TGAGTTTGACACAATCATGTGCTTACAATATTTAGATGCAATACACACAACTGACAAAGAAGTAAAATTGAGCAGCTTGGGAGTTGTATACAACATCCTGCATGCAACTATTAGCACATGACACAAAACAGTCCTCCAAGTTTTCTCCATGTCCATACCATTTTGAATGCAACATAAACCAAGTCACCTAAACAGCAATATGTATGGGAACAAGATTTTTTTGGTCACTGACCTAATTTTTTTTTAAATGACCAAAAAAACCTTCAGTCAATTTGGTCAAAAAATGTGTGAAAATAACAAATGACAAAAAGCGTTTAAGCTATTTCAAACAAATGACTGAAATGTCTCAGCAATAAAAAAACAAGAGGGGAACTACATGAAAAACTAGGGGCATTGGTTCTAAGTATGAACAGGTGCACTGCTCCTGTAGTTCCTGGCATTTTTGCTACATGCTTTATTGTCGATTTTAAATGCCCAGCTATTTTTCGCATTATCATGAAAATTTCCCAGTATTTTCTTACATCAAAATGATTCCTGCTACATATGATTATGATCTCATGTTTGTGTCACAGGTTTTGCACACTTAGACAAATTCAACTTGGAACTTGTGACTGGTGGTGCTACAGCATACTAACCTTAAGCTGAAACAGGTTGCTTCATGGGTAACATCCATTAATTTTTAAGCTTTTTTTTAATACAGTGAAAAACTCGAGATGCTTGAACATAACAATCACACTATGGTGTAGCCCAGTTAACTTTGCAAGATAATATATGTGTCAAAAATAACAGACAGCCTTGAAAAAAATGTTGAAAGGGCATTTAGGTACACCTGCAAATAACACTTTAGGTACTGGGTGGTTACCCTGCGGCGATATCCACTGTCACTGGGTGGTTTTGGCAGAAAATTCATATGCTGTCTGCTTCTGCAGAAGGCAGATACTGGGAGGCGTTTTCCACCTGTTGGCTAAGGTGGTAAACATGGCAAACTTTTGTTGCTTTTACACTAATCAATGCTACCTTGTTACATCATTTCCAAAATATTTTAGGTTACATGCCACCGCAACAAGCCTGGGCCTACTGGAGCCACTTTTTTTACAAAAGTTTCACTTCATTGGAATTATTTTTTGAGACAATAAAAACAGCTAACACTGGATTCAAGCAATAAAACTTTATGAACATGCCTAAATATTTGCATAAATGTTTGCAAAACATTTTTTACATTTCACAGCATATCAAAGCACTTCCATTGCAGAGAATCGCAGTCCTGGTCCGGTGGACCTGGTACTGCCTTGGTGGCCAAACTCTAAAAAAACATGCTTTCAAGCAGCCTCTGAACCACAGATAATTTGGATTGTCATTCCAAGGCCTAATGGTATTTGAAGTCAGTCTAGGACAACATTTTTAGACCGTTTCCAGGCAAAAAACATCACAACTAGTGTCTTTAAACATTAAGCATGATTTTTGGTCCGGACATATATTTATGTCAGCTGGGAACAGGTTAAAAAATGAATGATGTAGATAAATGTTGGCCAGTAGCGAAAGTGTTAAGCTTAAAAAAAACCTGTGCACTATCATGAATTGGTTGTCACTTGTCTCCATCCTAAAAAGCAAGACATTTCAAAACTGGATAATCTTTAGTCCAGGGATCACCAACGTGGTGCCCGCAGGCACCAAGTCGCCCGCAAGGACCAAGTAGGTCGCCTGCAGGCCTGTTCTAAAACTAACATTAGCATGATCAGTGTCTTCACATTAACGAATATCAATAATAAAATAATTAAAGGTAAATTGAACAAAATTTTTATTTCAGAAGTGTGTATCAAACTAGTAGCCCTTCGCATTAATCAGTACACAAGAAGTAGCTTGCAGTTTTAAAAAGGCTGGTGACCCCTGCTTTAGTCTGTACATGACTGGCTATATAAGCTATTCTCTTGCCTGAGACTTCTTCTGAATGTTGTAAAACAGGGTTCCCACACATTTTCAAAAAATATTTTCCATACTTCAATTCCTTTTCAATATTAAATGAAAAAAAAATCAATACCATCAGGTATCTTCTTTTTTCCAACAATTTAATCAACAAATGTAATTTTATACATTGCATGCCACTGCAAAAGACATCTGTTGCTTAACCTTCTATGAAACTGTCATAATTGGTAGAGAACAAAATTTGAATTTAAATGGCTGAATGCTTACTGCATCAATCTCACTTAAAGTATGTGACTTGGTGAATCTCTGTTCTTACAGACATTTTATGATACAGTTGAAATACAGCTTTAGAAAAAATCTGCTTATCTAGCTAGACTGCACTGCTCTTCCTCAAAAATCATTACACAGTTTGTGGAAACTGTACGATCCCACATTTACCAGATCTGTCTCATTTTTAAAACTTGTTGGAAAACTTCCAATTGACATTGGTGCTATCTATCGATAGTTGCACATTGATTTTGTATCACATGTCTTCTATGCTTTCATGAGCACAATCATGAACATTAGCTGCTCTGGCATGTTCCATTGATTTTAAATTAAAGTGACAACTTTACTGCTTACAAATTTAAACCAATCAGTGGAATAAGACATGATTCTGTTCAGAAACTTCATGATTTATTTTCCTATTAGAATTTCCATAAATTTTCAATACCTTATATATGCATTTTAGCCAAATTCAATGCTTTTTTATACTTTTAACACTGCGTGAAAACGCTGGGAAATATTGGATTTGGAAACACTAGGGCAGCTATGTCCAACCCAAATGGCTTACTGAGCCAAAAATTATGTCACTGTCTTGTCCAAGGTCGCACATTGAATGACATATTACTGAGGGCTGCATATTGAATGGCTTACTTTGATCTTAGCAAACTAAATTTAGCTTAAGCTAATGTATTGAAACATTCGAATCCTAACTTCAATGGTAACAGATGTGATAAAGCGGCACTGAGGTCCACCTGCATTAAAATGTCAAATTTTAAATTGTCAAAATAAGGACAGGTTGTCAGTATATGGTATATTTTAACTACTGCGAAAACCTAAACTGAGCCGCACAAAACCTCCAACTGGGCCGCATATGTGACCCGTGGATTGGACATACCTGCACCAGGGACTTGGACAATAACGTTTTTTCCCTTCTCTATAAAATTAAAATCAAATGCAATTTGTTTATTTTTTTTAATGTTGCAGGCCACTGATATCCTTTTGCCACACATTTTCTAAAACTGGAAGTGAAAGATAGTGCTATTCACAACATGCTGTTTTTTTCTGCAGTCATAGGCCAAAATGATTTTGAAATGACCAAAAAAAATTACGTGATTTNGATCAGAATATCTGTACATATAGGCTAAAAAGCATTGTTTCAGCAAGTTTTAATACAACTGTGAGACAAATGACCGAAATGTTTTANTGACCAAAATGTCTGAGCAAAAAAAACAGACAACATATGTTCTTCAAAAGAAAGAGATCCTGATTTTTGTCAAGTTATATTCAAAATCTTCATTCATTCATTTGCATAAATGTTTTTCCTCTTCGGAGGGACACAGCAGCAACCCTAGGACTTGCAACATCCAACTGTTTTCAGCAACCTCTGATCATTCTTCTGGCTCTGCACCAAGCTGGGAGGGACCATGCCAGATCAGAGATGTAATCACACCACCTAGTCTTTGATCGACCTCAGGGCTGCTTTTCCTTAGGGGTAGCTGGGTAGCTACTGGGAAAACTTGGCTCAACAAACTTTCTTCGAATATTGTGGTCATACGACCAATCTAATTTTCATTCCTGCTTGATCACATGCACCTGCAAAGGGATGAAGTGCATGTTGGAGATGCTGTTCTAAGGATGCAAGTAGTACCAAATCTTTCTCAAAAACCAAATGCTTGATCCTGATGCTCCCTATAGTGACATCTACATTGACTCAGATTTGACTATCTACCAATTCATAAATGGACTCTGAAGAAGAGTGATCACGGCACATATTCTTGTCCAAGTCCAACATCCGAATTTTGCTTGTGTATTTGTTTGGTTTTGTTTTTGACTTTTTACAGTACATGACACATTACCATGTTTGGAGCCGGTGTACAAGTATATTGTATTTTGAAATCACGCACTAAGCTGCTGATTTCACGCCACGTAGCAACTCCATAATTCTCTAGTCAATTATGTTGGAGAGCAGAGAGCTATCCAGTATCCAAACCCTCAACAGACTTGGCAAGTCTTCTAGTTTGCAATTATAAAAAATTTAGGTTTTGGGTTTCAGTATTTTTGTGAGTGACTTCATAAATGGGATAGGTCTAGGCTATTTTGGACAAGGTTATTGGGCCCTGAACCCCAACCACAGGGTGGTATTTCGCTCAAGTTTTTGGTGGAAACTAGGCTAAATTGAGTCTTTGATTAGCTTTCTGGAGTTTCTGGTTCAACAATTACTATAAAATTACTAATTTTGAGTAAAATCACTAATTCTATAGTTTTTTGGCCATAACTTTAAACCTGAAACGCTAGAAAGCTAATCAAAGGCTCGAAAGACTCAGATTTTACTTCCCTCTTATGGTTGAGGTCCAGGGTCCAATAACCTTGACCAAAAAGGCCTAAACATACCTCACTTATGATGCCATCCACAAAAAAACAAACACAAAACTTAAACAATTTTTTTCATTGCAAACTATAAGACTCGCTGAGTCTTTTGAGAGTTTGAACAGCTCTTTTAGCACAATTGACTGGCGAGTTATGGAGTTGCAAAGAGTTGACCAATATGGGCATATTATACCTTTTAAAGCGAAACTCAACCAGCTGCAAAGGTGTTAAAACAATTCATGATGTCTCACACATGTGAAACTCAAAATTATGAAAAACACTAACAAGAAAGCATTAATTTATTTATTTTCACAATAACATTTTCTTTGNGGAGAGTTACAAGAGGCAGCAATTCCTGGTCTTGAGATACCTCACAGTTTTTGTCAACCACCAAGATGGGACCAAGCAAGTTCAGAGACGAAATGACACCATTTGTTCTTTAATTGACCACTTTCTTGCGGGTGTAGCCAACAGGACTCGCCTTGCCAATCTTCCAGGAGCATTCTGGTCATGTGGCCCAACCATCGTAGCTGTGATCTCTATATTTGGAGAAATGGCTCAACATTCAAGTTTTTCGGAATTTCACAACTGGGCACTTCATCACGAAATATCATGTCATGAGCTCTTTGCAAGATCCCATCTCTATCGCTTGTAAATGTAAGATTTGGGGTGATCATCACAACAAAGACCAATTTAAAAACTGAAAGATTTGCAGTGCTTTAAAGCTCTGATTTTGTGACCAGAGTGATAAGCTTATGCTGAAATGTATTTTCTTTAGCAATCCATATATCAATCTCCTTGCTCTGCTTTCCATCACTCATGAATACAAACCCAAAGTACTTGAACATCTCTACCAATTGCAGTGTGTTGCCACTCACTTGCAGAACTTGTAGGGCTATACTTTTGGTGATTTTTCAGTTATTGACATAACTTTTTTGAAATGAATGAAAAAATTAAGTAAATTCAATCATAATGTCTCTTTCAGTCATAAAAAATGTCCTTTGGAAAACAAAAAAATGATAGTTTTTAAGCTATTTCAGACAAATGACCAAAATGCCTCCAAGCGAAAAAAAACAGTAACGCAGGGAGCACTGACATGGGTTTCTGCAGAGATATGCCTTGAAAAATTTAGTGCTAATTTTCATTCCTTTTGGCTGCAAGCAGCTGACAAATGATCAAAGTGCATGTTGAAGATCTTGTTCAGAGGATTCCATCAGCACTAAACTATCCATAAAAGCACATGATGCCTTGGAGCTGAGTTTCCAAGAACAAGTTAAGTATCTGAACTTCAACCAATTTTTTGACAAAATATGTGTGGCACTGAAATTTCTGTCTTCACAATTAAATGTGACATGGTGCAACAACAGCCAGTAACACTTTCACTTCTAGTCAGTGTTTTAAGAGACGACAAACGGTCTCTCAAAATATAGTAGAACCTTACTCAAGTTCTAGATATCCCTGACCTCACTGCATAACCAGCAGCAAAATACACAATTTATGACCATCTCTGTATTCAGATGAAATAGTCATTGTCTCTCAAAATGTCTTTATGGTAACCAAGATCAAACCTTAAAAACACTGATTCTGGTTACAAGGTAAACTCGTGTTGGGATTCATTACTTTACTTGCAACAGGCAAAAACCTCATGTTTAGATTTAAAAGTCAACTGTTGCCTTCCAGTGATAGCCTTTTGTTGCCTTCCAGCACTAGAAACTTCGACAGTAAGTGACAAATTCATTTTCTTGATTGGTGAAAAAGTCATCACTGACTCAAAATTTCACAGTTATTCAGCTAAAATGCATTACCTGAGAAACTGATAAATAATAAGAAAGGAAATGCAAACGGCAGACATGTTGCATTTTCAGCTCTATTTCACTCCTTTAAAAAAACTCCATTCGTTTGTACAAAAACATTCCAAAATATACTTACACAATATATTCTCCTTCATAGTGCTAACACTTGAATCAGTGATTTGCTGTGTAGTTTCTACAGCTTTCTCACCATAAATGCACCCTTCAGCTTGACCTGGAGATCTTGCAGCTTCGTAGAAGAGCATTGACATACAGGGTGAAGTGATCTTTGCTTTCATTTTTTTAAATTGTGCACCACAGTTTCATAAAATCACATTTAATGTAGAAAGCAAATTTTCCTAGTACCAATAGCTGTTATGTTTGGTCTAATATATAATATAATAATAAATGCCAATTGCTGTTATATTCAGTTTAACAATAATAATACTGATGCAGATATAGTGAACACCGTTGTTTATACAATAGTCACTTCAGCTTGATACGCTTTTAACACTTGGCGTCCGGCCACTTTTGGGGATTTCCAAGTAAAAAACACCGAAACGCAGGTGGCTTTGCGCAGGAATTTCTCCAATCCTGTAAGCACTACCAACCCGGTTAAAGTCTCAAAAGACGCAGCAAGTCTTGTAGCTTGCACTCAAAAAAATTTTTTTGGCTTGGGGGTGCGGATTATTTGTGAGTGACATCATAAGTGAAGGACTTTTAGGCCACCTTGGCCCACTTTACCTGGCCATGGGCACTAACCATTAAATGGTAGTATTTCGCTGAAGTTTATATCGGAAACTAGGCTACAATCTGAGTCTTTTGATACTTTGGATGACCTGCTGGGGTTTCAGGTTCAAAAGTTATGATCTAAAGTAAACAAAATATTTGATTAATCCCATAATTAGATAATTAATTAATCTGTTTATTTTAAATCAGAGCTTTACAAACAGAAACGCTAGAAAGTCGATCAAAGGCTTAAAACACTTGGACTCGAACCTAGTTTCTAATAATAACTTGAAGCGAAACACTTTGGCCTAGCAGTTCGACCCTAGGCCAGGCAACATGAGCCAAATTGGCCTAAAAACTATTTCACTTATGACGTCACTCACAAAAAATCCACAACCCTAAACCAAAAACTTTTTTTCAAGTGCAGACTAGAAGACTGGCCGATCTGAGCCCTTGAACAGCTCTCTGGCGTAATCGGCAGAGGAGCTATGGCGTGGGTAAGGCAACCAAAAACTGCTGGTTTTAGGCTGAAATCTAGGTATGAATATATCATACGCCGGCTGCCGAAGTGTTAAACATACAAAGTTAATGGCAACACATAGTTCTGCCATCTTGTCTTTTCTACAAGAAAAAAACAGATTTTATTGCTTTTATCTGAAGTGTCCTGGAAGAAGTGATACAAGTAAGTCTTCTTTTAAAGTTTATCTTCATCACATTTTTGCTACACCAACTTTTGCCTCATTTCTCCTAGTTTTGAAAGCAAGTGAAATCTGCAAATTATAAATAACATTAATGGGCTGTGAATATTATATGTGCTTAGAGACACTACATTCATCAGAGCAGAAACTTTTGCAGCAATGTACCTATTTTCTGAAATTTGAAGCTAATGTCAATTTAATGTTGTGTCATTTACATATTTTTGTGCTTGTGAGTCTGTAATACCACAGACAAGGTTTTCAGATATCAATGTTGTATTGTTTTGTGTAACGTCTTCACTCCCACATACAACGTGCCAGACTTATGCATGCTTTGCAGTAACAAGGAACACAAAAATACATGAAAGAACACGAGGATATGGGCATGGTGGTAGTTGAAAAGTATACGCTTAATGGTGCTGATACATTTACTTTGATGAAATAAAGCATATAGGGTACATTGAGCTCATGAATGATGCCATCATGATTATTGTAAAGTGGTACTGCGATGATTTGCAAGCACACCGATTTATAAAATGCATGAGTGGGAGGCTGTGAAGGACCAGGGGTCACTTAGGCTGCAGACCACCCAAGGAAGAAGCTATTTGAAGTGCAAAGGAAACAGTTTATAGTGGTAAGTAAAAGTCAGTGACTTGTTCAGTTGGACTTCAGTTGTGCTAAGTACTTGGTGTGGTCGGCAGAACACATCAGGCTAGATTTGTAACTCACAGACAACTAAATAAGCTTCCAGCAATTGGATTGTTTTACAGTTGGGTAACCAGTTTGCAGACATTTTCTTTTTTATTTTATAGCTTTATTTTTAAGAGTTTGTAACAATATAAGCATCACATCATGGGAAATTTACTTCTTTTCCGAGATATACCTAAGACTGAAAAGAATCTTTTCACAGCCAAGAATCAAACACTATATATGCTTTTATCAGAATATCCATTTCAACTAACTACTGAGTAGGAATCATTTTTAGCTAGACTGCAAAGTGCATCAATTATAAAATAGAATTAAATAAAGGAAGTGACTACACATACACCTGTCCTCACGCAATTCAAATAAAACGGTCAGTTTGTCAGGCAAACGGCGTGCTGCTCATAGCGTAACGGTTATGCGTTTCGGCTGCAACGCCAATGGTTTTCATTCGACTCTCACCTTGCCGACTTTCCTTTTGTTTTGTTTTCTTTAGTTTTTTTCAGGCTTAGGTGTTACGTTTAGGGGTTAGTGTTAGGTTAGGGATATGGTTAAGGTTAGGTTTAGGGTTGATCTTTTACATTTAGTTCTGTTCTACCAAGCCTACTGCACTCTCGTCATGCTCTACTGTTACGTCACAGGTGGCATATGAATAAGTTTTCCAATTTCAAGATCCACAAGCGTATCCGTAGCCACTGCCTTAAATAAAACCCATGAACAGTAAGCCTAAGAGTTAAGAGAATCTAATTGCAAAATGTAATACTAGCTACCCACTTTACATTGGGTAAGAAAAAAACCCTTGAGATATCTTTCTAAATCAATAATTGTAAAATATCATCATTATAAAGAAGATCTACAAGGTCAACGTGTGGTGTGTGTGTGGAGATTATATACACCAACACGATTGGTGCTGCTTCTATGATGTCACTATTTTTAAAGAAACAAAAATTATTTTTATTGGTTGGGATCATTTGTTAGGACAAGGATTTTTTAATGTTTTTCAATTTTACCTGTTTTGAAATAAAAATTTAGCCAAAATTCACCATATTATTTAGTTCCCAAAGCATGAGAAAAGTTGATTCTATAATCAAAAACATAAGTCTTGAAACAATGTCAAGATATTAAACAAATTTAGCTGCAGACTACTGAACATGTCAACTTTTGCAGATATTATTTTATTTTTGTTGCACACTGGCATTATTGTATTATTCTTAACAGTGGAACTGACTTCTTCAGTACTTTGTCAATTTATTACAGAATTGTAATGATACAACAATATTGTTCATTTGTGTACTAATGTTAATGCAAACCTGTACTTGGGAAAAATGTTGGTGTTTAGGTTTAAAGATCAAAATTAATAAAAATGTAGATAGATGTGCACAACAAAGTGGTATGAAACAATATGGGGGAATGACAATGAAATGCTTTGCTATTTCTCACAAGAATTATGGAAAGTCAAGTTGAAACAAAACTTATTTGCATTTATATCACATGGCATAGCATAGTGGTAAAAATGGTATTGTCAAAAGGTTTTAGGCTGAGCCAACATTCATTCAAAAGAAAAGTAAGCCAAGAAGATACAAACAAGCAACAGAACCAAAAAGTACAAACGTCGTAAAAAGGTGATGTGAATACATATGAATGAGAAATGACATGAGGTGAGACAGATATACACTTGAAAAATATAAGATGCGATGAGGTTATGTATCACAAGCAGTTATTATTCCTGCTGGAATTGATGACCTTTTAATAATGAGAACTTGCACAAGACAAGCAAAAATTTAAATGCATCTGCATGACACTTTAGGAAATGTACATGAAAGAAAGTAACAGTTCAGTTTTCTGCACTCTTAGGAGTATCACAAGTACTCTATGGGTGCTAATCTCTGCTTGCTTGCATTAGGGGATGTTGCACTTGTGATGAGTCAACGACAGCACTGCACGTGAGCCATTTCCTTGCACCTACGCATTAACACCAAGCACAGGACTTGGAAAGTCATAAGTGCTATTTTTCAAGTCTTCAGTATGACAGACCAGAAATTTAACCCAGTGTACCAGCTTTGGTGGCACGTGCTCAACCAGATGTACCATTTAGCTGGTTGAAACTAACAGTGTGAAACTAAAATTGCTACGTGCAAGAAGAAAATTTTGAGGAAAGCCTTGCATGTGCAGATATGGTCAATCACAATAGGGATTACTATGGCATTGCTGCAATGATAAAGTGGGCAACAACAAACACAGGAAAGCAAATCAAAAACAGCAAAGGTAATACATAAGACATATGAATGTACCAAAGTCATCCAGAGTGACAGCTTGCAGTGATATTGTTCTCTTGTGCCAGCAGTTTTCAAACTTTTTTGAGCGCGACCCAAATCTGAATTTGCTGAACACCTTGCAACCCATGCCTCAAACAACATATGATAAAAATAATCATTGCATAGATGACTTTTAGCAGTAAGTTGCTAAGTTCGTTTTCACTGTCAGTAATCTACTCTATTCTCAAGTACCTACACTACAGACAAAGACAAGCAGCGGTAACGGTGAAAATATACAACNCAGTTTTGATCGCCTTGGCATGGCCCATTTTTTGACCCTTTGCGACCCATGTTTGGGTCGCGACTCATACTTTGGGAANCACTGTTNCTTNTTCTCTTATTGTTGCTTATGCTGATGCAGTATAACTGACACTGTTATCCTGTTGAATGCTAATGCAATGTTTTTGTATTCTTATTGTTCTTCATGCATTGTTATTATTCCGTTGGACAAGTGTTGCTTTTTTTGTGTCAACTACGACAACAAAATTTGGAGTAAAGATAACAAACTGTTTTTCCCCTGTGACAGTTTGGTCATTTTTCCAAAACAGCTTGCAAACCTTGTCATCATTTGTTTTCAGACATACTTTGACTGAATTGACTTAATTCTTTTGGTCATTTAGAAAAAATTTAGTCAATAACCAAAAAAGAGCAATCTAATGACACGTACATCGTTCTTAGGTTTGAGCAAAGTTTTTGATAGTGTTGATCATAAAATGCTATTTCAAAAATTCTTTTACTACAAAGAAGTGCACCTCTATAACTTCTTACACTTTCTACTTGGAGAACAGGACTCAATGCATTCCTAAAATAACAGATACTACATTTTTCTTGCTGGAAACATGTGGTATCCTTCAGGGCTCTGTAGTTGGATCTTCGCTATTTCTTATATATTAACTCTTTTGCGTCCAGTGTGTTTCAAGCATTTTCATGCCAAAACAACTGGATTGCATGTGGCTTTGCATGAGCGTAACTCTGGTGTTGAAAGTGGTAGAGAGCTGTTGAAAGGCTTAAAAGACTTGGCAAGTCTTGTAGTTTGCAATTAAATAATTTTTTTGGTTGGGGATTGCGGATTTTTTGTGAGTGACGTCATAAGTGGAGGACTTTTAGGCCACCTTGACCCACTTCACCTGGCCATGGGCGCCAACCATTAAATGGTAGTATTTCGCTGAAGTTTTTATCGGAAACCAGGCTACAACCCAAGTCTTTTGATACTTTGGATGACCTGCTTGGGTTTCAGGTTCAAAAGTTACGATCTAAAGTAAACAAAAAATTTGATGAATCCCATAATTAGATAATTAATTAATCTGTTTATTTTAAATCAGAGCTTTACAAACAGAAACGCTAGAAAGTCGATCAAAGGCTTAAAAGACGGACTCGAGCCTAGTTTCCAATGAAAACTTCAGCGAAATAGTTTGGCTTAGCAGTTCGGCCCTAGGCCAGGTAACATGAGCCAAAATTCCCTAAGAACTACTTCACTCATGACATCACTCACAAAAATCTGCAAACCCCAACCAAAAAAATTTTTTTTCATTGCAGACAAGAACTGAAGAAGACTTGCCGGATCTTTTGAGGGTTTGAACACTAGAGCAGCTCTATAGCATAATCGGCAGAAGAGCTATGGCATTGGTGAAGCAACCGAAAACTGTTGGTTTTTGGCCGATTTCTAGGTATGAATATATCGTACACCAGCTCTCAAGCTGTTAATAATATAGTATAAGCCTCCAACTTCAAATTTTCAGATTTTAGAAAACACTATAAAAATCTACAAAACCTTGTAAATGGTGAACTTAAAGCACTGGCCAAATAGGTTTGTGCTAACAAATTCTGCATTTTAACTATTGTAAAAGAAATTTAATGCTCATGTCAAGAATAATCCTAACAAAAAATACCTATTTAGATCAACATCTTTGCTGCTAGGTTTCAGCTTAAATCAAGCAGTTTGCATGTATCTTACCAACAAGTTTGCATGTATCTTACCAACATAACACATCCACCAATTGCACTAGAGAGCTGTTTAAACCCTGAAAAAGGGAGTAGTTTTAAGCCCTTTTGGCCCACTTCATCTGGACCTGGGCCCAAACCACTAGAGATGGTAGTATTTCGCTCAAGTTTTCATTGGGAATCAGGCTAATAACCTAGTCTTTTAAGATTTTGGATGACTTGCTAGAGTTCAGGGTTCAAAAGTTATGACCTAAAAACAACAAAAGTGATCCCATAATTAGATAATTAACTGACTTGTTACTAAGCCATAGCTTTTGAACCAGAAATGTTAGAAAGTCAATCAAAGGCTCAAGAGTCTGTGATTCTAGCCTAGTTTCTAATGGAAACTTGAGCAAAATACTTCTGTCTAGTGGTTGGACTCTAGGCCAGATAACATGAGCCAAAATGCCTG
>JGI24021J15306_10007666_pt1 | contig 13178 bp, 9 predicted proteins | sample Ectturendosymbi1_FD_15306 | JGI IMG/M metagenome (IMG submission 15306) | reverse complement strand
CGACTTTTTACTGCAATTCATAATAATAGGCCAATAGCGTATGGGGGGCCCCACGTGAAATTTCGGGGGGGGCCTCACTTACCCTTGCCACGGCACTGGCCACAACCATTCTGAATTTGCTTGTTGCACAAATAACTGCAATGATGAACTTAATTCGATTTTGATAAATCAAGAAAATACCCTGATACTGTTATGAAAAAGGCATTTTCACCCTCGTTGCCCCCTTTTTCAAAGGGCAGGCTGGACGATGCTTCTGTCATTTTCCCGCTTTCCAGCGTCCCTGCTGGCTTACACTGTATTTTGAAGTGCTAAAAGTTAGGTGACAATTACACACTGCTTTGTGCAAATTCTAGGGAATTTTTGTGAAATTTTGGGAATTTTGAACTCATCTTCAGGGAATTCCTAGTCAACATTTGTGGGAACCCTGCTCGAATATGCCGACGCCACCGACTTGTTCTCCTCCAGCATCTAACTGCAGTCTTCACAACTTACGTTCGCGAAACACGCAAGCTATAGGGCTACAGATACGCTGGATGAAAACCAAGCTGATACGCGTAAAAGCGAAAGCCCTTATCCTCTTTCAATGATTATTAGTGGCAACTCGTTCGACTTCGTGACCCCATTCGTCTACATGGGCCGGACGGTAACAAACAATGGTGACTTGAAATAGGATTTTTACTGTCACAGCAATCACACCTTATCATGCTTGTGATTCGAATGAAATTGCCTCTGCTTGGCTTTCTAGTTTTACGCAGTGCAGATCTGTGGCTATTTTGGCTTACTGCTAAATCAAGTAAATTGACTTGCAGTGACTACTTGGTCGCGCTACCGTGAATGTGGACGTTTATGTTTCAATGCCATCTCCTACAGCCTAGCTAAGCATTGGCTAGAAAAAAAAGAAAAGTTTTCGTCGAAGTATGATGTCTAAATCCAGACCGGTACATTTGAAAAAAGACAGTCAGAATCCAGCCGAGTCCAAAAACACTTTAGTCTGGGCCCAAAACGACTCTAGTCCAATGCGATGCTCATCTCTGATTGACATACACTTGACAAACCAGAATTCTATGAATTTGTACGGTATTTCAGTGCTTGTATGCTGCAGAAAGTTATACGCCGTATACCTTGGCAGTACACCGCTGACAAGTATGATAAAAATCCTTGAGTGAAAATGCAATAGTTGTTGAGATTACGGCAAAGCTTTCTGTGTGTTTTGCTGGTCTTCCATTTTTTCGCATTTCTACACGCGCGTAACTTTCACTGGTCATCTAAACAGGAAAAGAGGCAAAAATTTCCACCTCACAGTGGCTCGGCTCTCTCAGCGAAGTTACTGTCTGCTCTGATTAACTTTGATATTTTGTCTTCAGTTGCAAACTGTCTATTCGGATGTCTGTTGGTCTTGGTTTGTTCTTCTTGTTTCCTTCGTGTTGTCTTTCTTTCTCTCTTCTCTGCGCTGCACGGCAGCAAATAAACGTACAGTCATTGCCGTAAAAGTAAAATCCATTGAAAATTTATGAAAGACTTTGAGACTCAGCAAAATTTTCAGCGCGTGGTATAAAACCAAAATCACAACACTTGCTGTGAATTTGCCAGAGCTATGCCTGCTATTCGTACGTAGCATGAATAAACAGCATACCTCAATTTAATAAACATAGATGGCGCAACAACGTTTCTTGGTGCGTTGTTTTTTACAAAATTGCGCGGTGGTTTAGCGTTCTGTGATTACACCCACCACACCTGACGAAAAACACATCAAACGGAAGTAGGGAAGTGGTGTAGTAGCAACAGGCTAAGAGAACTGACCATCCGAGAGTAGATAGATAGACATGAACGATTGAGGCAACAACCTATAATTTTTAAATACAATTATGAAACTGCTTGCCTCAAGTACAATTTTACAATAAGCGTCTCGTGTACTCGTACAATACATGTCCCTTACACCCAGGGGCGAAAGATATAGTTGTCCCTTAAATTTTGGACGGAAGTTGTTGCACCGTTAAAGCAAAAATTTTCTTTAACGCGTAAAGCCTATCATTGATTCGAGCGGACACTTCTCGCCCCACCCCTAGTTTTTGGCTTACGGGCGCCTTTAGCAGATACAGATTACATCCCTTATTTGAAAACCAATTCGATGCACTGCGGCCGCAGTAAGAAAGCTGAGACAAACAAAAATATTTCAAAGCGCGTTTAGTCTTGGCAAGCGAAAATCATCACAGACGGTTATGCACCATCGCCTTGAGATGGATGTATTGGTGTGGCTCACTACTTACTTTTCATATCCCGTTCCAAGTTAAGTTTTAATGATCTCTTTAAAAAATTCAAGAAAACTCAACAGCCTAACCTCCATGCCACTAAACTTTTTATCATATCTCAAGTTTGCATTGCGTTAGACAAATCTTGAAGAATCATGCTCAGATTTTCAATTGGTAATCTCTAGCAGGTACAGCACAGTGGCCACAAACTATGCGCGTTATATCAAGCATCAAGGTTGAGCTTTCTTTCACATGATGCTTCCGTTTTAAAGTAATGTGGGACTAAAAGCAACTGCTGCTTCCTCTTGGATTTTTGTGTTGCTTTTTCACAAACCGACACTGGAAGCGAAAATCAAGTCAGATTTTTATCATCAGTAAGACTGTGTGCACTGAAGGAACAGAAAAGGCAGTCGGATTCTTTGGCAAAGTCAAGTACTCACTTAGAAGTGATTACATCAAATGCCATGAAAACAAACAGATACGCAGTTAACTGAAACACAGAATTAAAAATACACAATACCCACATGAATTGACCAAATATTTTCCACAACATCGTTGCTTTGAAGACCTCTTGCTTTTTTTTTGATACGAAACCCAAACAAATTTCTTAATCTTTTGGTTAAACTATATTGTTTCACGCAAAAATATGCTACCTATTTACTAGTACCAGGCTGAAGCGTTTGATTAAGCTGGTGCCCAAACAGTTTTAAAGAAAAAACGAAGTTATACGAGCAGTTTTGGTGATGAAAATAGTTGCTTATCACACATCAACAAATTAGGCATACTGCATAAGCGTTTCGCTATATATGTTTGAACACATTGTACTGGCATTCATAATTTCTTTAAGCCTGAAGGCCAGTATTTCGCATTGCTGGTAGAAGGTCAAAAGTTTGTTGGGCACGCAATACGACGACAATCAAGTCTACATGCTAATCTTTCATGAAGAGGATTTGCGGAAATAGAGGCAATTGATTTATTTAACTGCATCCACCGCAGCTGAACAGCATCGTCATTCGCAAAAGCGTTCGTGGAAATGCCCATCGGATAATAAACGTGACACTCGCTAGTCGGATGACGAGGATGAGCTTCCGCTGTCACCAGACGAAGATGACGACGAAGAAGACGATCTGCTGCTAACCAGGCTCGCAGACTCGCTACCGCCGTCACAGCAGCACAAGCAGCAAAGCGATCCTGGAATGCACCAACCCGAGAGAACGATGGGAAGAGCTACCAGCAGCACCGCTCCACCCATCACTGAAAAAAGTTGTACAAAGTAAGCTTGTCAAAAACAGCAAGTACGCGCAAGCAAAATTCGGTAAATGTTTTTTTGCTTATAACTAGTCCTATTCAGTGGCGTAACTGACGGGGGCAGTAGTGCGAGCCGCCCCCCTGACAAGTTAATTATAAAAACCGGGGCCCCTTTAGCTTACATTTTGATATTTAGTATTATTTTCGTTTTCAGTGGTTGTTTTTTTGCGATTTTCGGAGTGTTTTCTGTTTTTTAACTAGTATAGACATCCACATTCTATCCGGATTCACCATCATTTCTTAACTTTTTTTGGGTGTTGGTTGGTGACCCCTACGGTGGCCAGTGGGCCACCTTCAGCTAAGTTTTGCTTCCCCTGGCTCAAACCTCTAGTTACGCCACTAGTCCTATTGTTCCTGACAGAAGCGTCTGCAACTTACAGACTACTGCATCCTGCAAACGTTTGCAAACACTGGGCCGTTCCAGGCATGTTTCTTAACTGCAAAATTAGCATCTTCGAAATGAGCGACACACTTTTTTGTTTTGCTTAAATGCAAAATAGCAAGCGTCGCCACTAATTTTTAGTGATTGCGTGGACCATGGACATAATTGTCTTTTAAAACTTGCATTGTTCGAGAGCATCTTGCGAATGGTTGCTCTTGGGATATGCGATATGCAAGGAGACTTTGTCCAGAAACACTGTGAAAAACAGTTAAGATTTGCCATTACAGCTTTTAAATGATTGGCCCACTTTCCTCCGAAAAATCTGTCCGTTCCGTCATTTGCTGTCATAGCAAGCGTTTTTTAAAGTACAAACAAATTAAATGCAAGGCAGAAAAGTGGTACAGGTTCACTACTAAGCTGAACAAAAAGTAAAGCGCATTGTAAGCAGAGACTAAAAACATGAACAAAACGACCGGTGCAGTCATTCCCGAACTGGACTACTCACACCACTTGTGGAAGTTGAAAGAGTTCTTTTGGCAACATTGATTTCTGTGCTTTCCACAACAATAAGCACCCGATCCTGGGAAGTAGACAGCATAAGTCAAGATTGTAGGCAGGGCATGATACAATAATATTGGAGCTCTAAACATCGTTCCAAGCAGATATTGAAACCTCAAAAGAAATTATATATGCTTACTAAAAAAAGTGAGCTCAGTAGCTTGTGATTTTTCAAACAAGCACTGCATGTTCGATTGGGGCGTGCAATAATGTCATAACTAAAGATTGCCAATGTAAAACAATCTTTCGAAGTAAAAAATTAATGTTTGTGATTATCGGCACCTGAAATGTACTCTTGGGGAGCTTGCACATTTTCTCAAAATCGTTTCTGTTGAAACTGCTTTGAAAGTTAATAGAATTGCAATATATACATGAATGAGCAAATATGATGCGCAAACAATAACGAAAACATTTAAACGTTTGTTACAAACAACTTCTCGAGTTGTCAAATGTGATTGTTTTCCTACGGATGCTTTATGTCATGCTTTAAATTACATTGCAACAGATGATCGCTCTACACGTAAAAATGCCCCAGCGCAATAAATATGCTACGATAAGGCTCAGATAATTGCCGCTTGTAAACAAATTGCTTTGCACGACATTTGAAAAGAGTACTTGGTATACAAAAATTACTTTATGCACCGAAGTTATTGCAGGAAAGGAAAAAAGTAGTATGTTACCGGAACAGATTTTTGCAGAAATGTCTCCATTTCGTGAAGAACACGTCACTTCAGCCTGGAATGTAACATGAGATCAATTTAAGTTAATATAATAAGGATGTGCAATTTCTGCCAGGTAAAACAATTGAAATATTAACATGTAACATATAAAAAATTACATGGAACTGAAGCATCTGTTAAAAGAATAAATAGCTGTTTACGGATAGAGTATAAAAATGTTGAATGGAAGCTTTCACGAATAGTACGATTTCGAACGTTCTCAAAATGCCGAAATTTGAAGGTTTTATAAATGCGTGTATTAGATCTTTTACTTTTCTCTAACATTTCCTCATTTACCTCAACTGTTTGACCAACCTTATCTCAAACAAATCCAGCCTCAGCTGTTCTCAGGTAAGGTATAAACTTACTGCTGCGTATTCGAACCCAATTATTTTTGTCACTCTACAGCAGTGAATCTCAACGTGGTCCAGGTGGAACACCGATGATCCACCTGGAATTTCTAGTGGTCCACAGAGAGTTCCAAAAATCCTTGATATAAAGTTCCTGAAAATTGTAACTTTTACTGTACTATAAATTTTGACTAGATGTTACAGTTTCGACTAGTTGTTCATGAGGTGCCTGCATAGCAAAGTGGTTCATCGGATGTTTTTTTTTTAATGGTCCATGGGTCAAAAAAGTTGAGAACCACTGCTCTAACACGCTGTTTACACAACATCAAAGCAAGCCGCTGGCAGAGCCTTAAAACCGCAACGAAGACAGACTGAAATGGGCGCTGCCTCCATCACTTTTAGCTACACCATATTACGGTGACATATAGTGGATGATCCTGAACCATGAAAAACGTGTCAATATTTTTGCAAGAGAAGTTTCAATCAAAACCTTTCATGAGAAATATTTTCTCGAAGTGCAAATGAGATGACTTTGTTAGGTTCAACAACATTCACGGGTATAATTAGCAAACAGGGAATTAGAGAAATACAATCTGGAATATTCTATGCATTTTAAGGCCCCTACTTCAAAATCACATAATTGTGCAGGGGATTTTTTGTCTATTTTTCTTCATGCTTTGGTATTACTGCAACTCCCCATATCTTTTATGTGTAGAAAATATAGAACCTAAAAATATATGAGTTTTTCAACCCTGAACGTATTGCCTCATGATATGGGTGTATTCAGATCGCAGGGACGTTTGTTGTCTTTTAAAAAATATAATTAAATCAGTCTTTGCGCAAGTTTGCAAATTTCTGCCAAAACTAGAAAAGTCCTGGGAAACAACAAAGCAAGATGTCGACCCCGAGAATGCTGAAGTTAAAAAGCCTTGTTCGAAACTCTTTGACAAACGTAAAACGTTTAAAATCTTGTAATTTGTTCCAAGCACTGCGCTTTCATGTTTTAGGAACCTTCACACTTAACATGCACAAACCTGCATACAGGGAAATATCTGCTTGTCTATTATGCTATTAACGTTTTCAAGGTATGTTGCGAAGAATTTTCAACACACGAACTTTCTGAGAATTTTCAATACATGAAAACTTTTTAAACGTAAATGAGCAGAATCTAGTTAAAGTGCGTTATAAAATGTATCAACGGCTCCTTATATCGATCGCGTGTAGCTGGTATAATAACACGGATTACAGACCAACTGCGCGTACAGAGAATTTAAAACATAGTTCCCAGTAAGTAACTATTGTTGATACTTACTTTGGTTTTCTTTTCTTCCAGTAAAAACAATACAAAAAGGGTCAACAACAATTTACTAAAAAGCTTCATTTTTCTGTATGAGAAATTGATTTATCAGATTTTGAAGTCAGTTAGTTTGTCAAGCAGCTGAGCCTGAACGGGTAGCTAATTCTGGAAGTTTGTTGGACATTACAATTTCACGTAAAAGTTCAGTTCAGAGTAAGTTTTCACTAACGCTTTGTGACAAAAAATTTAGATTAGAACTGTTTTTTTGCACAAAACCTGGGTCGGTTTCCTGTTTAGACAATGGGAACGTGAGTGCTGTGCACCACGTTGGGAAATTCTTTTGCATAATTTGCACGCAAGATTGTCAGCGCAAAACCAGTACTGCGTTCTGACCTGATAAGTGTTATGCAGAGATAGAGCATACGTCTTTTCAACAAACGTGTTGACAGGATTCCATGTCCACTGGTGCAATACCGCGGACTTGTGTCACTCGAGTGATTGGAAAACGCAAGCGACGTCAGGAATAATTTGATTGGCAATTTAAGGAATGATGAAATGTCAATAATCATGTGGAAAATATATTAATCAACCCTGCCTTTTTCTGACACATGTTTTGCGGCTGCTCTACCATGCAAAACCGAAACAGCAATGCGAAAGATAAAAAGCTGACGGTAATTCAAGTGCGAAGTAGCGCGGCAAGGCTAACTTCTGCAATTAAGAAATGGTCCAAAAGGCCATCCAAAGCTTCATGGGAACCAAGAAATGTATTTAAGTTATTTTCAAGATACAACTAAAGCTCACATCACCATCGGAAAACCAAAGCTTTTTCTGCCTGTTTTGTTGTATTGTTGAGTTTTTAATTGTCCAAATCTGTCCCTAAAATTTAACGTGATTTTAATTCAAACACATCTATTACTGGAAACCTACCAAAGCTTAGTGAAATTGAAACACATTGAGTAAAGCGGTTTTATTTGCATCCTAGATTCGACATGTGTTGTGCTTCAAAGTAATAAATATTCTAAGAACTGTAAAATTTCATGAAATGTCGGTGTTTTGCGTTGCTTTCAAACACCAAACCAACTGACTAAGAGCTGATGATGCCTCCTCAGTAGGCGAAGTATTAACTCTGGTAAGATCATAGTGCTGATTCTTGGCTGTGTAAGGCTTCGTTTTGATGGATACCAAACCAACATGCCTATCAGCCAAGATTGACAAAAGCCTCTACCTGAAAGACTTTAATTTAAAAGAACTCTAACCACACCAGAAGTCAACCCTGTAGAGACTGTTGCGACAATCACTCCACATGCTTCATCTTTTAATGTACTGTAGGTATACAGTACACTTGAGCATTTTTTATTAATTAAATTTATGCACTCGTGGAAAACGAGGTATTTCCAAGTACGTTCCAAGCATAACAACTTCAGTTAAACACACCACAGATTTTGAAATTACACTCTAACTTAGACTTATTCTGTCCAACTGAAAGCGAAGAAGCCAAAACTCACGCTTGCGGCTCAGACCAAGTATGGCGGCAAAATGTAGCTGTCTACAGGTTTTTTTAAAGCGTTTCATGGGTTCAAAACAGACCCATAAATTTCCTGTGCGGAGCCATAAAATTGTTACTTCCACATCAAACCTGGACAACCACTAAAAGTTTTAGCTGAATTGAATTGTTGCTTCAATTAACGTCCAGAACCCATTCGCCTCACACCAAGTAAGTGTAATGCAGACAGCAACCTCGCCTATTCATCACAATCATCTCGGAAATCCCATGCAACGCAACAATTCATAATTTGACAGCTTTTACGGGATAAACAATTACGTTACGCAGGTTTTTTTTAAGGAAAATGTTAGATACCCAGTATGGACCTGTACAGACCCGATTTCTCTGATTCTATGGACCCGATTTTCAATTCTATGACCCGAATCAGGTCCCTAAAACACCTTAAAAGAACTGACGTTACGTAACAATTAATAACGCTTTGAATGCCACTGAGTCTGGCATTTTTAGCAAGCCAAGTCTTTTCCACTGTGTCAAACGTTTTCAGCAAGCCAAGCCTTTTCCAGATTTTATACAGTTACTTTCTTGCATGGATATTTTCAGAAGATAATGTCATAGCAAAAACGTAAAGCTAGCCATCCAAGAATAAAGCAGTGTTTTTGTAGCAAGCCTAAACAAAATTTTCTTGCTGTTAGCCAGCCAGAAAGTGCAAAGCCATCAGCAGTGACTGCAAAGTTTTTTCGATTCTGTTGTACAGGAAGTACAGCATTCAACTCAGTCCTGTCGCCACGGGGGTCTGGCTAACCCCCGAAACAAAACTCCAAGGTCCCCAAATTGAAACATGAAACACTATAAATCAGTTGCGTTTTTGTCAATTTTTAGATTGTCAAGTCCCCCGCACAAATCCAAAGCCCCCCTGTTGAAAACTTTCTGGCAACGGTTCTGATTCAACTGTTAGAATTAAAAACCATCGTCAGTTTCAGCTAACAGTCAGTCATAAGCAGCCGCGGATCCAGCCAGTAAGTGTAGGGGGCGCGATTTCAGTAATATTTGGTAGTCAAGTCTCATTACGGGTTCACTATTGTAAGACAGATGAAATATACTTCACAACACTGCTGTGACAAGGCAGTGGACAGCAAAATCGCCTTATATCGCAAATACTGTTTTCCGAATTGCAAAAAATCATGGTGAAAAGAGCTACTTTTGTAGGTTTTAGGGGGGCGATCGCCCCACCCCTGGATCCGCCCCTGGTCATAAGTATCTAACAATCAGAGTTTTCAATAATGGATTAAGCTGAAAGGTTTTGATGAATCCCCACAAATGAAGGTGTTCACTCTGCATGCTGAATGATATGTTTGCTATGCTCAAAGCATCCAGCAATTACCACCGGCCGAGGAAAACATGGTAATATTTACACTTTGGAGCCTGCCAGGCCTCCACGCCCATTCTGCCTGGATAATCATCTCAGCTCTGATTAACTCCAAAAAGTCAATAGCCTGGAAAAAAACTCAACGCATTTCATTATTTCATGCTATTCATCAGAATTGCATTTCAGATAAAGTTAACGCGGTAGCTGAGCGCGCACTTATGATTTATTGGGTTTTGAAAGAAGAGATAGCGGATCAAAAAATAGCTTCCTTGCAAACCTTGATGGACCACATCGGCCATAATGATCGGCTTTGCGACCTCCACCATAACAGTTCTGTGGCAGTAACCGAGTTTATTTTACTGATCTCGGAACATTTGAGTAACCGCATTGTTTCTGATGTCAAGTAGAGCCGATGCCGGGCTAGTATGGTCGACGAGACAACCAATATTGCTGCAATGTACTGTCCATTCCATTTGCCACAACCTAGCCAGAGAAAAGATTTTCAACCCTGTGCCGTGTTAAAACCAATCAACGAAACCGGCTGTTTGATGTGACTCTGAATGCTCCCATAAATGTTATGAACGGTCCAGAAAGTCTTCAATAAAGGGGCTTTACGTTTGTGCAGCGGGGCTTGAATTCTGAAAGTTGACAAAAACTCCACTGATTTATAGTATTTAATATTTCAATTTTAGGGGCTGGGAGCTTTGTTTGAGGGGCTAACTGCACTGCACCAAAGCCGCCATGGCGATGAGACTGGGTCTAGAGCAGCTCAATGATGAGGGCGCTCTTGAGAATGCTCACGGAATGTGTGGTTGAAATGGATGAAAGAAAATAATAAGCGGAGAGTGACACAGCGAGCACTAAAGACCCCCGAATCTGCAGATGACCAGTAAGAAACCGATGCTTTCACTTATGAACAACATCTGTTCAATGAAGTTGAAATTGAAAATTTGTGTTGACACTTTTTTAAAACAGAAGCACTAATTGTGCACTGTGACTGGCAATACTGTAATAAACAATACGTTTAGGAATTATTTTGTACCTTTTGCTAGAAATAGTGGCCTCTTAAAATTTCTTGGTGTTCCTTTAAACCAAAACCTTTAAAAACCCTGGCTGTCTATACTAAACAGTGGAAAAGAGGAAGAAAGTTATTTAAACTGATTTAACAATTAAGAGCTGGCTCATCAATTGTTGTCCATATCCTTATAATATAAAATGCTACTTCCCCAAAGTCAGTGCACAATAGCTTCCTTATTGAAAATATTTCTATAATATTCAACTGATATAAGTATACTACATGGGACGGCGTTTTCGATAAGAAGCAGAGGAAGAAATGTGTCCTTCTACACCGCTGCTGTACCCAATCCTTTTATACTACCTTGATTGAAGAGGTTAGAGGTCGCATGACTTTCTTTTTCAAAACCTAAACTATGCTTTACAATCAGTGATGTTGTCAAATCCTTTTCCTATTTTATGTTTAAAAAAATATTAGCGGTTGAAGATTTTCTTCGTTTAATCAAATTTGTGATTTACACTGCCTAGCAATATTTATGCAATACGCATCAACCCACATTAAACTACCTTGAATAACTCTAATTTTGCTTTGCTTGTTTTATAAACTCTGTACACTTTTAAGTATGTTATAAACGTAACTACTGTATTTGTAACATGTCACCTCTTGCATTCATAGGCTAGGCTTGTCATTCTCCTTACATTTGTTACCATGTTTGTATTATCTCGTTGTTAAATTCATATTTATAGCAAATACTTCGCGCATCAATTGACGAATAATGGACTTTCGTTGAATGGACTAGATCCACCGGATAGACGTTTGCCAATACTTTCCCACCTCTAATCCACGTGCGCACCATTTTCCCAACTAATATTCTACCTTCAGTGTATAAATAAAATTTCCTCATTCGTTAAAAAGAAGCTTTTATACTTTTGCATGCATTTTATTATGGAATATTAAATGGCTACTGATGTCACATGCTTACCGTGATTTTATTTACTTCATGATTACTGCCTCTCAAAACTGTAAAATACAGTATCTGTATCTTTTCCTATCTCTTTATGACCATGCAATGAACTGTTTTGGAAAAATAACGACATCAACAAAATGTCTTGGCGTGTTATTTTTTTCCAACATTTTTACGAAGCTTTCCTCGGGGAATGTGGATTCCTCTTGCTTATTCCTGAAATGTTTGGTGTTCAAAACAACTTACAACATATCTTTCGGTTCCTTTTCCGATTTCTAGACCATCTCCTATCAACACAAAACGCGTGGCAGGATACACTGCAACTACAGAGGGCTTCAATATGATTTCAAATTTTTATAATTTTACAGTCAGCTGCAATGTTTAGAAAACACGAATATTAGTGATTTGTTCGGTTTTGAATGACCAGTTCATCGCAAAGTTGTGTGATGTATTGGTAGCGAAAAAACTCTTCTCAAAAAGGGGTTTAATGCAATTTTCCAGTCAAACACTAACGCTGCACTCTGCAGAAGTGGTTGCTCTTGGTAAGTCACGCCAGTGGCGTACGCAGAAAATTTTCATGGGGGGGTTTCATTCAACGGCATATGATGGTCATTTGTATTTGGTGTGCTCTCTTTGTGACGTCACAATTTGACGTCATATTCATGTTTCCCAACCAATGTTTTGGCGAAGTTTGTTGACATAATAGGCATATTCTTCTACACGCACTCCCCTTATTTCATGTGTCATTGCACTGAATGTAAACTATCAGCGCTCCAAGTTACAATATCGGAGGAAAATAAACTCAATGTTACGACACAGAAGTTCATAACTGCAAAAATATCAGCCTGCGTGTTGAAACAGGGTAGTAAAACAGACTCATCACTACGTCAGAGCAATTTACAACTGAAAAATGAGACTGCGCTAATGTCCTGTCGAATACGAGCAGTTGCGTATATAGAAAGTGTGCGGCTGGACTGGCTGGCGCACACGATCGGTTTGAAAGATCGAATCCTGCTAAACTACACAAGGATTGAAAATGCGCATAAAATACGCAAGAAAACTTTCAAACTTTTGTTATGCATAGAAGTCCAGCAAACTTTTAATTTTCCTTTTTCCCTGCTGAGACATTATCAAATGCCTGAATGCTTCTGTTAAAAACTGCTGTTTTTGAGCTCGTGCAACAATTCTATCATGCTGCTTAAATTGGTAATGTAACCACTGCGGTCAGCGCTTACGCTGATCAGCCTTAGCAGACAAAATACAGACAATTGTTTCGGATAAAGCGAACTATTGCAGAACACAATCTTAAATATGCGTAGTGGACGAAAGGTCTGCAAAAAGTGGTGAGATGGTTTCTGGATGCAGATGATAACTCAGATTCCCACCAAAACCTAATTATTACTTTTTGGTCCATTTACAATGTTCCTTGAAATTTGCATGCAAATTTATTCCGTGGTATTTGCATT
>JGI24021J15306_10007665_pt1 | contig 13179 bp, 6 predicted proteins | sample Ectturendosymbi1_FD_15306 | JGI IMG/M metagenome (IMG submission 15306) | reverse complement strand
ATGTCTAAGCAGCTAGTACGTATGGGAATTCAAACAAATTAAGGATTTTTATCTGAGAATTGTTGCACCTCGCAATTTGTTTATCGAATTTATGCACGAGGTTTGAAGCGCGACCCGGCTCCCCATTGAGAGAACGCGGAAAAGTTTAAAGATTTTAAAGGTGCTTGATTGAATGGAGGAGTCCAGATAGAGCAGAGGAATTAATTGTTGTATTCAACCATAACGTCATAAACTTGTATTTTACCTCAAATTAGAGCACTATGTGTACAAGTTACTATGACAAAGTATACGAGCTTCTATGATAGAGTTTTCACCTGTTTGCATAATTCGTCAGTTCGCCTAATTCGTCACGTTTTTGTAATCCCCTTGAGGTGATGAATTAGGCAAATTCTACTGTATTTCTAAAAATTTTGTAAAGAGACAAATTACGACAAAAAGTTTGTCAAAATTTTGAAAAAAGGGGCACAAAGCAGTGAAAAGTGTTATGAAATTTCAAAAAAATAGGCAAATGTTATGGTTGTAAATTGAACTTTCAATTATTTGCTTCATTGACCTGATTTTATTTGATGGAGAAAGCAACTACTTGCATAGACTCGTTTTTTTCATCATTGTAAGTAAGAGTAGAAAATTGACTCCTAGTATTTGAGAAAATTCTCTTTGTTTTTATCTATCGGTAGTAGTTTGAAATTGCGCCTGTCTAATGAGCTCCTGTTTTTGTGGAGAAAGCGATTGTTTGAATCGTTTTGCCTTCTTTTTGCAGATTCAACTATTACATATAAAGAAGATGTTGCTGCATTTCATTTTAAAGAAGATGTTGCTTCATTTAATTTTAATTGTGATCATTGGAGTGTTGAAGTTGTATAGCACAATACAGGAATATTAGGTGGAGAAAGCAACTGTTTGGAAAGACTCGTTTGTTTACATCGTTGTGATGGATATCAAAAAACTGACTCCTATTTGTTCAGACAGCTCTTGTTTTTGCCCATAGCAGTTGAAAATTACTGTTTCTCAATAACTTCCGAAGATGCTAATTTTTCAATTATTTTGCATTTTGTTGTAGCAGATATTATTTAATTGAATAATTAGCTTGACGTGAATTTCCAAACATTTGACGAAATTTCTAAAAAGACAAATTGCAGTAACAAGTTTGATGATCTTTCATGAGAGACAACCTCATTTCATGGTTGGAAATTATTTTGATGAGGTTTGAAAATAAGACAGATTGCAGCAACAGGTTTGAAATTATTTTGAAAAACAGGTGAAATGCAGTGCATGTTTCGTGGAATTTAAAAAGAAAGAAACAAACTCTTTAATGGTTAGAAATTAAAGTTTTGTTTATTTGGTGGAGAAAGCAATTGCTTGTTTTTTTTGTGTCAGTGCCAATCAGAGTTTAAAATTGTCTCCATCTTAGCAATTATATGAAACAACATTTGTTGGTTTATTGTGTCTTTGTAATGGAAAAACTAGATTTTGATTGCGGAGAAAGCAATTGTTTGGAAATATTTTTGTTTTTTTTCATCAGTGAAAATCATATTTTAAAATTGGATCTATTCGCAATTGTGCGGAAAGACTTCTGTTTTTCTTTTTGTCTTTGCAACGGAAAAGTCTACATTTTATCGGTAGACAAACCAGTTGTTTGGATTAACTTTTGTTTCCTTGCTTGTTTTAGTGGAATTTCAGAATTAAAATTGGCTCCATTTTTGCAATTGCATGGGATTACTTTTGTCTTCTTTGTATCAGTTTTTTAGAAAGGAAAAAATTTGCTTCAACATGACAAATGATTGCTCTCTCTTTCCATTTACTGTTGAACATTGCGTTTTGTTTTGTCACTTTTATTCTTTTGAAGGTACGATGATTTTTTCGTATAATTTTGACTCCGTAAATTTTGTATAAGTGACAATAGTTTGAAAAAGTGACAATCGTTTCAAACATGTGACAAAATATCATCACAAAAGACAAAAGTGAAGACAAAATTCGTAAGGCCTGGTCTTAACTATGGGACGGTTGTAGTCCACGATACAAGCTACACCTTAATGCTTTTCCCCTCTGCAGTGCTGCAGTTGTATGTGTTCTCAAACTCAAATCATAAACATTGATTGTTAAGATAGAAGTGTGAACGGATAATCACAACATTTTGGAAGGAGAGAAGTTCGCAGATGTGAGATATGATACAGCTGGTCAGTCCCGACATCCCTCCAAAGTCTCTGACACGATGGTCGCACTGGAGAGAGAACCTGCGTCCCACAAACACGGTATTTGGCTGAAAGTTGGCAAAGCGCTAAAAATTTTGGAATTCTTTGAAATTTTAAAAAATACTTTTGTTCTTTCGGTGTTGACAAGAGCGCAGGCTTGAAGCCGACAAATATTTGTAATCGCGGCTACGTTTCTCGGAACCCAAGGTCTCTTTGCGATGTTTGTTGAGGGGGAATGCGATGTTTACTGCGTGAAATGATGTAGGAGCGTCCTTGAAAAACAAAGTTTGCTCTCGATCAAAAACAGAAGAAATCTACTTGCATTTTATGAAAACTTGCTGAAACTGGAAAATGTCATACTGAAAAAACGCACGAAAAGACAAACTGCACCTGAACCACTCNAACGGAAGGCTCATAGNAAGCTTATTTCGCAAAACAACTCGCTCAGTGTTACGCAGATAAATCCGTGCACCAGATTTAGTGAGNAATTAGTTAGAACGTGTAGTCTTAGAAAGCAAATCACTGACATAAACGTTGTCGCTCACCCGCTAGGAAGCAGTTCATATCCCTATTGCTAAACAAGCATGAGCGGTTTAGCGGTTCAAGGTAACTGTGTAACAACGTTATCCATCCAAGAACGTCAATATTTGCTGAATGGCTTTGCTTCGTAGGGAAGCGTGTTACCTGTGGCCCGCAATATATGTGTGTGGACACACAGCGTTTTTACTGTATTATGGCTATAGTCAGTGTAATGGAAACGAGCTCAGGATTTGTATATTATAGAGAGGTTTACTACGTTTGTGTGCTCTTGTGGTAGGGCAATTATGTGCATGAATCCCTTTGCAAGAGGTCAAGAGTCAGTGCACTCACAAAGGATCAAAGACACAAAAAATACAAGTGGAAGGAAATCATCTTTGTATATGGAGGTTGCAGTGATGGACAACCAGTTCTCCATTGGGCACAGTGGGCAGTGTGTTTAACCCAGACTTTTCACGAANTTTTCGATCAACTGGTTACTAGATAATACGTTGGATGGGGTTGGCGNACTGCTAACCAGCTAGACCGTGAAAACGGTAAAAGCGTACCTACTTTTCGGGTTTCACGCGTGGAAGGTTTTCCTTAATACTAAACACGCAGATAGTAAATAGTAACACTTTTTGTTTCTCTTTTGATCAAATGTTGAAATTACTTAGTCATCAATAGTTGGCGGGTGATTTGGGCAAAAGCAAGCAGATATATTAATCTGAATGGCAATTACAGCATAAATTATATCTTGACAGGACGTTAAAACAAACTGTCGTTCATAGTGAAGTTTAATATGTGGTTGTACGTGGTAGGATTTATTTTGGTCTTCGCTGTGTGGAAGTACAGATCGTCACTCCGCATCAGAAGCGTGACGAGTAGGCGTGTGTTAATTACTGGTAAGTTATGAATTCGAAAATTATTAACTAGAAAGAGAGTGTTGTATATCACAAGTCAATAATGGGTTATTTCTGTCGCCCAGTACGCTTTATCTCTGCCAAGAACTTAACTATTTCATGTCTTACATTTATAATCCTTTTCCAGTATCATTTACCAGTGAACCTGAAAAACATAGCAATCACATTACTGCATGTTATTCTACGTTAGCATAACCGTACGTGTAATGACATTAGGATAAGTGACCAAAAATACTGTGTGCTTATCCTTGATTTTGCTTTCAAGACAAAAACGAGATCCGTGAGCAATGTCCATAAGCGCACTTTTTATGTTTCACTTATTTTCAACTTTTAAGGCTGCGATACCGGTTTCGGAAGACATCTTGCGGAAGCCTTGGACAAACTTGTAAGTAAGGAAATTTAACTTGCTCNACANGGCCCTGGTTGGATGGAGATAAAGACTTCGAAAGCCTTTGTACTTGTGTGACAGGGTGTTNATGTCTATGCTGGATGTCTGCATCAGACGTCGGTGGATGATCTGCACAAGGAGTGTAGCAGTCGTTTGAAAGCCATTCAAATGAATGTGACAAGCACGAGCGACATCAAGCGAGCAGCGGAATTTGTTGAAAAGGACCTGAATGGCAAAGGTTGGATGTCAGAGATTTGTGCGTTTTTTTTATCAAAAAGACCTTTTCGCAATGACAACGAAAACGTCAAATTGTTTTTAAAAAGTAATGAAAATACATGCTCCAACCTCCTGGTGTGTCTGTCATGTAAAACGTCAATTAGATCTGTGAGTTCAGCCGGAATTAAGTTTTTGCCTTTATGGAACAAAGGAGATTGTATAGTTTCTAATATGTTATCTGTAGAAACAAATTAAACATTCTTTATCATCTGACCTTACGAAACGTTTATGGATTGAAACCACTACGTTTAGGAATTGGAAATGGCTTGTATTGCTTAAAATTAGGATTTAAGAAATTCAGAATGATTGAAGTAGTTTGCTAAGTAAGCAACTTTGTTAGGCTGTAACTCAAAAAAAGTTTAGGTCAAATGTGAACAAACATGTTCGTTGATTTGTGTTCACTGACTCAGGGTTAAGTGAACAAACCAGTTTAGCCGATATAGAAGAATAAACACAATTCCGGTCTTATTTGTGCGCAAATTACACGTTTGTAGTAACCAAAATTTGTCAAACATGACTGGTTTATCTTTGCCATCACTTTTTCAAATGATTACTCCCAGTTTTTCATATTGCTTTAAAGGATCACTCCAAAATATTTTATTGTTTACGGCAGCGATTTCAAATCTTGAAATAACTTCAGCACCAAATTTGAACATCAATGTACTGTACTTGTCAGACAACGTTTATGACGTTTTGAAATTATGGCTCTGACTGATTGATGTTACCAGTCTATATACTCTGAAAAGACATTACGGTTTGAGTCTTGTCCCTAACACGCAGTCAAAATGCAGAAGATGATAAGAGAATGCAGCGCCAAGGATTCATGTCACCGTGTATGAAAATTACATAAATTCAAGGTAGTTTTTATTTCTCGGAGTAAGCCAAAGTCGTGAGTGCCCTACACAAACCTCTTGAAGGTGCATGAGCTTACCTATTTTTTGTGAGGTCAAAGGCTTTACAGGCGTCGTGGCCATTTCTGTTTTGTTAAACAAATTCACAAATTTGTTAACACATTATGAATCTTTGCTACATCGCATCAGAAGTAGCTTTTTGACAGAAAACGTATTTTTAACACAGAAAATAGCATTCGTTGCCGTGCTCCTATATGATTTATCATATTAACAAGAGGAAACATTGCAGGTTTTGTCATTTATTAACTTAACAACAGGAAACCTTGCAGGTTTTATCATTTGTTAACTAAACAAGAGGAAATATTTACAGGAACTTATGCCTTGTATTTGCCCCATGCGGATGGTTCAAGCAGTCATTGTTCACACAACAGCGATATTTGTGACCAAGTTTTCTTGCAATTCTGCTCTTTGCTCGCGTTGCCTATAACAACTCGAGGTGTACTCTCATCGCAATTCAATCATTAACAAAAGCTATTAGAACAATTATCCAAATATAAATCCTTTCATGATCACTCAAAAGCTTTTGCAAATTTTGCAGCTCTGAGGTAAATTTCAAGCTAATTTTTGCAGTTTTGTGGGCAATAGTTAACAACGCTGGAATAGCTTTGCCAGCGTCTCCATTTGAATGGCTCAACCGACAAGACTTTCTGGACGTCTTTAACGTCAACATCTTGGGAATGATTGATGTCACTCTCTCGTTTCTTCCTCTAATGAGACGAAGAAAAGAAGGTAAGTTACAACAGTCAAGGTTTTTCATATTCTATTTAAACAATTAGCCGGAATTGCGTAGCATAGATGTGTATACTTGTAAAAAAAGCAAGCAGTCAGTAATGATTATTCCACAAATACACACAAGGGATTGAGAAAACTTCCAGGGGAATTCGCCTATATTACAGTGGCTAAAACAAGTTGTAAAATTACTAAAGTGATATAACCTCCCATGAACAGCCCTCATATTTGTTGGCCATTTAACCAAATGAATATGAGTCAAAAAAATGAACCTGAGTTTATTGACTTGTTTTTCCAAATATTTCACCGGGAAGGGTAAACGATGTGCTAGGAAACCGACAAACCCAATTTTTTCCAAACGAGTGCTCCCGACAACTCATTAGTCTTATCTGATATTACAAGAAGAATTACAGTACATTCTTGCTTTTGCTTAGGGAGGGTAGTCAATGTTGGCAGCATGAATGGAAGAATATCCACCATGGTTTCACCGTACATGGTATCCAAGTACGGCGTGGAGGGTTTTTCTGATGGATTAAGGTACAAGCTTTGCGTGTATAGAAGTATATTGTTGAAACGCAGCGTATTCAAGTAATGTCGCAAAGGTCTTCTGATTCTAGAAATTCAAATCGGCATCCAAATAACGTTTCGACTATTTTCCTACACTATTCAGTTTCGAATTTAAAATGTATCCGATATTAATTTTTACACTCTACAAAGTGTCAAGTTCTACAAAATTTATTGTTTCCGAAGATTAAGGAAATTCCTATAAAAACAAAGTCCAGTGGTGTTAACAGTCTTAATATTTTTGCAAAAAAGTTACCATCTTTCGTCAAATTCTGTCGTTCAAACTTCGAGCACTCGACCTTATCCACAAGCACAATGCTGATCTGGAGCCATAGTCAACAATTTACACAAACTAAGGATGAAATTTTATCACATCTCAGACTCACACATTCCCACCTAGTAACACAACGACAGCAGTTTTACTGCAACACTGACAGTTAGGAAAATACAGTAAATCAATCTCAAATGCACGTCTGATCAACCAAAATCGTTCGAAGAGCTCTTTGAGTTCGANTGTTCTTCAACTTGAACACTGAAGTTAAGTTGATATGAGTTGTCGCGCNACTACAGATTTACTTGTTTGTATACNTTTTGCACATCGCAAACTTTGAATTGCCAGCCACTAAGTAATACTGGAAAAATGAAGTTCAAGTTCACTACGTATTTTGATGTAATGTTTATTTGTTTACTTATTATTTGAAAAGCCTGTAAAACGTCTTTTTGCTTGTCATCTACATCTGAGCTTGTGCTAAAACATTTCCCACAGTCGTGTTGCTCTGTGAGATTTCAATTTGCCAACACTTTACTTGAAGTTGTTTAAATTCCACAAAAAAACTTCTATGTTTTTGTGTTACCACATGAAAGTTTGTCAATTGTCATATGCTATCAGGTTAGCTCAGGACTGAGGATGCGTAATTTTACGTGAAATCGATTTCCTATTAAAAATTTGTTGATAGATTCCTTGCTTACACCCATCGTGGAAAGTACATACTTGAACAGGTTAGCTCTTATATTAAATACTTAAGAAATAAATAAAAATTTCCTTTTTAATTCAAAACCGTGGTTTTTGTCAAACAATTTTTATTGTTAGTTTTCTCTCAAATTATCAAATCTTCTCTGCTGCAAGGGCAATAATTTTCAACTTCTGACTACGTGCATTTTAACACTGGTTGGTCTACTATTTACAACTCAATATTCCGTTCAAAAAACTTTTATTAGTTTTCTACAGTATTGCGAAATAACTTACCTTTCAAAAATTGTTGGTTTCCCTCATAAAACTGTGACCAATCAAGAAAATCCTCAAATTATTTTAAAATTACATTCACTTTTGAACAAAAAACAGTGTTCTTTACAATTAAAAAGCAATAATCTTCATACTAGTTTCAGATTTAAAATTTTTAGACAGGCAGTAGTTGCTCGATGGCCAAAGGAATATCTATAAAAGTACTACGAGGTATGCACAAAAATTTAAACTTTACTATTTCAGTGACGTAAATGCAACATTTTAATATGTGCATATTTATGTGGTTATTGTGCAATTATTCTCAATACCAGACGAGCTTCAAATAGTGTTTGAATCACACTCTCTAAATATCAATTACAGTTACGAGTTGGAACCATTCAACATTACGACTCACACCATTGAGCCAGCCTTTTTTAAGACTCCCATTTGCAATTTGGATTATCAAAGAGTCGGAATCAATGAAAGATGGAAAAATATCAACCGGGATCTGCAACAAACATACGGGGAGGAGTACAAGGAGAAAAGTAGAAAGCCTTTTTATTTCATATGTACAAAGTTGAAATAAATCCTAAATACTTTTGCAACATACGTTTAAATAATTTTCAATTTTCTGGCGCTTTGAGGAAACACGATGTGATCACTAAGTCAAACAAGTTTGTAAACATTCAAAAATTTCAAATATAATGGAAGATAAAAGATTTCTATTTTAAATAACGTAAAAAACTAACTAGCCGCTTGTTTATTTCGGTAAAAGAAGCATTAAAAGAGATTGCACAAAAACATGAGTGCGATGTTTGTTGAAACTCATACTGAATTCTATTACAGCTTTTGGCTTGGCGAAGAGTTCCTTTTCATTTTCTGGATTAATTTGCGTGCTTGTTTACAGGCGTGTCTGCCTTCAGGTGTGCTTTTTCGTTTAGGTATCTTTGAGCGCATATACAGGCAAACCTGCAGCCAATCTTACTTTTCAACATTTTTTCACATTGTTATGAAACGAAACACTTGCTCATTTAGACGTTTTTCTTAACTTTAAAATATTTTACAGGAATCAAATCCATTTGCAAGTTAATGGACTCTGGATCCTCAAATATCAGTCTTGCTACTGAAAATATTACCCATGCTATCCTAGCCAAACACCCAAAGAATCGATATGTCGTGGGATACGACGCGAAATTCATTTTTCTGCCTTTGAGTTACTTGCCAATAAATCTTCAGGTACTTACAGTAATTGAAATAAAACTTACCTCCGGGTTTCGGATAAATTCTTTTGGACAATCCGTCCAATGAATTTGTTTTCGCATCGTTCCATTAGCCCATGGATTATGTCACTTTGACTTCCTAGTCAAAGGCTTCGAACCACAGCAAAATCTATGAGCCAAAATGGTCATGCTTAAAACAGTAAGCATTCGTTGCTTTTGGTGGTCCACACGTGAAGCTTTTCTGCCTGCACTCTATAGCAGGGGCTCCAAACTACGGCCTGAGGGCCAACCAGGCCCGCGAACCCATTTGATCTCAGGCCACAAAGACATTTTGTCAGTGATTGAAAATAATAAATTTACAAAAAGTTTGTGATCTGGTAGAATGTCACACATACCGAAAACAGCACATTACGCAAGATGTCCGGCCCTCGAATTGTTGTGTGATAGCTTTTGTGGCCCTCAGATCAAAATGTTCCGAGACCCCTGCTCTGAAGCAGTGGTGAGGAAGTCTTCACACATTGCAGTATTGCTTAGTTTTTGTTTATGTACCATACAATACAACGTGTAAATTTTGCTTACTTGGTTAATCCAGATGTTGACTGAAGCCATGGAATTTGCCTGGCAACAAAATTAGAAAGTCAATCTTCTTTCCTATGGCACATAACCATCATGAAAATTAACCGCTTTCAAGATGAGAAATAAAGTCAATTGCATCGTTACAGTTGGTTGTTATTTTTTGCAGGTCTGGGCTTTGAATATGTTCAAACAATTGACCAACACGCAAATGCCTATACCAGCAGAAGCATCCTCCTCATACTAGATGCTGTTCAATATGTCGAGACCTTAAATATAAAGGAATAAATTCATCACAAAACTGACAATTAAAACCTTGATTATGTATATCTTATTAACTAATAGACAGGAACGACGGAACATCGGTAGTGCAGAGGGGGCAGCAAAAATGTTGAGGGCAATGGAAACGCATAAAAAAACAAAAAAATCGTTACCAATTATGCTTGCTACAGTTAAACAAGAATGTTGACTTAAAAAATATTAAAACAAGCTATAGAAAATTTGCTTCAATTCGATCACGATAATCCATAAAATTACCTATGATGTTGTCATGAAAAAGCACCTTTGCCCCAGTTGTCCTTTTTTGAAACGTCAGGGGCAATGCCATCGCCAGCTTCTCCGGTGTCCCTGCTTACCGCTATCAGCAGCCATAGTCTCGATGTATTACTTGCCAAGGTGCTTGCGTTCAACAGTCACATGAGGTAAAACGCCTGATATCGTAGCTTGAGGTGAACATTAGAAGATTTGTTGCCATGTTATTGTTAAACAATAAAGACCAACAGTAAAACGATCCGCTCGCAAGTTTGGGAACCTGCCTCTGCAGACAAAGGAGTGGATATGAGTGAACTGCAAGCTCACTACTGCATGACAGCAAAACACTGAACCTGGCTCTTGTGAAGCGTGAGTGTCGTACCAGCTATTACATTGTCATAGCATGATAACTCAGTTAATTGGAATTGAGCTGCTGACGTCAAGTTTTCTACAAAAATTTGGTTCTTAGTCCCAATTTCCAGGGAGGGAAAAATGCCCGTTTTGACCACCCTGTGGATGCCCATATTTTGACGTACCACCGGTTCAAAACTTATATGGCACACCCATAATAGTCATTCTTTTTGCATTTACGTGTTCAGTAACAATGTTGACCTCAAAACTAACACCAGAAATTTTAGAAATCCATTTTGATTTTTATGCGTGCGTGAATAGCAGCAATAATTTCTTTTTCAAGTCGATCTTGATAAATCATGAAATTACTTGTGATACTGTCATGTAAGGGCACCTTTGCCCCAGTTGCCCCCCACCCTTAGGCTGCTGCGAGATCGACAAACACGTTCTGGCCTTCTGAGCCGAAAAGCTACCCTCGAGTTTTGCGTCAGCAAGATGACCTGATCTACGCTCGACCTACCGTGTCAATAGCCCGACTGTTTCTGCGGGAGTAATGGATCGTTGATTGGTTCGATACGAGTGTAAGAGCCATTTGAGGATCTTAAAATGGACACACAGTACAGATGGAGGGCGATAATGTGTCATTGTATTGACTTTAAACTATCGGCGCTCTAAATTAGGATGCAAGTCCAAAATACACTCAACGGTACCAGGGCTGCGGAGCTCTTGTAAAAATGAAATAGCTTCAGCTCCGCCTCCGGAGCTCTGTTTTCGTAAGCATGGCTCCGGCTCTGCTCCGGCTGTGCGTTGTTAATACACTTCAACAATTTCGGTTTTCCTAGTGACCTTCTTGTAGCAAGTGAGCGTGTTATTCCGATGTATTTTGAACTAATCTTAAACACTGCTACCACTACCAGGCCGTCGAAGTCGGAAGGAGTTTGGTCTTGAGTAATCGGAGTCGGTAAAAATTCTTTTAAAAAATCTGACTTCGGGCTCATCTTTTGCTCTCCGATTGTGACCAGTGTTGCTACTCTGTTATGAAGAAACCCCCAGAATTTACCTTAAAAAAACAGAAAAAGATAAAAAACGCGAGACATACAAAATGTTAAAAAAAAGTCAAAATGAAACTTGAAATATACGCTACCGGCACTTGCACATACAAAACTAAAGTATTATGCATTATTTGCATCAAGTTTTTCACAAGTTCAAGGCTATTATGAACATACTGACAATTTATAACCAGGCTAGCAGCAAATCAAGTGCATGCAGTAACATAAAAACTTAGTTAGATATTTTTTAAGAAACGTTTGATATTTTCTTTACCTTCACTTAAATCAGTGGTATTCAGCGTAGGCGAAATCGACCCCCAGGGGGCGATTTTATGCGTTATGGGGGCGATTTCGTGATTTACCAGATTTTGGGGACGATTTCAGTTTCCAGGGTGGCGATTTCTGCAGGTTAGAATATACTAAAATTCGGAATTGATTCCATAAATAGAAATTATATTTGCCACTTTGGAACCAAATTAATTGATGCACATCGACTCCACAGTTCATTACAAAAATTATAAATCACGAGGTATAGGACTGGTGAGGTAACAGTCAAGCTAACATACACAGGAAAAAGTACCCAAGGCCACTGACGGTGTTACTGGTTGGGAGCCAAGTACTGCTGTTCTGACGAATTTTCAGGTGTATTGTTAAGCCTATTGTTCAATTCAAGGAAAAGTATTGGGGAAACTGTTGCAATAAGTAGTTTGGTAGTTTATTGACCTAGTAATTGCATGAGCAGCGTCAAATAAAGGACATCAAGCTGTGACATTTGCAAATCTTTAGGCAAATCAACACGCGCGGAATTTTTGACTTTTCTCGTATACAACAGTATGCATTAGCGCGTTTCATTATATTTTTGTTGGTTGAAAGCGACCCATACTGATGTTAGCTATCGAAAAATACCCAATCGGCCAAAATCAATTGCTTAAAGAGGAAAAACTTCAGTTTCGTTGAAGATACTAAAATATGGTCCAACAACCATAACATTCCTATAACCGAATCATCACATCGACTTACGCTGCGATTAAGAAAATTAATCAAAACTTGTGATTAACTTTAGCCTAGATATTTTTCGCTGGGAATTGTCACAAATCCCTCCAACTTTATGTGTTATTATTAGCAAAACTGCCTTGAAACAGGACTTCATATATAGTATTCGGTAGAGCATTGCCAAAGCATTGTTTCGTAGGAAAAACATGTTATAGTCCGTTATCATGTGTTTTATAAACTTTGGTTCGCAATCGCAACTTTAGAAAAACAGTTGAACCATGCATCTTCTATTGAAAAAGTACTGTTGCGACACAATTTACGCAGCAGTTAATGGCCAGAAAATTAATTACGGTTATTCGTAAGTTGTAAAACGTGCTTATGTTTTTCAGTCAGTTTGACTGTTTTACTGTGCTTGCGGATATAGCTGCTTTGTGTTCATCCTGACTAATGACAGAGTAAACCAGTACAGTAGACCAGGAAAGGGAAAACTTAGACTAGCAAGTAAGTCCAACACCCACATGTTGGCTGTACTAAGAATTTCAAAAAATCTTTTTTGCGACCTTTAATTTGAGGCATGCTAAGAAGTCTTTCTGCAGTGGAGATAACGCCGAAAGTTGGATTGCGTAGAAAGTGACTGGGTGAAGTGCGTTTTTGCCTGTTAACTGACATAAGCGAGTGCGATTCCACATCCAGGGACTTATCATCGACTTCCAAAGCGATGGTAAAGCCTGTGCCATATTT
>JGI24021J15306_10007664_pt1 | contig 13179 bp, 10 predicted proteins | sample Ectturendosymbi1_FD_15306 | JGI IMG/M metagenome (IMG submission 15306) | reverse complement strand
TTGCCCACCATCATCTGTGTTATGTTTTATATATATATATATATTTTTTGTGTCATCTGTTACTTACCGTTTTCATTAACTTGATGCTCTGTTATGTTTTGATTTCTGGTTTGTGTCTCATCATAGTGCATTATAAAGTAGGTTTTTGCACATCATCAACACTGAGAGGAGCAAACCACTTTTAACATAACGTCAATTCACTCATAATATAAGAATACAGCAATGGGAGAGAAATGAAGATGTTCTGACATCAGATTTAAAAGTAAACAGCTAATAGTAAAAAGTAAAAAATAAATTGGGTGGGGGTGTTCATCGACACATAAAGACATGTTCATTTTTTTGATCAAGGCTTCAAATGTTTTGCAATACATTTGGCATGAGGCTGACAGTCAATTGCGTTTAATGAATTTAAAGCACGATTTGATGGTTGGTATTTTGCCAGTTATGTATATTTACTTTTTGTATGTTTGATCTGCACACTCATCTATATGTTGAAGGTGATAGAGGAATCACAAGAAAATACAATATTGAATTTGGCCAAAGTATATATAAAGTATTGAAAAAGTATGGAAATTCCAAAAGGAAAAGAAATCATGAAGTTTCAGAGCACAATCATTTCTCATTAGACTGATTAGTTAAAATGTATAAGCAGCAACATTGTTACTTTGATTCAAAATTTATGGGATATGCGAGAGCAATTGACATGTATGATTGTGCTCATGAAAACATAGAAGGTAAATTAGAATTCAAAAACATTGTGAACTGTCAATGAATTGTCCTAATTTCAACTAGAACTTTTTCACCAAGTTTGAAAAAATTAAAGAACTGCATTTTAAAACAAAAGTTGATTAATGTGGGATCATGCAGCTTCCACAAACTGTGCTTTAAAGGGGGGAAGTGCAGTCTGGATTGCAGTTTTTATTTTAAAATTTCATTTAAATTATACTATATCACAAAATGTTTGTGATAACAGAGGTTTACCAACTTGCATGCTTTCAGTGAGATTAATGCTGTAAGTATACAGCTATTAGTTTATCCAAATTTTTTCTTTGCCGCTTATGATAGTTTTATAAGTAAAGCAGCAGATATATTTTGCAGTGGTATGCAATGTGTAAAATTGTGCATAATGATTAAAATTTTGGAAACATGAAGATAAGTGATGGTATTAAAATTTTTTCAGTTAGTATTTGAAAAAGTATGGAAAATGTTTTTTGAAAATGTATGGTAACCCTGACTTTTGCTGACCTCTTTTGAAGTGTTATTTTGCCTGACCAACTTCTTGCAAACCGTACCTTGATCTGAATTTCTTAACTTCAAACAACATCAATGTAGAACGTAAATTGTGGATAGTGCCTGCTGATGAAACCAGTGCATTCTGTTATGATCAATTCTTATTTTAACTTCTAAGGCATACAAAATTATTCCAAACCACTTTGTTAATCTTCAATTTTGGTTGATGGTCAGTGTAGCATTCTCTCTGAAGCATTATATTAGCAGTCACATTTAACATTGCACATACCAGTTTAATACAATCCTGGACAGAAGCACTTCAAATCAACGATTTGAGGTGTATTATTTTAAAAATAACTTTTTATTATGTTGTTCAGAGAGTGTGGTCAGAATATGTAGACTTTAGACATTAAACAACAGCATACTTGCTTGTTAGTGAATCAGGAATGAATTGCTGTTCCTTTGCATATACATTATTTTAGAGAATTAATGTTGTAACTGAACTGACGTTGACGTCAGCATACAAGCTAGTGGATACCTGTAGCTTACATCCAATGGTGACTGAGATGGCTATGTTGTTTAGGATTGTGAATATTACAAAAGGTTAGAGTAGTGTGTAGTTCTTGAATGGCAAGTTAATGAGCCAATTTCACTGCTGTCACAATTCTTGATGAATGAACCTATTTTGGTACTTTTAATCTTTTTACATTGGTAAGATTTATGGAAATTTACACATGTTGACATCCTTGAATTCCACCTGTAAATGTAACAGAGTACACCTCAATAGGCAAGCATGCATTAGGCTTGGTGTGTAGTGCATGCAGTACTGAATGCATGTTTGACTTTTCGCATTCTAAATTAAGCTAACCACCTAATTTTGTTTGTGACTAGGTTTGCTTGTGCCTCAAAATTATTCATCAGTATACTTGTGCAATCTCATCCTTGTAATCATCCATCATAAATCATGAACAAGTTGATTTTAATATATTTTATTATACGCGTGCATTGTACTTGGTTCACACAAAAATGTTTAATTTTCTATAAAATGCATGAATAAACCCACTTATTTTATTCAAGCCAACCATGGTATCTTAGAATTTATTATGCTTTTAATGTAAAATGTTTGCATTTGTATGGTTAATTTAACAAGTTGCTTATGCTTCATGAGGGCTGCATCATTCACAGTAAGAAAAAATCAAAATAGTTTTTCATAATATTTTACGTGAACTGGCAACCTCATTTTATAGACCACGCAAACACAAAAGCGAATTTGACTTCGCAATTAGGATAATAGAGATGGAGAATCCAACTTTTACTTGAGATATTTGGTCGATTTTAATTTTGGCTGATTGTATTGAATCGCTATACTTATTTTTCTACTTACTTGCTTTTATATACTCTTACATACTTCTTGTAGAAATAGTTTTTTAGGCTATGTTTAACTTGGCATGTGGTGCCACTTTCAATTTTACTTGGTATTACATGTTTATGAGTTAGTCTTTTTGAATCTTGTTAACATTGAACCAAAGCAGAAAATATTTGTGTAGATTTGTTTTAATGTTGTTGTATGAATCTAAATTTTCTGAATTTACAGGAATAAACATTTGGTAAATGTGGTGCAATATTTTTCAAGTTAATGGGTGACATAGAAGTATATCGTGATAGAGGATCAACTGTTGTGGTTCAAAAGTAAGCAGTTTTGAACTTAGTGCATATGCTTTGAGTTTATGTGAAGACTTATAATTTGATTTTTTAAACATTAGCTTGGGTTGTTTAAAAATTTGCTTACAAGTTAAATTTTGTAACTATTGCAAAAAACCTGAATGCAGTTGAATTGTTTTGACTCAAGCAAAATTGTGACTTTATTTTTGTTGCAATTATTGACCATAATTTTCATTGAAAACTGATGTTGTTTATAATTTTGTTGAAAATAATATGAGAACATAAATATTTTTTGCATTCTAAGCTTTGAATGGCAAATTCTGTTTGTATTAAATATGGTTCATTAAAACGTTTCAGGTAGTTTCTATTTTCAAGTCACTGACAACTCAGTTTCAATCGTGCAAAGATCAGCATTATTTTCTGAAAGTTAGAGGGGTCAGCTGATTTTGTTTTTTTTATAAAGGCTTTTGTCCATTTTGTGGAAGATTACTGTTGATAATTAACATTCGTATGAGTGCAAAAAATCGTATTTGGAAACACCTGATGCTTTATGTAATTGCTGTTGAAACAAATTGCATATCTTAGACGGAAAAAAAGGTTCTTAACCTTTTTTCCACCACGCCCCCCTTAAGTAATTTTCCTTTGTTTCACGCCCCCTTGACAAAGTTTTGAAACAAATGTATTTCTTGGTAAATTTATTTAATTTTTCAATTTTAAGGTTTTGTAACAGAAACGAAGTCCATAGAGTAGGTACAAGCACACATACAGTCTGCACAACGGAAATTGATAAAAACAGACAACAGAATGATTAATAGCGAGTTTGGAGGCAGAACAACAGAGTTCCAGACACATTTTTAACACTATTGTTCGCTAACCTGTAACACGTTGGTACAACACTACATCCAGAGTAGGACACTAAGTCCAACGCTGGTCAAGGCCAGGTAAAGTATGAAATTATTGTGGCCTGTACACACCCTCAAACAAGCACTAACGCCTGGTCACTCAGTCGCAAAGCAAAATGTGGATGTAGTTTTCAAAGAATAAGGACGAATATAAACAATTTGACAGCATTGAAAGCATGCAACCATATGTTGTTAGACTTTCTTCAAAGTTCAAGAAAGGGGTACATAGTTTTTCACAATAAGGCCTCAAAGGTAGGAATGTTGTCCATCGCCCTCGCCCCTTTTCACTCTCGGCACGTCGTTTTCACTTTCCAAACCTGATAAAGCAAACACAAGGTAGTAAATTCGAAGAGTTTTATTTAAAGAAAGTATTAAATAAGCTGAACTAAGCAATTGTTTTACGATGCTAATATTATGTTCAGAATTCTTGTTAAAATAATCCACACTGGAGTGGGGCACATAGACAATCCATAGTAAAAACTTAACAGATAAATTGCTTCAGCAACAACCTTCAATGATTATATAGCCAATCAAAATTTGCAAGAATCCAGCAAGTCAAAATAGTAGCCTACTGAAGTTAATTCAATGATCAATTAGTGGTTGAGCGTTTTCTCCCCCTTTGTGTTTCTTTCCCCCCCTATCGCCCCCTTTGGTTTATTCGCCTTCTTGCCCCTCAAAATCACCTCCAATGGGACGATTCCGCCCACTTTGAGAACCACTGAATTAAACGTTATAACCGCGTTTTCGTATAAGATTCCAGAATCTCAAACCAAAATCATTCATACATGAAAAATGTAGTTCTGTTAATCGCATAAACCTGTTATTCCAATAGAAATGTTATTTTTATTTGTAGACTTGAACACTTACTCCGGGTAGCTTAGTGTGAGTGAAAGACATGGTTCCACGATTAAGCGGCTGAGTGTCGCCATTGGGATGGCCAGAAAGCAAAGTTACTGTCTTTCTTTGACCGAGAAGTCGACATCGTATGGTGGCCTGTAGCTGCCAAGCCGCATTAAAAACTTAGTCTCACATGCAACAATAGTGTGGCTCAAGTGCAATTGAACCGTCATAAATATACATCGTCGCATCACAGAAGAACACGGTTAGAGTACTGTAGAAAATTAGTATCATGCAGGTGTACAGCCACATTGCAGAAAACTGGTCGCATTACAGAAAGCCACAGCGGTATATCATGCTGCGTGGAGCTGTGCAAAGTGTATGCATTCATGTAGAGCTGGAATTAGGCGAGCTGCTCTGTGATGCAGTCAGCTACCTTGGAATTCTGTGTGCAGCACCATGCTGTTCTCAAATGCGAGAACAGCGCAAATGTTATTGTTAAAGGGTCTCGGCATGCCGACTAAACAGTCCCCCTAGTTGCGCCCCTGTTGGTATGCGTGCTCGAATTCGGTCTGCAAAATTTCACTAAAAGTTAACCCCGACTTCCATCTCTGCCGGAACTAAACCAAATAACATGTTGCGGTGTGAAATTAGCACTGGCATAACGTTTGCAAGGGACGCATTACCGTTCTAAAACTTTCTATGTTTTGGCGCATGTAAGGGCTCGCGCCCCCTGAAAATTTCTTGATGCCCCCTAGGGGGCACCCCCCCCGATTAAGAACCACTGTTGTAGACCAAATTTTCTTTGGTGAAAATGCTGTCTTTTCTCAAACAGTCGCTTTTGGTAAGAGAGTTTGTTTAGCTGTTACTACTGATATGCTAGATGTACTGTTCCTTTAAATCCTTGTCACACAGGATAAGAGTTACTGTATATAGCTCTTCCATGACCTGTTATGCCTACAGATCACCATCACGGAGAAAGTAATTGTAATGAAAAAGATCACCACTGATGTTAGTATGACATCGTGGTTTCAAACATCAACCAATGATACTTGTTATTCCAAATGGTGAAACATGATAATTATTGTATAATCAACTGATAATTGTAATAGAGAATACATTCAACATTTAGACTCATGGGTCTGTGGTGAGGAAGTTACGATAGGAACAGGTAGATTTTTGGGTAGAAAAAAATATTACGTATTTATTCGAGTATAATTCGCATTTTTTTGTACTAAATATTCAGCCAAAAAGTCAGGTGCGACTTATACACGAGGTGCGACATGCGCATGTACGCTGTTACTGTGCACATGTTATCTAGACGGCGCTATGCACCTTCAGTGAATGCAATGACTTTGATGGCTTTTAAGTTTTTATTACGTGATTTTGATGTTGTTTAAAAAATTTTGTACTGTTTCATCAGGTCAAATATGGAGGTGCGACTTATGCACGCAGGCGACTTATACTCGAATAAATACGGTAAATCACCATAACTGCAACAGCTAATTTTGAGTTGTTTACCCTTTTTTGTGATTCAGCTGAAACAAGAATACGATCTTATGTGGGAAGCCACTTGGGAGGTTTTGCTTTAGTTCGCCATTAACAGTGAGCTCCATACTAATTCTCAGGCTGGATATGTCCTTGGTTGACTTGCAAGCCAAGTGACATACTGCCCCACTGAAAACTGAGCTCTCTTATTGGCAAAGTGATTACTGGTAAAATTGGTGAACCGGCCCACTGCTAAGAGCAGTGGGTTTCAAATTTAAAGCCTTTTGTTTTTGTATCTAAAATATTTTGTAATAAAACAACAATGCTGTGCTGCTGTTTACATTTTCTTTTTGTCATATTTATATACCTGAACGTCAGTAAATAGCTTTTATTTACTTGCTAGGAAATTGTATGCGTATTAGGTTTCTTTCTTGGTATAGTTATTAAGTTTCCAACCACACTGCCCCAATTCTGCACCTTTCAATTACCCAAGCTAATCTTTATTTACACAGTGATCCAAAATTTCAAGTTTTTTATTAATTACTGGTTCATTAATACTGCAGGTCACCTCGAAGTCGAAGAAGGATAAATGATTTGGAGGACAGAGTTCTCATTCAGGAAAAAACTTCACAAGCGCTAGTAGAAAAAGCTTATCAGGTTTGTTAATTAAACTTATCATATTAATTAGATATTGTAACAATTGATGATGAATTCAAACCACAATGTATGTGAAACTTTTTGAATTTTTTAATGTTGTCTAATTTAAAATTGTTTAATTGTTGTATAACTTTTGTAAATGCAGGTGCATAACCAGAAATCACAAATGGTGCTGTTCTCCCTGACACAAGCTTTTCTGTTCTGAGATTAGCAACCTTTTAGCAAGGAAATGTGGTCGCCAATTAATCTTTGTCATAGTAGGGTTAGTTCGGATATCAATGATTTTTGCAATCCGGATGATGAGTATATCGGTATATTTGTATTTTAGCTTACCGGTTAACTGGATAGTAACTGTTAATTGTTTCACGAGATTTGCATGATAGTTTTATTGTAAAATCATGGCACTGTTTTATGGTAAATATACACACATGCACTGTACGAGTGTATATGAAAAAGCATCCATTTTGGACATTTACTGCTTCGGCAACACATTTCTTATGAAGCACAACGTAGACTTCACCTTAGAATGCGAAAGCACTCTTCTGTAAAAGTAACAATTACGTGGCTTTAGTAGAACTTAGGTCACCCGTATCTGGAAACAAAGAATATCCCCAAACTTACTAGAAAAGTATGAAACGCTTTAGTAACGATACTTTTGATCCGGTTAACCGACAGAATTTTATCCAGATATCAGATAACGAAAAAACTCTGGGTGAATCGGTTTACCGTTGTCCGGATAATCCAACCCTAGTCGTAAGACGCTCAAAATAGAATGAACACAGAAACAGGGTTGCCAACCTGACTTCACCAAAAAAAAGCCAAACCTCGTCCCAAAACAAGCCATAAAAAGCCAGGTAGCAGTTTTAAGACATATACACATGAAACATGTATACCCAAACACAAAATTGATATTAAAACTCAGAAACATCGATATAATACAATTCCAATATTTAGAAACATTTTCTTTCCCCGTAATTACACTGTCGTACGTTTGTTTCTTTTCGAATACATCGAACATTTGTCATTTTTAGGGCAACAGTAAATTTTTTGCAATATTCTTTGCACCCTGCATGGTCATACACTCTCGTCAGAAGAGATTTGTAATGAATATGCAGCTCAGACAATGTTTCACCAGAGCCACAAGGCTTTCCGACTGAAAAAATGAGAGATTTTGTCTGGCTTTTTTTATTTTCAAAAAAAGCCAAGTGCGTTAAAAGAGCCAGAATTTCAAAATCTTGCAACAAAAAAGCCAAACTGGCAACCCTGCACAAAAACAGCCATAGCGTCACGCGAGACGAAAAACAATCACATTCCTTGTGGGAAGCGAAAAAAAAGAACGTGCGACGCCAAAAGCACTCAGAAGCTTGCTCACGTAAAAGTAAACGAAAATTGGTGCGGGACTACCACGCCACAATAAAAAGAATAACAAAGACAAAAAGCAAATGTGCAATTACAGACAAAGCCTGGTCAGATGTTCTCATGAAGAATGACGTTAAGCTTTTCTGTAGGGGTAGAGATGAACCTGAAATCTGTTCCCGCCAAAAATGGAGTTTCTTTCTAGTTCCGGCTGAAAATGAGTTAATTCTGGACAGCTTTGAAATTGTTCTTCCTGAACTACTTGTTGAGTTTGTTGTTAGCGGATCATTTTTGGAAATATGTCGTAATTATTTATTTCAAGCGACAGACTTTCACTGGTCATGACTCTTTAAAAAAAGTTAGTTGTTCCTGCCTTACTACTCTGTACGATCTTTGCTAAAAATTGTGTTTGGTTGTACATAGAGTATCACCTTTCTATCGAACTTTGCCTGTAATCTTTGGTGAGGCGTATGTTACGACCATGTAAGAAGTTTTAAGGTGGTTGGTTCGTTGCAGGTAATGGACAGACTTACGAGTGAGAAGTTCAGCCCATCGTCTATGGATGCTGCATTGCAGCAGCTATGGCACGAACATATTAGAACTATTACAAGTTCCGTGAAAAAGTTGAGTCGGGATGTTGATTCCATTAAGCAGGAGGTAGAAAGTTTTTAATTGTTTTCATTCGTTTTTTTTTTAACCAATAAAACAGTGGTTCCCATTCGGAAAGTATAAGTCACGACCTAAAAAGGGTCGTTTGTGAAATGGGTCGCCCCGAGGCGATCTAAACCTGAGTTGTATGTTTTCAACGTTATCACTGCTTATATGCGTCTGTCTGCAACGTAGGTATTTCGAAAAGAGTAGATTGCTGATATTGTAAACGAACTTAGACAATTACTTCCAAAAATCATCCATACAATCATTATTTTTTCATACGCTGTTTGAGGCTTGGGTCGTGAGGTATTCACCAAACCTAGATCTGGGTCGCGCTCAAAAAAGTTTGGGAACAAAGACGTATTGAAAATAACAACGCAAACAACTCAGCTTTGATGCAGTGATGTGCGTTGAAATATGCTGTCGATAAATGCAATTGCTTTTGAAACAAATCTGCGTTTTTCACATTGTTGTTTCAATTTGAAGTTTATTTTGAAAAGAACTCTGCTAAGCTATAGTTGTACGACAAACGACAGTCAGTATATAAATGCAGTTGTCTCGCTGTAATCAGTAATGTTACTACTTGATAGTAATACTGTTTAGCTAGTAATAGTGCATTTTTTCAATATCAGTTGTTTTGTTAAACATTGAACGTAACTGTACTTCCACTACATTGCTATTTTAAAATCGTTTCAGTTGTCAATGAGACAGTCGTACGAGCAAGGTGCCACTTACCAGACTAGAAATGTTGAACAACTTGCTCAGGCCGGAGTGGCAGATTTAAGAGGAAGAGTTGTGAGGTACAGCTGTGGTTGTAAATGAATACTTAAGTATTACGTAAGACTGAAAAACTAAAAAATGAAGATAACGTAAGTATGTAGGCGAATTTTTAAAGGGAAACTTCGCAACTTTTATTGTTACACTGTCGGTTTCTTTCAATTCTTGATTGTAAGATTTTTTTTATTCAGCCCATTATCTACAAAAACTGTTAGTGTTTCTTTTCTGTCGCCGAAAAAGGCAATGAAAGTTAACTTTTCACGGGTGACTTGCAGATGTGACTCTTCGATTGCACGGTTAGCTCAAGACGTGAGATCAGTATCGGCGGCCAATCAGCTGGAAGCAGACCGCCTCAAACAAAATGCGGAATCAAATAAAAGCAAAACGGAACAGATTGAAAGAGAGGTAATTGTCTCTTGGTAAACGATTCAGCTTTTGTGAATACATAGAACTACGTAGTTGGAAATGTATAGGAAATCTGAATCACGTTCCTAAGACTTCTTACCAACAAAACGCGCCAGCTAAAATAAGCTATTCCAAACTGTTAACGAGCACGAGGTGCTTTAACCGGATTGTTGAGAGTTTTCTGTTTAAGAACCGTTTATTTTCTCGGTCTATTCCAGAAACTTTTCTTGCAGGTAAGCTTCGAATTGTGTTGCACCGGGGTCATTGTTCATTTCATCATAAGGAACCGGGGTCCATGCTTGCTGGCAACACAGTTGAATTATTTCGAAGTGGGAGCAATCACAGCGCAAGATGTCTACAACTGTGCAAACGAGCACGTAGTACCTGTGAGCTGATCATGCCACGATATTTATTCCTCTGCCACCATATCTAAGCTCGTATGGCGTATGCAATGGTGGCTTTGGGGTGAGGCAATTGAGACAGTCGCTTCAGTGGCGTGCAGAGGGTGGTGGGGCAATTGGGCAACGGCCCCGGCCATCCAAGACAGTGGTGCATCAAGAGAGTGAAATTGCAATAATTAAATTTTAATAAAATGCTGTAACTAGATGCTTCTTTGTATAGTAAAGCTACTAACACGTACCGCATGAATCTGATGGAAACATTTCTGAGGGGGGCATGCAAATCTAAGTTAAGTGACTCTGGAGCGAGGTGAAGCATTGCCTTCGTTATCGTTGCGTGTTACATCTTATCTATCTTCCCCCTTTATAGGTTGGCCAATTCCTGCTAGCCTATTTTTAACCTGCGACTTGTCTTCAAAATGTGTTTCTATTCTCTCCAGAACAGTGGTCTTCAACTTTTTTTGTTCAATCGCCCCCCTACAGGAACTTCCCTTAAAAATCGCCCCCTGCTTATGATTTTAGTGTCGGCTAAAATATTATTTTCAGAAATGAAGTTCAGCCGATTAGGTATTTTCCTGTAGCCATATCAGTATTGGTCGCTTTCAACCAATATAAGTTGAACAAAACGAAATAATGCAGTAATACTGTATACGAGAAAAGCCCAAAACTCCACGCGTGTTGATTTGCCTACAGACTTGCAAATGCTATGCTTGATGTCCCTTATTTGACGCTGCTCATGCAACTGTTAAGACTGGGTCAACAAACTACCAAACTACTTATTACAACATTTTCTCTACTATTTTACTTTGTTTTAAACATTAGGCTTAACAATATACCTGAAAATTCGTCAAAACCGCAGTGCTTGGTCCCCAAACTCTCCGTAGCCTTGGGTAGTAGGTTTGCCAGGTTGGCTTTTTTCAAGCGTAATTTAAGAAATCTTTCAAGTTGTTTGGCCTAAAAGTTCATTTGGCTTTTTGGCCTTCTTCTTGCCTCGTCTGAAGTGGGTTGGCTGTAAAAAATTCGTTTGGCCTTTTTGCTTTTTTGCGCTTAAAATGCTTTCCTCTATAGAAAAATATTTACTCATCCATTTTTCGGCAACACATTTGCAAATTTTTTGTGATAAACGCTATATTAGACCGACGGCCGCGTTCTGATGCTGGCAAGATTTGAGGGATGAGAGATCCGAAATAAATTTTTTGTGGAATCACTGCCAATGCGTGTACTGTGTTGCAAGCATTAAAGGTCAGCTGACATGAAAATCATCAAATGCGATTTTTTGATGGAATTTGATAAAATATGTTTCCATGAACGTACTTGTGAAATTTGTCCGCGTTATGCGCTTCCAAACATGGGAAATGGCAAGCTCTGATTTTGCCGACTCATTGTTGTGACGTCATGTCAGAACATGCGGTGAAGCCCGTTTGCGTTGTCGTGCATTGCCAGCAGGGTTGCCAGGTTGGCATTTTTAGGGCCAAATTCCAGAAATTTGGCCTTTTTTGAAGTTGTTTGGCATGAAAAAATGGTGTTTGGCATGTACGTCATAGTTTGGCATTTTTTGGCCTTTTTTGATGGTGTTGGCATGAAGAAACGTTGTTTGGCATTTTTTAAAACCTCTGGCTCAGTTACTTCTGTTGGCTTGGAATTATAGAACTTTTTCCCAGGACGAAGGTCCGCTCTTTTCTGCCACGGTCCCATTCTCGACGATACAAGCGGCTTTGCCGTCTAAGTGACGTCACAGGGCAAAAGACAATACTTTTTTGGGCAAGACTTCGAAAACTGCGGCAGTTTTGAGCAGTTTAGGCTGGGTGGTTTTCGGAAAATAAACATAAAAGTCTATGCAAATCAGGTTAGCTGTTGCGCTGCGCAGTATTTAAGTTTCTTTTAAGAAAAGATCTACTGTACAGTGTGTATTGTTATTTGCAGATTATTGGTATTCTTCATGCTTGTGTGTATGTAAAAGTGCATATCAATGCAGCCATTAGCAATATTTTACTATAAGCACAATGCACATAACAGTGCTGCCAAATTTTCATATAAGTTTAAACCATGATAAAACCAATTTAGTAGATCTCACCGGTTGAAAGCAGTTAAGTCCATGTGAATGTAGCAGATTTTGATTTCAATCGATGTATACCAGAACAGCCAAATTTGGTAGATTTTCTTTTTGTAGTAGATATTTTGTGGTATTATGAAATGTCTGATGCTTGGTTTCAAGAATCAAGTGATTGGAATCTATGGCATGACGGTGCATGTGTATTTTCATGAACTGTGATTTATTGTTTTCGGCATTTCCTAGGTAACCTATTTTCTATTCAGCATTTTCAAGCAAAAGTACAGCAAATGGTAACATATTTTATTCTAGCTCTGGCTTCAGGGGCAAAACCTTGTATATCATAGGGTGAAAAAGGAGTAAGAGTGTTTCTAGTTTCATCAACACTAAAAAAGCCTTCAAAAATTATACGTGTTTTATTTTGAGATGTTTCGGATTATTCTTAATCCATCTTCAGTCAAAAAAATAAAGCAACACTTGGCAGTGTCAGCAATTCAAAACCATAAGCCTTTGTGACGCAAGAAAAGACAGTGCTGTGACGCAAAAGACGTCAAACGCAAACCCAAGACAGCCAGCCACGTCAAAATCGCTGAAAGCAAACGCAGGGCCAAAAGTTATGCAGAGAATATTAAAACAAAATCTACGTAAGGCCATAATTTACGACAACAAGCCGAGGCCAGCAGCGAGAGGCAATTCACAAACCATTGCAAGCGAAGGATGCAAAAAAAATTTAACAAATTAGTACTGCAAGTCTACAACTAGCACC
>JGI24021J15306_10007663_pt1 | contig 13180 bp, 6 predicted proteins | sample Ectturendosymbi1_FD_15306 | JGI IMG/M metagenome (IMG submission 15306) | reverse complement strand
TGAAGATGTGTAATACACGAAACTAGTTTCCTTACGCAATAAATTGCGATAGATTCGCTTGGTGTGGGTCACTGTTGTGGCTTTACAAATATTGCTATATTTAAATTATCGTGTATTTTATACTCCGCATTTATAGCAAGTCACACGTAGGAAGAGAGTAACCCGAAATATTGTAGAAACCATTTGTATTAACAGTTAATACCGAATTATAAGTAATAGTCACGATTTAAACATAAAAAGCGAGAATTATCACAAAACGATTTTTAACTTCCGCGAAGTCATAACGAACCGCGGCGAACCATCACGTAAGACCACTGGAGTCGCCACGGAGCCGTGCGCGCTGCGAAGAGTCGCCACGAAGATATGCGTCATGCGAACTCCATTGCGGGCGCCGTCGAAACGTAAAAGAATTGACGTCACGCGATGTGCGATTTATTGGCCAATGAGAATTCGAGACGAGCTGTAAGACTCAACTATCGCGAAGGGCTTAAAAGGAGGCATGGTTCATAGCTTCAGCCAGTTCTTCCTTGAGCCACTGCTTGAGTAGTACCAGTCTGCAGGTAGTCTGGCAGATTGATTCGTTGAACTTATGGGAAATTCGGTTTACTCTCTTCCTCCATGAAAGAATGGAACTCGTATTAACCCCTGTTGTTCGCAGTAAACTTTTGTTACGTAGTTTAAACCTCTACTACGTACATCAATCCCTGTTGTTTTCAATATCCTTCTGACGCCTTATAGTTTAATGGCGCAGTGCTTAAAGTTATATGAATAAAACCATGAGTGAATACAAAATTGTTTGATGATAAAACTGAGCGTGAAAGTCGAATGATAAAGGGCGGGTCTGATTTTATTCATTGTAATTTCAGGCGTGCCTTGAATATGTTCCTATGATAAAATAACCATTGCTCTCGCGGAACTACTCTAAATAACAGATCATAAAACTGTTACAGCATCTGCACTGACACTCAAGATTCTTCGTCACATATTTCGTGTATTTTGGCTAACAAAAATTTGCCATTTTTTGTAACGTTACCTACACCTTTCCTAATTACTTTTCTCCTCACACGACAAGTAACTGAGTAAGAATTCTCCAAAGATTTAGAATTAGGAGGTGATAAATTTAGAGATAAAAAACGAAACCACTACTATGAATTTCAAAAAACAAAATTGTTTGTTTCATCCCTTCAAAGTTGCTCACTCTGTCCAAAACAAGTTTTAAAATTTTGTTCGTGATTCTGCTATTGACGCACAGAAAAAAGTATTTAGGCCTATTAAAGTAATAGACCTTTTTGGCACAAATTAGGTTTACATTTTGAACCAGCGTGATAATATCCCATCGCATGCTCTACTGCAGTGACATGTTAACTGTTGTTAGCTGTCGCCCGGTGCCGACCATAAAAATGCTTCCTCCTTCCACTCTTCACATTTGCTTACAGTACAACAATATAAAATGAAAGAAAATCATGTATCATATTTATTATAACAATAAGGAATAATAAACCATCTTGAACATCGCAATCAAATACTCATAAACTGAAAGGGTCTTGTTTTTAGTTCTCAGTTATGGATCTTGCTTTCTCTTCTTGTTAGCCACCCTTCTCGCCATTACTTTTCCTATTTTTTCTGCCTTCGTTACATATGCATGTATGTATGGTTAAATAAATAGCATAGCTGGCACATGCTAGGCTGTGGTTCATCGGGAAAGCTTTATTTTTTGTCATTACTTGTGAATCAGTTGGCACCGTGGATTCGATATGTTTTCCATGGCAACAACAAAGTGCACAGGGCTAATGAAGCCCTGAAGCAACTTGGGTTTGCTTTTTTGTCTTACTTAGAGCAAATCGCTCGTAGTTTGTCAGTTTTTTTTACAACTGCAGCAGATCTTTTGCAGGAAACCATTGCCTTTGTATTGAAGATTTTTATTTCTCTGATAAAAAGAAAGTATTTAATGTTTTCGACAGGCATTGTTGGGATATAGCATGCTACAGTAGAATGAGCAAAGTTCAGGATTACCGGTGTAGTTGACTAGCAGTGAAATGGTGTAGCGCCTTCTCGCTGATATTATGGCTCTATGTATAATTCCTAGATTTGCTATTTTTTATTGTCAAGTTTTTATATTTTCACGTTTTTCATAATTTCCATATTTTTACGTTAAACTGATATTCACAACTGTTCCAAATTTCCGTTTTTGTTGACATACTTAGAATTTTCGCAACACGACATGTCAGTTAGAAAACGCAGAAAGGCCGTAAAGCCTATAGCAGTAGTCTATGTCAAAGTAACTGATCACCCATGGCACATTATTTGCTCTCTGTATAAAACTCTTATGAGCAAAACTTTTCCTCAAGAGAGTTCCGAAGCAATTTTGAACTTAAAAAGTCTGCATCACGCGGAACAAAAAAAATTAACCAGTGTGTTTTAACAAAGTGCTTTTCAAAGCACTTCGAAAAAAGACATGGTTTCATTTGGCTTCTCAAAAAGAGAAACGTTTTGGCACTCTCCCACCTCTTTTGAATAAGCCTATGGGTTTCATAACAAAACTCTTGGAAAAACATTTCAAAGATAGTCCTTAGCAAAGTACTCCCAACCTCTTGTTGCAGAGATTACGCGCTGCGGTTTCATTGGTACATGCACATTTTTTATTGAATTCAACATAAATTTTGAACGGGATAGAGGGCAAATTGTTTTCTCGATCTCGAAACAACATAACAACAAAGAAAGCTTAGCCACTGACCTGTTTGAACGGTTAAATTTTGAACAATCATTTTTGAACCGTTTTATAAGGAACTCCTTGCAAAACTTCATAAAAAATAACCTATGCAAAGTCTTGAGACGAAGAGCGTGAGACCGAGACCGAAATCCTTCGAGACCGAGACCGAGACGAGACCTGAGACCTTCGAGACCGAGACTCCAAAAAACTGATCTCGAGACGTGTCTCGAGACCGAGACCAAGTCTCGAGACTCCATCACTGGCTTCAAGTTTCATCTGATGTTACTTGCACCCACCCTATCCTACAGTAAATCATTTGAAATCATTTAACTGCAACGAGAAGAGTCAGCAGCAAAATCTAACGTAAATAGCGAGATGTTTTTACTTTGTAAGTGCTGAGGGAATTGGCACTGCCATTATCTTACAGATACTGAGATAATTTGCATATGAGTGGATATTAAACTTTAGGGGCAAGCTTTTGGAAAAGGGTCCCAAAACATGACCATCGCAGAAGTAGATAAGGGATTACGTGGATAAACGAGTCAAATTTTGTTTCACATTGCAATATATGAACTGAATTCGAGAGCATAATATACATACGAATGGAAAAAAAATGTGTAGAGTTTTGCAGCTTGACACTTGAAAGCTGCCTCCTTTAGCACATTTTCCCGTAATTTTAGCTATATTTTGAAAAACGCTTGACTTGCTTTAGAACTTATTTGAATGTGGCTCTAGAGTGGTACATAACTTTTTCAACTAAACAATGGTGCAAAGCTCTCAGGAGCGGGGTACGGTATCTCCGGAAAAAAGGTCCCAAAGCGACTGCCTCGTTGTCCTTCCCTATTATCCATTCCTGGGTTTGGAATCCGTCTTGTTGGTAAAGCGCATGTGACTAATATGAAACTAATTTTGAATTTTTTCTCATAGGGCTTCAAATTCCGCAGACAAATTATTGTATTTTCAAGAAGTCCGTGATTTGTATAAAGTTAATTACGTGTAGAGCTAAGCTATCTTTACATGCAGCTGAGCGTGCTCAACAAGTTTTGTAATAGAGTGGGAATGATTGTGCCAACAGTTTAACTGCATTTTATATTTCAACGAAGTCAGTTAATTTTAGCAGTCTCATCAAACAATTCAAACGAAGTAACTTTAAAGTAGCTACAAAAGTTTCACAGAATAAGTTGAACATAGTCAAAAGATCTTACGGATTATCGTAAATCCAAACATTTTCCAAACGCGTTGAAAGACTCTGGCGTTTACGTTTATCAACTACATACGTAAATTAATCGCTCAAAAATTAGATGAAAATGGGATTCACTTCCTAAATGCCCGAAAGTTTTGTAGAAGGCCTACTTCGTCGGAAGTCATTGCCTCAGAGCAAAGTCACTGCTCGGCTTCGATTGAACGTGCTGTGTTGGGGTACATCCAAAGCATGTAAATATAGTATAAGAAGCGCAATCGTCATGGCGGCCGCGATGACTTCTTGCTCAACTGCAATATTGGCTGCAAAAACCATACTGCAGATCGTGCACTTACTGCATTGGGATGTTTACTAGCGCTTTTGCAGAAAAGGTTTATGAGCAAATGGTGGCATTGATCCAAAGTAGAAGCTGGGAACGTCTCTATCAACACTTTTAAAACTTGTCGATTCAATGAAAGCAGACTTTTTATTTTTCGACATAAATCTGAACACAGTTGTTCAGGAGAAAACGCCAGAAACATGAAAGTTGCATGGGTGATGCTTTAAAAACAAGGAGCGGATATTTAAATGTTGAAACTCGGTTATTGTGTTCACCCCGACCAAAATTTCTGGCTACGTGCCTGGTTGCCACTGCTAGTATTTACCAAAAGATCTTGTGGTTTGTTTTTGATTTGATCTGTGTGGTTTAGTGGTTCTAGTGAGAATCTTGTGTTTTTTCGTTGCAGAAAAATTTTTTTTCGGAACTGACTAAATGTGAATTTAATAATTATCACAATGTTTGAGCATAAATGTGTGTGTTTAAGCCCAATTCTCAGAACTATTGTGTTTTCATTAGTAAATGCAGTGCTCAGTGCTAGATATAGTACCTACCACCACCATGGGCGTAGCCAGGGGAGGCACTTGGGCCATGGTCACCAAAATATATAAATTCAATAAAGTGTCCGCCATTTTGTCTATTTTGCAAAAAGTCGTACTACGGTTGAGCGAACACGATATGACGTCATCGAAACGCAAACCGTAAAGGATTGTCCCCCCTAAACTTTTTTAGCAAAGCCAGTCCCTGATTGGGCTGCTAACTTTACTTTGTCCTGTTCGGCCCTCGTCTTGATTAAAACTGAAAAGTTGTCATTTTCGAAATATTGCGAAGAAAACTTTAACTGTGACCGTTTGTGAAAAAGGTGCTTCACGATTGAATAGGCACGATGACGTCATCGAATGAAATTTCACGAAAATTGCCCGCACCCCCCTTGAAATGAAGTGCCGGTTGACCCCCTGGGCTGGATGTTGCAGGCTTTGGGCTGTCCGGGCCTGAAATATTTTGAACCGTGCCATCGCTAATGCAAACGAACTGGGTTTGCTTATCAGAGACTTAAAAATTTTGTTAAAACGACTCTGACTCCAGTCTCGAGTAATTGATTGTGACTCGAGTCGAGTCATTATGTGAAAAACGTGACTCGAGTCGATTAACCATCTTTCTCAACATGACTCGAGTCGTGTCCGAGTAGGGTTGCCAGATGGCCGGTATTTCATCGGCTTGGCTGGTGTTTTACTGCAAATTTGGCAAAGGCTTGTAAGAGGCCAATATTTTAAAATCAATGCCCGAAACTGGTATTTTGAAAATAAATGATTTGCAGGAACTCCAAAAAGAACTAACACAGAACTTCTCAAACTATTATACCTCTAGTAAGGAATCTTGTCAGGGGAGTTTCTTCAGCCAAGTTCATTTATGGCTAAAATAAGGGCAATTATTATTTGAGCTTAACAATGCTCGTTGTCTCTCTGTTTTCCTTGTTCCATTGTTTAGTCGCACTTGCCATCCTCCGTCATCCTAACATGATCTGTACGAGCATTTTATTTGACAGTTAACTGTGAAACCGGCTTAGGTGGTACTTCTGAACTAAAAAAAAGCCATTTAAAGGATTTTAAGTGTACCTTATGGTCTGGAAAATACAGTATTAGAAAATCGTGGTTAGTGAAGCGTGTCCGTGAAAACATGATTGAAGTAAATACTGTAGTTGTACGGTCAATTGAAACGGGTCTTCTGCGGCTACCGGGCGTATATAAAGCGTCGTCAGTGGTGTTGGTACGTACTGTAGGCTTAGTCTGCTTGTGCTGTACGCTGTTGACCTGCTTATAGAAAAGCTGGTTGTTGGCGTTACTGTACAGGCCTAGAGATCTTGAGTAGAAGAAAAGCTGTGCAACAATTTTTTGTTCCAGTCACTGTCAGTGCGGTGCGTGCAGTTTGAGTATGACTGCTGAAGTGGTGCCAGTGTGCCAAGACGTTGGTCACGATAGTGCCTGCGTTGATGACGACAGCAACTTCCAGGCCCTCAAAAACGCATTTGGAGAAAGTGCAAATGATGCAAACTCATCTTTAAAAGAAATGAAGCAATGTGGTGAAAAAATACCGAAGAAAAAAGAACAAAACAATCATGTCCCCCACCACCATCATCGTCGGAAACCATCGAAGAAAAAAAGAAAATGGAAGCCATATTCGAAGATGACATGGGAGGTACGTCTGCGATTGGAGATGAGTCTGATTAGGCTAAAAGGACTACATTTAATAAACCTTGTTTATTTTGCATCCAAGTTTGTTGCTTGCATTTTTCTCATAGCAAAACAGGAGGATTGCAGACACACAAAAAATCAGGCTATGGTTATGAAATAAAATACTGTTATCTCTGTGGTATGAAGATTTCTGTTCTTGCAAAATAATAGTATAACTAACTATTTTATGCTATGAAACTTCACTTTGGTTAGATATATTGGATTTTTCTAGGAAATGGGACCCAAGAGGATTTTATAATCATGTTGAAACATAATTTGCTTAACCTTTAGTCATGATTGAGCTAAGTCTTTATTAAGCCAGGTAACATAAACTACACACGGAAAATTAGATTTTTTTGTATAATTTTGTTTTTGAAAACAAGTCTGTAGTATTAGCCTATGCGTCATTCCATGTCAAATCATCCACAGCTGTATATCTGACCGTGGGCAAACTACATGAAATTTCATAAGCAGAGAGATCTCATCATTCTGATTTCAAAACACTTTGCATTGAAATCGGACCAATATTCGCTAAGTCACTGCTGGTTGAAATTTGTAGTATTAACATTTGATTTTTGTGTACACTTCTGTGAATTTTATACTTTGACATAAAAACTCTTCTTCTCGTTTTCATCTTTGAAGAATTTTAGGTGTAATTTTGTAAGGATGTCTTGAATGTATCAGAAGGTGTGTTTATTGAAAAACAATCATAAAATCAATCATTGGCACTTAAGCCCTTTCAACTTATATAAATCAAGGTCAAATAAGGCATAGTTTTTGTGTGTTCTCATGCATGACCAAATTTCAATTTTGCTTAACTCAAAGGTCAACTAGTATGAAGTTGATTCTTGTTTCATTTGAAAGCTACACAACAGAAGATTTTTTTGGTTTTAGGAAACCTGATTATTTACCTATTTAATACAGTTTTTATCATTTTAAATAAGGGGATTTTGACTTATCATTAATATATATGCTAGAGCAATCAGCAATAATGATTTCTATTCCTAACTTTTATGCATTTGTTTGGCATGATGCATGTTTCTGATAGTTTTTTAAAAGTTTGATCATAGTAATTCTATAATAAACAGACAAAAATGGTATTTTACTAGCTTTTTTTCGTTAATTTTTTATTTTTTTCAAGGTGGTGTCCTATCTATCACATACTCGCCAAAATGCAAAAAATAGAATAATGTTGTATGAAATCAGAACTGCCAAGTGGTAACAGATAAGATCATGCCTTCAAAAGATAAAGAGATTGACTAGGCCAAGGTTAAGCAAGAGCACTTTTGTGGTCAATTGGTCAATCTCTGTTTTAAAAAAAGTTTTGATGATGTACTTTGGCTTTATTCATGCTATATTTATTTGCCAAGTGTGCTGAAGGGTATTATATCATTATCCCACACCACTGAAACCAAATTCAGTAAACTGTGCTATACAGCCTAAACGTTAAATAATGGATTGGCAACCTTTTGCTAATTGTGCGTCAATTTGAAGGTTCCAAATCATTCAGTATGCCAACAACATACATATTTTTATACAAGTCTAGGTCAATATACTTTCTGTGTGAATCATAACAAAGTTAATATGTAAAACATGGAGCTTCTGCGTTCCATTAGAAATTGCTTGGTGTGCCAATTAGGGATGCGTATAATGGAATATCGAATCCTGTGGATTCGAAATAGCATTTTTTAAATATTTAGATTCAAAATAAATTTGAATTAAATAAATATGAAAAATCTCAAAGCTGGAAAAACAAATCATTTCAATAAATTTGCGTGACACTCTGCGGTCCTGAGTAAAAAAAGAAAGAAACACTCAACAAGCTCATGGCATTGTGCAGTGTTACAACGAGCTAATTAACAGGTCGTGTGATTGCTGATCGGTGTTCTGAACCTCTGTGCGATCAGCTCATTTTGTTTCTAACTAGTTATTCTGGAATAAGATTCAATATTCTGGATTCAAAGTAAAGATTCTGGAATATTACAGAACCTTTAAATCAGCTATTTCTAACCTGCGGCCCATGAGCTGCATTGCAGCCCAGTCAAAGGTTTTGTGCAGCCCAGTTTAGGTTTTTCGCTGTAGTAGAAGTATCCTACATACTGATAACCTGTCCTTGTTTTGATAATCTTGAATTTGACATTTTTCATGCAGGTGGTCCTCAGTGCAACATTATCACATCTGTTACCATTGCTGTTAGGATTCGAACATTTTTGGTATTTTAGTTTAAGCTACATTTAGTTTGCTAAGATCAAAGCAAGCCATTCAGTGTGCAGCCCTCAATAATATGTCATTCAATGTACGGCCCTCGTCAAGATAGCAGCACATATTTGGCTCAGTAAGCCATTTGGGTTGGACATAGCTGCTCTAGATGTTCCATAATGCACATCCCTAGTGCCAACTGTGGCATGTGTGCCATAGGTTGCCGACCCCTGCATTAAATGTTGATAAATTTTGAGGTTCATGTAATATATATTAATATACATAACACATTTTTGATGAAGAAGTGTACATGAGCAGGCACTATTTAACATCAGTCAAGCAAACCTCAATCTATGCTAGTTCTTATAAATTTACCTAGTCTTCTTAGGTCACGTTGCCCAAATGGATTTTATCAAAACACTTTGTTTCAGTCATCAGATTTAAAACTATTTCCTATCAAATAAGTAATGAGAATAAGATATTATATTTTTGTTGTAGTTTGATAGTGAAAATATAGTGGGTCAAATTTATGTTGATGCTCAAGTACCAATCATTTTCTGGCCTTTCGCTTGATCTGCATATTGTTGGATATGCATACTTAGGCAGTTTGTAGACCTGCAACATTAGTGGACAATGTGATTTTTCTAAACCAGTGCTAAATTTCCTAGGTAACTGTTAATCAGGCATGGGGCGATTACATTACAAATGTAATCAATTACGAATAAATAAATCACAATGTGATCAATTACATTGAAAATAATCACGATTAAATTTACAATTACATTTGTCTTGAAAAATCTTCAGAACGAAAATGAAACCCATTTGTGTGGGTTGATGTAAATTCATTTTCAGATAACGTATGGTATGAATGCAATAAATGAAAATACTAATCTGTAAGGATCAAGCACCGGAAAAAAGAAAAATCACATCAATTGTTTACTGGGATGTTTGTGGAGTCAACAAACCAGGGGTGCAACTAGAGGTTTGATCCTGGTAGGAAACTCAGCTGAATAAGGTCCAGTGGCCTCTGTAGGGGACCTACCAGTCAACATTCAGAAAAAAAGAGAAATGGTGGTGAATCTGGATGTGGATGGCTATCCTAAACCCCAAATCAATGGAAGATATTCTCCAAAACGCAAAAAGACAAAAACTTACTGAAAACCAAAAGAATACCAAAACCGAAATATAAACTAAGCGGAGGCGTGATTTTTACATTTAGCTGATCAGCGGGGTCAATTTGCCTCTCTTCCTTTCTGTCAGTTACTCCACTGCAACAAGCACTTTAAATATGGATTAAACAAAAATAATTAATGTTTACAATATTTGTGATAGTTGATTAACATCAATGCTACAAACCAATTATCAGTCAAATGACATCTACCAGGCTTGAACATTCATCCAGCAATGCTGAAAAGTCATTTGTCAGTAATTTCAAAATTGCAATTTTTTCAAAGTATGGGTTATGACGTTTTCAGCTGTATGATGGCATTTGGATCATCTGCAAGCCAGCATAGCACTGTGCAGCTTTCAATTAAAAAAGAAATTAACAGTGATGCTAATACAGCTCCACATCTGTCTATTGGACCAAAAATCAATGTCAACAAAACCTCACTGGTTTCGTTGAGTTTTTTTACCAGTATCTGGTGGATCACAGTTTAGATGCTAGTTTTGAGTGTTGTGGAAAGGTGTTTTTTGCTAAGATTAAAGTACCTTATTCCTTTTATATAATTTACTACAAATATATACTGAGTCTGCATTCATGGGTTCACTCTGAATATATATATATATATATATATATATATAAATCAGGGGTCACCAACCTTTTTGAAACTGAGAGCTACTTCATGGTACAAATTCATGCGAAGGGCGACCAGTTTGATACACATACTTCTGAAATAAAATTTGCTAAATTTGTTTTCAATTGTGTTATCATGAATATAAACTAAAGATATTCATCCTAAAATTTTAAATTTTGTGTTTGTAATTCACAAATTTTGACTTTATTTTGACCTATAAATTTTCTGCATTTGCAACTGCAAAATATTTCAGCCTTAGGTGTTGAGGTTAACTGAAAAACATATTCATGCACTTTTGGTTTTTTAACTTTGGGGATGATATATTGATAAGTACATCAATAACTAAAGTAGAGTCCAACCTGAGAACATTATGAAGTTGAAACATTATGTGCATAACGAATTGAGTTTTTACTAAACCACGTACTGTAAGACCACATTCCTTGCCTTACCACACCTATCCTACATAATATTCAAACGTCCAGTGGTGGCCAAACAGCATTATTATGTCCAAAATTACAACAAACCCATTATTTTTACAGAATTGCAACTAATCGTGTAAAAGCCTATTCATGTCTGTTGTTGTAGTTTCAATCAAATATCGATAAAGAGAAAAAAACTATGCTGCAAAAAAAGTTTGACCAGACCATAGATTTTGACCTGATGATAAATTTTGACTTAATAGCTTGGGATTACTCATGGCATGAACGTGAAATTCAGTGTGTGGACATTTCATAAGCTTTAAAAATGGCAGAAAAAATTTGACTTTATTGACTTTTGGTTCCCTACTGATCATTTTTGTGCTATTTTCAGTACAAGCCCATGGGTGACCCACGTGGTCTATGTGGGTAACCTGGTGCGCGGGCACCATGTTGGTGACCCCTGATGTAAATAAAACCAACACCTTACTTCATAATGTACCGCTATCTCTTCTGTTTCAAAAGTGTCAACCTGATTTTAAGCAAAGCTCTTATTTTTGTTGCTACATCTCACTAGACTTACTACGTTACTTCTGGCGGCCAACAGGAAGGCTGGCTGCAACAATGCAAGGATTTGCTACAAACATATGTGTTTGCCCCTGGACTGTCTGGATTTAAAGCACACAGATGGGCAAATGGCCTCCTGTGAAACAAAACCATAACAAACGATGATAAAGAAGGAAATCCAGCCACCACAACCGCAGTTCATTGCACTGATGTAGGGCAGTGTCGACTACCGTAGCAATGGACGAGTTCCCATGATAACTTCTCATTGATTATTTCGTAATAAACGTCACAGAACAATGATAGTGCCAGCAAGAAAAGCAAGATATTTCAGTGTTGCAAGCCTAGAACCTTGAATTCAGTTCCAGTTGGTACAAATTGAATGATGAGCCTGAGTGACGGTGTTGACCTGGAGCCGCCCCTCATGTAAGGAGAAGATTTCCAAGGTTAATATCGAAACTAATCGTTTATTACAATTAAATTGGCAATGTAATCAATTACATTTCATTGTTGGTCAGGTTAATTGATTACGATTATTCAAAAAACTGTAATCAATTACGGTTGACAATTACGATTACCCCATGTCTGCTGTTAACTCCTTCGCGTCTGGTATGTTTCGAGCATTTCACAAACCCAAGATTCACTTTTTGACCATTTTCTACTACCTGAAACCTAGGTATTTTCTAGCAGCAAACTCAGATAATTTTGAAAACCTGGAATTGCTGTTGAATTTTATTATTAGTAATTCTGATATTAACGAAGTTGTAGAGTGGCATGTGTAACAACCGAATTGACACATTTGCAAACTATGTACAACTATAATCACCAGGTGCTAGTGTGCAGGTTTTGTTTGCTGACCATTAAGAACATTCGATATTGATCTGTTGATGTTCATTTGACCTGACCTAGATGGGTTGTGACATCATTTGCATATAAAAGGTGTCTAAGCATGTGATCACTACAGTGCAATTGCATGTATATATCTCTTTGTTTGATGAATGCAATGGCCTTATGTCCTAGTTATCAGGTAACTTTTAAGTAGCTTTTAATATGGTCTTGTTGCTAGCATAATTTTGTCTGTACTGTGAGTATTTTGAAAGTACACATGGTTCGCACACGATATTGAAAGTATGTGTCATTCCATGTCCTCAATATTGTAATAGGTCATTCTGTGTCAAGTATGGGTCATTCCATGTCATCAATATTGAAAAAAGTATAGGTCATTCCATGTCAAGTACGGATGATTTCATGTCATCGGTTCCCACATGATATTGAAAGTATGGGTTATTCCATGTCAAATGAAACAAAAAGATGGGACAGTTAACCCACCATGTCAGATTTCCTCAAATTTAATAAGCAGATAGAAGATTTGCAGCTGATTCCAATCAACTAGATTTTTTGAAATTAGTTAAGGTTTCGCAAAGTTATGGACCATACAAAATGACTACTTTTTTGTTCAATGAAGCATAATGACTAACAATAAAATCATCAACTAACTTTAAACTAAATCATTATCACTGTAAAAAAACTAAATCTCATTGTTGTAAAAGCTTGAAAAGAAGTTGTCTCAAGTATCTTGTCTTCACCTGTGTGGTGAATGTATGATTACCTTGTCGTTGCCACGTAGTGGCGCCTGCAATCTTGCCATCCTTAATTGTGCCCCTGTGTTCGCCCCGCGGCTGTTGCGTTGTGCTTGCGGTCTCGGAATGCAATACTGCCAAGTGTTCTTTTAGTGCAGTTTGCNCGC
>JGI24021J15306_10007661_pt1 | contig 13182 bp, 10 predicted proteins | sample Ectturendosymbi1_FD_15306 | JGI IMG/M metagenome (IMG submission 15306) | reverse complement strand
CAATTTTCATGAAATTTCATTCGATGACGTCATCGTGTTTATTCAACCATGGTACAACTTTTTCGCAAACGGTCACATATAATAATAATGTATTTTTGCCCCCAGACACGAAGTCCATAGCACAAACGCACACATTCTGCGCAACGCTGGTTAATAAAACCAGACAAAACAGAACGTTTTACAACAGCGTTGGAGGCTGAATCACCGGTGTCAAGCGAAATTTCTGACTTCGCGCCATATCTGCATGCACAGAGCAACATTCAACATATCAAATACACTGAGAAAACTGATGATTAGGACTTATAAGCGTGTCGGGTTAGGGTTTAAGTTACAGTTATAAAAAGAAAAATAATTGAAGTCTAAGATTAAGTTCAATATTTCAACTGGTTTTACATATTCCTGTACTGTAGCTTGTTGTGGGTATCCGACATCTAACTAAAAAGTTTGATTTACACAACCCCATAAAGAAATAATCGCCAGACGTTATTTCTTTACTCTGAGAAGCAAAATAACTGACAAAAAATAATAGGTCAAAAATTTCGCAGAGTTCAGAAATTTCGCTTGACACCGGGCTACAGAAACTTACTTAACAGAACGTTTTGTAACGGCGTTACAGGCCGAGCCTCAGGTTTACAGACGCATTCTTATCACTATTTGTTCACTTGGTACAACACTACTGCAGAGTGGGACTCTAATTCCTAAACTGGCCAAGCCCAGATAAATTACGAATGCATGGTGACATGCACACCCTCAAACGAACAAACACTGCAAAGTTCGAGCACTCAGTCACAAAGTAAAATGCGGTTTTAGTGTTCAAAGGATAAGGAAGAATATGAACAATCTGATTGCATCAAAGCAGGCAGCCATTAGACCTTCTGCATCTTTCGAGAAACAAGTGCATATTTGTTCTTAATACAGACTCAAATATAGGAATGTTACATTGAACCTGATGAGGCATGATTAATAACACTTGCTCCCCAGGGCAGGTTGTATAGAGCTCTGCATCCAAAATTATAGGCCACACGCAATCTTTGCATGCACGACTTTCTGAAATTCCACCATAATTTTAATGCATGCATGGGCGTACAAAAGGAACGAAAACGAACATTTTTAACTGCATTTGACTATCGGGAGAAGAGGCTCGCAGCTTGTTTGCTGCACAATATTTTTGTCGCATTTGTCTCTGAATGTCTCTGTTATCTGGGAGCTCAATATCCAGTACAGATCTTAGATATTTGTATTGGTTAACATATTTTAGATTTTTACCACCCATGTGTCAGTAATGGGGTGACTGTGCTTCTTGCACTTTTAGCCTTAAGCGTCATACAAACTGTTTTTCTGTAGTTGAATATATTTACATGTGATTCTGCATAAGCGTGACACACAGATAAAAGTTCTCTTCACAACATTTCCGAAATTGAAAACTTTTCAGTTTTAGTCATGATGCACACCGATTGATCAGGACAGAGTAAAAGTTTGTATTTTGATACAAACACTTGGTTCCATACTCAACTAGTGTAGTCATGGCTTTAGTATGACAGATGTATGGGCTACTACAGTAGTAAACCTGCCTAATTTTTGTCTTGTTTTAGCAAATTCGTTCTAGCCCTATTCTTCTAGCATGTGCTTGAATTTTCTATCACAAATGAAGATCCCAAACTTGAAAGATAGCCTATGTCAAGAGTGAAGGGATCTTTGAATACTACCATTTTGGGCAAAACGGATCAGGTGTCTTGTGCCTTGGACGCATAACGGATCAGGTGTGTTTGGGGCAAAACGACTATTTCTGGCATCCATGAGTTGTGTGAAAGTTTTTAGAAGCACGTGTAAGCCTATGAGCTTTCAGAACTTGCACTGGTTGCAAAAAGATAGGGTATTGTAAATTGTCATTTGGAGCCAAAGTGGTCTAGTAGGTAAGTGCGTTCAACACTTGACTAGCACTCATATGACACTTTACTAAACCTTTTTTCCAAGCCGTGGTACTGGGATCAACCCAGAAAGACACTAAAACGTGCAACAGTCCTCAACCTAAATTTAGTTAAAAACTATCAGGTTTCGAAGCGAAAATGCAGCTAAACAACGCTTTTTTTAAGAAATCTACTACGTTAATAATGGTGATCCGCTTTGCCCCTAACAAAAATAATAATCAAACGGTCGTAGAACAAGCAGTTTGACGAGGCACTAACTGCAATGTCAAAATTTCTCTTATCAGTGTGAAAGTTTCAGCAATTTTCACGGTTCAACAGTACCCTAATGTTATAAAATTTCATGAGGGCAAATTGAGGCCTGTCTAAGACAAAATAGTAAACGAACAAACAGATAAAAAATGCCTTAAAAATACGAACAGTTTAAACTATTTACCAAGTTGACACTTCCAGCATATTTTGTTGAATACCAATCACTTACGAAATTATCGATCAGATAACCTGTCTCAAGATAAATCTTATAAGGAGATAATTAACGAGCAAGACAAAGAAAAATTCCAATAAGATTTCTTAAAAACGATTAGAATACAAAATTTCATCTTTATTCTTTGAAAGCTTCTACAAATGTCAAAATTGCTATGCAATGTTTTGAAATTTTCGTGGGGGGCAAATGCCCCCACCCCCTGGTTGCGCGCCTGTGTCCGGGCGTTACAAAAAACATATAAATTTGTTGGACATGTTAAAAAAATTTTTAAATATGCGCATTCAAAGTACAGCTGGCAGAAATTGTGTTTTACTTACCGGAAACTCAGCTCGAGTAAAGATAATGTTTACGTCATGAAGGATATATGGTCTGATTAAAGCAGCAAACTGGAGCAGAATATGAAAACCTTCACCACGTTTAAAAATAATTTTGATTTATTCCGCTGTGATTTTTTGAGAAGATAAATTGACCAGTGTGTTCATGAAAAGATTTTGTTTACAGAAAAATTTGCTTGTCGAAAGAGTTAACTTAAACCGAATGCTTTGCATTGCTGCTGTTTCGTTTAGTATGACTGCATTCTTAGGCCTGTTTCACTTATTCTTGGTAAAGCATTTTTATTTCGTTTATGCATTTTTCATTTCTTCATCGTGATACATTGTTTGATATTTCACTTTATTTCATTTTTGTTTTACTTATTGTATTCTTAATGAACGTGTACCACTGCGATTTTACGTAATTCATTCTTAATGAATCTATATTGTACAAATCCATAATAGAATCTGACAAGAAAGCTATGAGCATTTCAAAAATCAACAAAACGTATTTGAAAGACTGGTTGCTTGGGAGTGACACAGTTTGAATTTAAAAAACGGTATGCCTACCCCGCACAGGCTTCTTATGCCAAAATGTGTAATGCAGTTTTCAACAAAATTTTAAAAATACTGACAAAACACTCATTAAGCTGTTCTTTCAGTAGGTGATTTTTATGCGCTCGGTCGATCAGTCCTATCGAAATCTGCGTAAGCTTTCTATTTTTCTCTGCATAAGTTTCTAATATACAGCAGATTGTATATCAATCTTCATATCTCAGGGGAAGAACAAAAATTTTAGAAAAAGTAGTTAACAATGACCTCAAAAATTTGCCACTGGATTCGTGCAAACGAATTATGTATCACGTATTCCAAAAGCAATTTCATGCTCATGCATAACCATAACAATATTAATTTTTCAGTTTCTATTAAATCATCAGCCAATATCAAAACAAAGTAGCTTAAAATATCTTGGCATTATATTCGATGATAAACTCAGTTGGCAGCTTCAAATTGAAAAGTTGGTGACACAACTTTCCAAACCATTGGGAATGTTATTCAAATTAAGACACTATACCAACATTTCAGTACTAAAATTTGTTTACTTTGCTTTTTTCCATTCCTATTTAACTTATTCAATACTCATTTGGATTAGAGTCAATAAGACTACTTTACTCCCTCTAATCAGATTGCACAATAAAGCTGTAAGAACCCTCAAATATGACAAAAATAAAACTAACGCTATTCTAAGCACACATTTCAAATATACCAGACTTATTCAAATTGTCAGTTGCCAAATTCATGTACTCTTTTGATAATGGTGAACTACCTAATTACCTTGATAACTATTTTTCTGATATTGCATCAGTCCACAAATTTCAAACAAGGCTTGCTTACTTGCAAAAATGTCATTAGCCCAGAATGAAAACATCTCTGGGTCAGCGTCTTTAAGACATATCGCCCCAAAAATTTGGTCTGATTTTCGCGAAAATTTGAAATCTCTCTTTCCTTATTCATTTGGAAAGCAATATAAGAGCGTCCTCCTATCTTTCCAAAATTCTTGTTGTAATTGGTTTCCTATGCTTGTCATTTTTCTGTAATACTGTTGTGATGCCTCTCTTTTCCCTTATATCTTTTATCTCTAGTGTGTCTCACCCCAACCCTCTGTACATAGGCATGCTTTTCTCCCTCTGTTTATTGTTATCGTTTTGTTTCCTTATCTTATATGACTTTGATTCGATGCATTTTGTTACTTTCTTTTACTACATCTGAAACGTCTTAGTTTGAAAATTAATTGGTGCTAGCAACAGGGCTGGCTGAGCAGTTGATCCATATGGTCTTTCGCCAACCCTTAGTGATTCGAACATGTTAGAACACAATCATCACTTTGCTAAACCTTGAGTTTCTGGTGTTTTGATAGTTTCATCAACATGAAACTAATTTCTGCTGTGTGATGTTGTTGTTTTTCCTCTTCCTGCATTAGTGTTACTTTGTGATTTGAATAACAAAAATGCATGAATAAACCATTACTATTTGGAGTAAGGCGGGTGATTACTGCAAAGATGGCAGTGCTGCGTACTTGACGTGTGACAACTGACAACAAAAGCTGTGCGTGATTTCTCTATGGCATTCGGGTGGTCAAGTGGTTTTCGACATTTCAATCATGTTGGTAATCATCAAATTAAATATAAAGCGAAGCGAAAGTGTCTAAACTATGTTAATTTTTTATGAAACGTTTTGCAATTTCGCTGAGTTTTTACTGGACCAACATGCAAAGCTTACTCGCTTGGTAAGAAACAGGGAAAACAAGATTTGTGCAAACATGGACTGAGTTACAGCAACGCTTTTTTGGACATGACGTATTATATTTACGTGACGTTTCTCCTGCAATTTAATGTTTAAATATGCTCTGTGGTCCATGAGCTAAAACGCTGAGGCAGACTCTGCAAAATCAGTTCAACGTTAAATCTTTGATTTCATTGAAACACCCTGTCTAACGTGGTAGAAATGGATCTGAACTGTTGTAATTGGGAAAAATGAATACTACCGTATACCACCTATGTAGTAATAAAGAAATGTCATTGTTCCGTACAATCCAATTCATCTTCATCAGGCTTGGCCTCGCACTACAAATTCTGTTCCGGTTCTTAACCTTTTTTATATATCTTACATTTTTATCAACAAAATCACCAGATTTACCCCTAATACACTCAGTGATGCTAATTTATGGAAAACATGAAATTGACACTCTTAAAATTTAGAATGATTTATAAAAATTTACAATGGCTGCATTTGTGGTTCGGTAAATTTACCCCGTTGGAAGATGAAGTTTACCCCTGCTTAAAGAACCACTGGCTTATGCAGAAGCGTTTGCTTTAGTGAAACATGTCGATCAAGTGAAAAGATGCTCCGTTTCTGAAAGCTCACAAGCGTCATTCGCTGTGAGATCAGGTGCCCTTGCAGGAATGATAAAATTCAGTGTTTTTGTAAAAAGTGAAATTCGTTTTTGCAAAAGATCATAAAGTTATTCATGTCTTAACAAGCTGAAAATTCAAGTGAAGTGAAACTAGCACCAGTACGTCGCGTAGAGCAGGGTCTCCAAATTTTTTGTCCGAGGGCCACATACGCTATTACACACTTATTCGAGGGCCGGACTTCTTACGTCATGTGATTGTTTCGGGAAAGGCTGCATTCCACCAAATCATAAATTTTTAGTTAATAGCCTATGTTATTGTTTCATCATTGACAAAATGGCTTCGCGGGCCGCATTTGGCCAGCCGGGCGTAGTTTGGAGACCCCTGGCGTAGAGGATAAAAATCTAGTGGAAACTTTTCGAAATATCAGAAACGTTTCTGCACAACTTTAAAATTGCTAAAGTAGTGTCATTCTTTATTTCTGAAAATGGCGAAATACGTACTCATTGCGGACGGATGCTGGTGCTAACATACCTGTCAAAAATATTTTAAAGTATTGTGCGTAAGATTGAATGATTATTTTATTAAAAACAGTTTGTTGAATCAGCAGCAACAAGATTTTCGAAAAATTCTTTCACACCGATGGCCATAACAGACTTGTACGAAAACCTCGACGAGAAATTAAGGTTCAGCGCGAATTTTTTGTATCTTCTGCAGTTTTCTTAGATCTTAAAAAAGCCTTCGACTTAGTGGTGAGTGAATCACTCCAAATTACTGACTGACAAAACTTGGAAACGCTTTTGAAACTGTTGCAGTCGTATTATTCTAATAAACACAGTACGTTCATCAGAGTAACTAAATTATCTACAAAAACAATTGTTTCCGGAGTGATTTTTATAAATGACTTAAACAATTCCATTACTGTGAAAAACATGATTTTGTTAATGATGCAGTTTTAGTTCAAAGTGAACAAAAAAACTTGATTTTCCATGCAATATCTCTAAAGATTGGTAGGCTAAATACAAACAACCTTTGCCTCAATTCTTCTAAAACAAAATATGTGTTAATCACAAATAAACATGTTAAGACAGATATCTGAATGTAAACGGCAATCGTATTGAAAGTGCTTTGAGTGTTAAGTATCTTGGTGTAATTGTAGACGAGAAACTGATAACAAAGAGAAATGCGATGGGTTGTGTTGTACTATATCCAAACATGTAGGGATAATGTGGGCAGTGATGGACTTAGGGTTGAGGGGCCATCTGATGACGTCATCATACTCAGCCAACTGTGATAAGACCTTTTGATCAAGCCTAGGAAGGGGTATGCGGGCCACTCAAGGATACGTTCCTGAGACTACGGCATGACTGACACAACACAAAATGCAAAAGGATATGGCAGTGTCTTAACGACCGTATCCGGTTTTCCCTTTGGAAGCACGAAAAACCGTATCAAGCAAAATCGCTGACCTCTGCGAAGTATCTGAGACTAATTCTTGCATATCTGACTAATTTCTTGCACTCAGAGTAAAAGACTAAACTGATGAATAATATATTCTAACCCTAAGCCCTAAACCAGGTGTCTCAAACACGCGGCCCGCGGGCCACATGTGGCGAGCCAGGGAATTTTGTGCGGCCCGCGATGCTTTTTGGGAATTTTCGAATTAATAGGGAAGTTATTTAGTTCATTCGCCGGTGTTTAACAGTGCTCAGCCAGCGAGTCAACAAGTTCCTTTTGAACAAACGTAGAGACGGATAGAAATGATTTGCCTATAACTCATGATAACTTTCTCAAGGAATAAGATGTAAAAACTGTTTCTAGTAAGGTTCAGGTACCGCCATTGTTGCGTCAGCGGCATAATGCGGCCCTGGGTTAGTTTATAAGTCCTCATTTGGCCCTCGGAGCGATTTGAGTTTGAGACCCCGCCCTAAACCATAACCCCTAACCGCAAACCTTAACCTAAACCGCAACCCTAAACGCTGTCCAGCAAAGTCTTAACCGATACCACCAAGCAAGGTGAAACCTGAACCGACAACCCCTCGCACAGCGAGGAAAATCGCAGAGCACACCTGAACAGATCATGAAGCTAGTAAAAAGCAGTGGTTGTTCAAGATCAACCACAACAAAGGGGGGGGGCGGTGATGGCTCAGGGGTCCGCACCCAATCAGAAGGATTGATGTTCGATCCGCGGCCCGCGGCCACTGAGGAAATTGCCGCAGCGCTCCTTGGGAAAGAGCATTCGCTCCGATCGCCCCGGTAGGGGCAAACTTCAGGCTTCGGCCTGCCGCTTACTGCCGTCACCAAAAATCAAATTAAAAAAAAACAGCAAGCTTTTAAAAATTCAGTAACATTAGACACAAAACAATAGTACGAACAAGACAAAGCAAATGCAACGTCGTTCAGCATAAATTTATTACTGGGAACTATTTAACCATCTAAATATAAGTCATACATTAATTACGTTTTGGAGACAAAGTTTTTGTGACTGGACTTCGAAATGCAATTTACCTGCTTTTTAAAGCAGAGTACTTACACATTACAGTTGTTGTTGGGGGCCACTTTGGAAACAAAGTACTTACAGTATGATCTGCTTCAGAGTACGAGTGGACATTCAGTTTTTCACCAAAAGTAAGAAAAATTTACGTGCGAAACACCTGAGGGGCTTGAAAGGTGGGACCGAGACAAGTGCCACGCTCGCCTCCCCTTAAACCCATCGCTGAATGTACCAGTGGCGTATCCAAACCAAGCGTTTGAGGGGGGGCAGTCAAGTTGGGGGGCGCCAAGGTCTTCACTTGCTTAAATACCAAAGTTTGTCTGCGGCAATCGTTGGGTGTCACGCAAAAGTGGTTACCTTTTGTAGGTCAAAAATGGCTAGTTTTGTTGGTCGAACTATGCGATTTGTCAGGGAAAAACCACAGTTGAAAGCGTTTTACATCATTAATTCATAAAAGGTTTGAAAAGGGTCCCAAACAGTAGGACTCGCTTTTCGCAAGCTACGCAGATCTCGTATGTCTAGAAAATGTATTTGAAAGGTATAAAAGCATGCTGCGCGCAAGCGTTTGGCACTGTTTTGGCTATCCGTAGAGAAATCAGTGAAGAACAGTGTCTGAAACGCCTTTCCGACCTGGTTAGAAGCAGAACGGGTCTTCTTAGTCTTGGAAGTGACAACTCATGTCCCACGATAGGACTCAAAAAAAAGTTAAATGACAATCACGTTTCCAAGCGAAGTTTGTGCATTTACATGTACATGAAAGACGTATTTATTGCTGAAACGGCAATTCAAAGACAACACCTGAATAAAAGGTATTTTCCAGGACAATGCTCCCACTTTAGATAGCTTTGCTGGGTATCTGAAAAACAATCCCATAATCGCATGATAGATTCACACTGGGCCTTAAGCATATGGCCAAAAATACATTTTAACGCCCCTTATAAAGGTAGATTTTCAATCAAATCTTTAATACCGTTTCATATTTTTCGACATTGGATTGCTGTCATGAAGAAAAAAATATCAATCCCACTAGACCAGGTTATTAAAAAGGTTGTGACACCGTCCAACAGAAGTGGAAGCAAGCGGGCTGAGCCCCAAAATTCACAATCAATACCTCCAAAGTCAAGCTCTAGTCTCCCCACGAAGTCATTTTTTATTTCAATTCATTGTATACCACTATGAAGCCCCCGAACAAGCTGAAAACCCTCCCCAATGCTGTTGATCTGGCGATGGATCTGCTTCTATCCACCCAGGCCAGAAAACACAGAGGAGAATCAACCTATCACCAATTTAAAACGACGAACTTTCGCCAACACTACAGTCACCAATAGAAATGTTAAAGATTTCGCCATAAGATGGGCTTTCTGCTCAAATTTATATGATGTAAGCGGAATGATCTAACAACCAATAATCTAAGCATTTTTCTGTCGGTTGCAGATTTCGCTAACCATGCCAAATTTGTGTTCGTGGCCAGCGTGAGTTGTCTACGGGTTTCCAATTGCAACAAAATGATCAAAACCATACAGCCATCAGTAACTGTTGCTTAGCGTGTAGCCAGGTGGGAGCAAAAAGGCGCCGTCATTCCCCCAATTTTGGACTGCAAATATTCAAATGTTAAGCAAAAATTGTTATGACCACGTACAACCAAATAATCAATCCACCAAGCTGTAGATAGCTAGTATTTTGTCAAAGTTTCTGCGCTAGAGCTATAGGCGTACGAAGTGGGGAGATATTTGGACAAGATTTAAAAAATTTTCCCGATATGTTTGAGTAAGTTGCTTAAGAAGAACCATCGCCCTCCAAAACTTTCCTGTTCGTTTTCCTCAAAGTGGCGCAAAAATTCGGGCAAATTGAAAAATTTTCCCTCCCGAAAGCCCAAGCTTCCCGTATGCCTTTGGTTAGAGCTGTGTACCATAGTTTTGTTGAGGCGCGTCGTTGCGCGCAGTAATCACGGGCCTAACGACGGGGGGCAAGGGGCACAAATCCCCGGGCGTCGAACCACTATGAAGGCACCGAATGACTGCGGGGCGCCGAAAAGTCCTAAAAATGTCACAGGTACTTCCTTGCCGTACATTTGCTTCCGAAAGACCTCAGGTTCGAACATGCTGGGGGCGCCAAACTTGCTTCTTTCCCCGGGCGCCATCTAACCTCGTTACGCCCCTAGCAGTAATTCAATACTCCTCTGCGTTGTCCACGTATATGAAGTGGGGAGTTGCACAATTACATAGTTACAGTAAGTCATAATTCTTTGAGCTAATCGAGCACGTTTAATGCATTTTTGTCACTTAGCGGCAAGTTGTTTGCTACCGTATACATCTGTAGCTTTTGACATGCTGCAGTGTGGTTCAATCAGCAGGGGTGTAACGAGGGAGGCAAGGGGTGGCGCATTTCCACGGGCACCGAATCACTCTGGGGGCGCTGAAATACTGCGGGGGGGCCGAATGATTGCGGGGGCGCCAAAAAGTCCAAACAATGTCATAAGTACTTGCTTCAATACAGTACATTTGCTTCCGAAAGACCTCAGGTTCGAACACGGGTGTGCCAAACTTGCTTCTTGCCCTGGGCGCCATCTATCGTCGTTACGCCCCTGTCAATCAGGAGATTAGTTCCGTCAAGAAACTCTTCCATTCACTTTTATGTTGCAAAACTACGATGCAGACAAACTGCGAACTCCCCAACTGCACTGACAACAGCCCTGAAACTGGTTTCTCGTTTTCATTTTGGAGGCTCATAAAATCTTTGAGTCAGTTACAAGTTTTTCGTACTGCATTCCTATTTTACTGCTGCCTTTCCTTTTCCTTTCAAGGCGGTCGTCAGGCATTAAAGAAATAAACTTGCAAGAAAACAGACCACTTGCGTACATCCCAAGTCGAGCCCAAGTCGGCAAGTCGAGAACTGTAATAAGCGAAAGCGAGAAACGACTGCGTTTGTGAAGACTGGGCAGTTCTCAAGCGGTAAAGAAATAACGAAACAGTGGTAATGTTACGAAACGATAGCGTTGTTCACGCTAATCGATAAGAGGTTGGGCAAAGTCCGACATGTAATTCCTGACGTTTAACTAAGCGAAAAAAATTGTTTATTTTGGAGTATTTTTCATCTCAGTTTCTACTTCCAGGGGAACTGAAAAGGGGCGCATTTATGGCAAAGGGGCGCCATTCAAGGGGGCACCGCAGGCGTTTTGGGGGGCAGTTGCCACAAACTGCCTCCCCCTGGATGCGCCACTGGAATGTACGAAGTTAAACGTTTCGTGAGTAATCGAACACTTTGCCATTTGCATGTTGTTTCTTGTCATGGCCTGATAAATTCACGAGTTAATACGGAATTAGTGCTTGGGAAATAGCAACTTCACTTCATTTACAGCCAATATCAGTTGTTTTAAATCGAGCGATAGAATTTTGAACACATCTGGAATTGTGACTCTTAAAGTTATTAGCATTTATGAAACGCAGAAAATTCTGAAACTAAAATATGCTTAGTCTTGAATAGGGCAAGTTAATCGTTAAATGTAGCTGGTACAATCACAACGACCGGCTACAATTAATGATGATTTCAAGCTCATCACAGATGATCTTCCATATAACACGAGGCAAATTAAACTCGGAAATCTGCATTACTGAAAGCACGTTCAAACACAGGTACAAAAATGTTGAAGTGCAGTGCAATAGAAATCTGGTCACAATCTTTTAGAAATAAAAAATAAGCAGTGTTTGGCACTTTCCATAGCCCAATATAAAGTTGTGTTTCTCGGGTACTAGAAACTTCTTTTTTTGTGTGTGTGTGCATTAACCAAGTGCATTGATTCTATACTCCTGTTACTACATAAGTATAGTTACATGAGGTATTGCTGTCATCTCTTAATTAGTTTTCTTTCTATTGCGTTCACTACAAATCGATCGCATTAGACCAGTGCTTTTCAACCTGTGCGACGGTACGCACTAGTGCGGATGAGAAAACCCTATGGTGCGGATGTCAAACGCAGTGCGGACGAGTGCGGATGAAAAAACCCTGTTGTGTTGTCATAAACATATTTTAAACAGCCTCTCCTTATTGAATCACCCCGTTGTTTTTTCGTAAAACATGGTGCTACGCACAACGAAAAAGTGGCAGACATTGCGCTCTTATCCCGGTAGTTTGAACATCGCAACAGAGAAATATATGAGAAATTACCGAAAGCCACAACGAAACTTTCTGTCTGCTTGTTCCATTGATACGTCGTCATGGAAACAAATGATGTGCAACTGCAGGGCAAACATGTAGACAATTGTAAGCCTGCCCAAGCATGTGCTGAGATGGCGTAAAGATTTTTGTTGCCACTCCACTTGCACAAGCCTAGCGTAGCTATTCAATGCGTGTACTGAGCCATGGGCACGCTGTTGATCTCAGCAGTGATGTCTTGTGCTGGAAACCACGATAGTGTCTCGACGATGAGCATCCAATAATCAGGAATCAATCAATCATTGACTACTGTTTTTACGCGAATGTTGTTAACATCAGCTTAGTTTTACCTACCTAATCCCAGTCAGGCTTAGTATGGCAAATAGTAAATGCATCATCAATAAACATTCAGACACAAAAATAAGTCGGCTTCATTCTTGAAACGAAAATCACTACGATTTGTTGAACAGCAGCGACAATTTCAGCAACTGATGGCGGCGCCCTCGGATCAGCGTCTCGTATTATCATCATTAAAGTAGCTCATGCCTTTATGTACTCTGCAAGGGAGTCATTTACTCTGGCAGAAAGCGTTATAACAACCTGCATTTAGATAGAAACACGAGAAATTCATGGAGGAACCAATGGCTGCGACCTGTAGCGCAGCCAAGAAATTTGTTCTGGAGGGGCAGTCAGTGAAGTCGTCAGTCACTGACGTCTTTTTAACATGTAGAAATTGATCCAAAGCAGCAGTAAAAAATCTTAGCAAGTTTTTTTCGGGGGAACCATGGCTTCTTCGGCCTCATTCTGGCTGCGCCACTGACTGTGACCGAAGTGAAAAAACTGCCATTGCCCGATATTCCATTGCAAATGAGACGTGTGGTCAGGCTCACAACCAAGGGGGGGG
>JGI24021J15306_10007660_pt1 | contig 13182 bp, 7 predicted proteins | sample Ectturendosymbi1_FD_15306 | JGI IMG/M metagenome (IMG submission 15306) | reverse complement strand
CAGAAAAGTCATGCAGCAGAAATATTGAAAACGCGTGAATTGGCCTGCGAGCTGGCAGAAGAAACTAAATTCTCCATCAAGGGCGCAAGTTTGTTGGCCAATGCTATAGCGGGCACTCAAACCGCCGTTGGGCTTGGTGTGATCGAAATATTTGTCTGTTACAAGTTAATTTTTACTAGGAGGCACCCTGTCACCCAAAAGCACTTTGTTTCGCCAAAAAATGAGAGGTCTACTCCAGGATGACGCAAGCAGCAAACCGCAGAAAGAAAAGCAAGAAAAGTCCACGTCGCCAACAGTCGAGGCCAAAATCGTTGTTGAAAACAGTGTCCCTCATCGTCTCACTTTTGACCGCGTAGTGAGGCCACAGGCCTTGTTCTGTGTTGATTAATTTCCATTTGTCTCTGTCACTTAAAATGCTCTCCTAATCCCACGAAAACAAGAGCCTGGAGCGCAGTCGCCAGAGTGGATTTGCGGGGATCAGTTTCGGTGGCAGAGATCTCGAAAAGCTATGACCATGGTTTGTGTCGAAGTTCGAGACTTCGAAGTTTTCTTTTCAAAGCATCAAAACGAAATATAATTAATTAGATGAAATCGCAGTTTTTTTTCACAGTGCATATGATTTTTTTCAAAACATTGGGTTTTGCGTCGTTGTTTGTCGTACGAATTCGTAAGACTTCCAAATTTCAATCTGGTCAAACTTTTTTCTTTTCGGCAGTGATAACAGGAACGGTTACCACGTCAAACACCCACAGTGAAGAACTTTCTTAATGGACTGTTAGCGCGTTTGGCGTTTTGGGTAATGCTTCGTGATTGAAATTTATTAAATCATTTTCGTAATATTTTAAAGTGCCACAATTAAACTTGCAGACATCAAACAGTGTTTTTCGCTTTTGTTTTTCGAAAGCACGCAGCAAGCACAAGTTTTCGAAACTGCGTAGTTTGGTTTGAAAACTTGGAAGAACAAAGTAGCAATGCGGCCTCAACGACAGAAAATTTGAGAAACTGGCGGAAGCCGGCGGCGAGAAACCGCGAAATTTCCGTCATAACCGTGTTTGTGACAACAAATGTTTGCACAGTTTCTCCTTACCCGTTACCTGCTGCTGCCAACTCTCGGACGAATGATACCAAAATGGGACAACTTTGCAGCTCAAGTTTTCGTCGCATTAAGACCAGGTGTCACAGTCTCCAGGCAAGTTGCGGCAAAGCCTATTTCAAAACTCTTTTGCTCATTACTGACCCTGTGGTCACTCTTTAAGGTCTGTCGCGTCGCGGCGCTAACAAGTATGATTACAGGCTCCACAGACAAGCTCGCTTCAAGTCAGCACCTGACCTCGCTTGTTACTCCTGTTTCATTTTTTTACGAAGTATACATTCGAGGAAAAAAGCTTAGAATAAAAATATGATTGCACTTTTGCGATATCACGATCATGGAACGGCTGTGGAAAAGCCGCGTGTAAAGCTCGCCTGAAAGCTATTTCTCTTCTTTCTCAAACTCAGAACAGTTGGTGTTTACTATGTTGTTCTCTTTGACTGTGCCTTTGTAAAAGTAAACGTCTTTTTTAGGCTCCAGCAACTTCAGCTGCCCGTCGAAGCATTGTTTGACTTAAAATCAACATTTGTTAGTGGCGTTTTTTCCTTTTTTTGTCCGCGCGCATTGATCAAGACGTCGGTCCTTGTAGCATCACTTGTGGCTTCGCTACGTGCTGGTTACGTTGTACGGACGTGGTATCGCTTCATGGCGCTCCAACCTATCTTAAGTCGCATGAAGTGTTGGGTCAAAGTTTGAGGGTTGAATAGAGTGGATTCAAGTTCTCCAAGTAAATAAAATTTCCCTTCAATAACTAGTATTTTCTAAAATACGGAACTAATTATACCATTACTGCTTGCTGTCGTTAGCGAAACGTGAAGCAAGATCCACATGAAGGGTTGCCAAACTTTTGGAAAATAAGTCTACACTCACAAAAAATGACTGCCTATTGAATGAAATTCTTTCACAGCCAAAAATCAGACGCTATCATCTTATCAGAGTACATATTTTGCCTACTGAGTAGGCACCATAAGCTCTTAACGTTGAAAAATCCACAAAAACCTATGTAAACAACTTGGGACCAAAGTTCTCAGTCCACACTAAATGCAATCTGATTGAAATGTGTTAAACTATTCCATGTTTTTTCTCGAAAGATGGGGAAAAATGCAGCTCACAGAAGATTTCAAGAAGTATTACGATTGAAGACTAAGTACGATGGTAACAACTGGGCATAGTAAGAACTATGAGATGGAAGCTATAGTTTTAAATAAGTTTCAGTTAACCACTTAGCAGCGAAAACATATTTACATTGTGCAGCTGCAGGCCCAGTAACTTCAAGCTAGCAAAAGCTATTCAATCGCATCAAGTCATTGTCCAACACTTTTTATTTTCTGGTTGGGCTTGCGGACTCGTACCTGCGAGTTTTTGTTTCGAGTCGACTTACTGATCCAATGCATCTGTTTTGAAAAGTTACCTTGTAACCGGCTCTTTCACGTTTCTATGAAAGCTTAGTTAACAAGACAGCTTCAAGAAAGGAAATCATGACTTGGGTCATCATGAGTATGAATTACGTCGTTATAGTGATTATGAAATCATTGTTTAGGTGTTAGGGTTTGCGGAAAAAAGACAGACAGAGCCGACAAGGTTTAGCCCTGTCTGAAACTTTGCTGTCCACTGCCATAATAATCATCAAAACAATTAATTTTGAATGGTAGGTAGGACAGAAGAATAGACACGAGCGGCAGAACACTGAAAAGACAGGATCCCTTTTCGTTAGTTTTGTTACTTAATGTGTTCAATCAGAAATTCCCGACAAACGACGTCGTCTTGAAAGTAATCTGTAAAATACAGCGTCCGATATTTTTTTTAAATGGAGATTTTTACTTGATAAAAATGCTGCACGACAAACAGCATTACTCATGAAAATCGGCAAGTCGTTTTTTTTATTTATAAACTTTGATTGCCTCGGAAAAAGCTCCAGCATCGCGAAAGTATACAAGCTGCTCCACACCAGTGGTTTTTAAAGCGTTTTGAGAGACCACTTTCGGTACTTAGATGAAATAGTCGCAGTCGCAGAGGTCGCCAAGGTCAAACCTTTAAAAAAATGTGTACAGCCACTGAGCATGGACAAAAGGACCTCTGCACTTGACCTGCAACACAACCCTTCGCCCCACAAAGCAAAAACTCGGTCACCACTCCTCTGCAGCAGCTACCACACTCAGTAGCACAAGCAACTTGACCGTGAAGTCAAGAGTGGCATTGCCTGGCGACCGCATCAATGCACTCGAAATCAAGACAACCCGTACATTCCACCGTTCGAACTCGAACCCCCCCTCTTGTATTTTTCGCCACGCCGTGCGTTTCCGCAAGCAAGTCATGCGGATAATCCACTGGAACTGAGCAGAGTTCACAGGGATGGGTTACGTCCCCTGTAGCCGCGTATTTGCACACGGTTGCAATTGTGACATCAGAGACGATCCTTCTGTTTATGTTGGTGAAAGGGCGCTGGTGAGCGACCCCCCCTTACCTCACTCCTGTATAATATTAGCATTGCGAGTTGAAGCACCATGGCTGCGGAGGGAAGTAAAACATTTTGGGAAGGAAAATAAATTTCTTCCAACGTTTTGTTTTTTGGGCCCACTTCCTTGATTTTCTTGTTTTTGCCCAGCTTTTTCGATCAATTTTCGTTTTGTTTCGTGTAAACCTTCGAACGGCTTAAAACTACCAGGGTCCCACTCTCCCCCAACTTCCAAACAATTGCAAAACTCATGCCTGTTGGTCGAGCCAACCAATGGACAAGTCTTGTCGCCCACAACGCGAGACTCAAACTGCGGTTTCAGATGCAACTGCAGTTCGATTCGAATTGTCTGAATTGCCGGCAATGAACTGAAACCTGCAGCATTAACGCAGCGAAGTGTGTGGTTTCCAACAAGTGGACTGTCGCTTTGTTAAAGAACACCCACTAAGAAAAAAACTGCCCGACACAAATCTGGAGTTCTTAGTGGCGCCACAGACGGCGAGAGCGAAAAAAAGCGTTGTGGTCGGACCTTCCGACGTTACTGTCTAGGCACGCAACTCTGCGTTCGGTTCAGGAGCGGTTAATTAGGTTTTTGCATCAGTCGTTTGTCGGTAAATTTTAAGTTTGTTTCCTAAAGATTTTGAAAAAATTAACATCGCTGCAAATACGTATTGAGAGCGTATTAAAAACTTACCACTTATTCTACACTGCAGTCAAAGTCTAGCCGAATGTTGTATTCTGCATCTGTGAAAAGCCGTTTTCGCCGTGTTTTGTGCATTAAGCAGCAGGGTGCTGCCGACGTCATCGCTACCATAAACCAACGTCACTTTGTAGTTCGTGATTTAAACAGCAACAAACAGTAAAGAGCGTTCGCCCCACCAAATGTTTTTCAGCCCACGTGCACGAAAAATTATCCTGCATTTGTGCGACCCAGGATGGGTTCCCCCCCAAACGAAGTGCTCACGCGGGAGTTGACGTCATTTACGTCACTCGCCAACCTGTAGCCACAGTTGCCATTTTGTTAGCTCGAGTCTTTCGCGTTTCTTTCAACTTCTTGTTGGCCCAAACTGTATTACCTGCTACAAAACGGGGATGAAAGCACACGAAGAAGCGACGAAATGAGGTGAACACAAATTCGATTCGTTTTGTTTTCGAACTTAGAAACGCGGAGCAGTCAAGGTCTCATTAGGTTTGCAGGAGTGCACCGACTACGTTCAAAACCAGGGGCATTGATTTTGGCAAAAGACAGATGTTAGTAGTGCCGAAAGGTATTGTCTAGGTTAACTTATACGTCTTATCAACCGTAAAGCTCCAAAGTGTCAGAAACAGAAGAGGGTATACACATGTAGTGCAGTGGTTACCAAACTTGTTCGAGCCGTTACCCAAATCAAGGTAGCGATTCTGTCTTATTACCCCCAATATTTCGCAGTGATCGCTCATAATACAGAACAACGTTGTGGTTTTGGTTCCGCCTTATCCCCCAAAGAATCGCATAGTACCCCCAGGGGGTAATTTACCTCCAGTTTGAGAACCACTGACGTAGGGCATTCTTAGCAATTAACACAAATACAGTCGTTCGCTGTGCTTTGATCTTGATACTGATGTTAAGTTACGCAAACGAAAAAACAATTTTTAAAGATCTACAGAGAAGCTTGTTGATGACGTTTACGGTCTGTATTCAAAACCTATCTGGACATGAAGATTAACCCCCTTCACCCTTCACCCTGCGGGATGAAACCCATGTTTCTATAAAAGCTTTAGTGAAAGCGCTTGCTGCTGCGCTTCTCAAGGAACAAGTAAACCTTCTCATCACTTCTGATTAAATCGAATCCGTGCATTTTTCAAATCTCTACAGGCCATTTGCAAATTCCTTTTCAAACTCGCCAACACCTGCTGTACATGATTTTTGCCGATCCTTCGCATGATGGCTTGTTCGTGATATAAGCAAAGTAGGATTTTATCTCTTTTTTATTTACAGTCAATCCTGGCTAAAGGTGTACTTGTTCACAATCACAATGATTATCGAGGCGAGCAATCTATTGCATGTGTTTGGGAGAAAATAAAAGTTTACAAGCTTTAACGACTATCAAGGTTTTCACGGCACCAGCAACTGAGCATCACACCGTATGGGAAATAATAATAATCGGCGGTTTATTGGCGTTGATCGACAGCGCTCTTATCTGGGACGTGCTCTGACTGCGCGTTCCTCCCCTTTATCAACCGTCATGACCGGCAAAGCGAGAGTCACGAAGAAACTCCAAATGACGCGCGGCGGATACGAAGACGACAGCGGCGAAATTCGCCTTTTGAGTCAAAACTCCGCCGCTGCTGCAACGATAAACAAGAGCTGACGTCGCAAAAACCCAGATGTCGTGTTTTTTTCTGCGCGGCAAACCAGTCTTTAGCCGCGAGCTGGCATTCGAATTGGCAGCTGCGGATGACCGGGAGGTAGTCGACGATGCGATCCTGCTTTGTATTCACCTTTCGACAAACGCGTATGTTGCATTTTTGTTCATTTCAATAAGCAAAGACGTCTGACGAAAACTTTGTATTTACATAAAAAAGAGTAAAAAATTGAATTGCCGTAGAAGCGTGTATGGACTGAAATCACTGCAGTTGTGTCGTACATTTGTTAAACAAAATATTTTGGTAATCTTAGTCGTTCTGCAACTCATTCTTTCGGCGAAACTTAACTTCTACAAGACTCAAATCTGTGCCGGTGGAAAAACTGATCACTTTGCGCTATTATCACAAAACGCTGGTGTCTGTTTACATTGATCTGGAAGACTGTATATAACTAATCCTGTTTTAAGTGAGCTGTTTCAGATAGCACTCATTCCATTATCAATCAGAGAATGAATCAGCATTAAAACATAGCAATCTACTCAGATCGTAAGACAAGTTTGCTGATCACTGATATACGCAATCTTCAACACCGCAGGGAAAATCAGACGAAATAACACATTTAGGCTACTGCCCCAACTTCGGCGACAAAGCAAAGTTTCAAACAGTATCCGCCATTGGCAGCAATCAATTTCAAAGCGTATTTAACGCACGAGGGTGAGTCAATTGCGATTGAGTTTCTAAACAACTCTTAGTCCTCACTGTTGCAACAAGTCGAAAGCGATTGTTTCGAAATTAAGAACCGCCATTGCGACCCGCGGGATGAACCTACAGCTTTCGTCAGAAGCCAAAAAGCTTTCAGCTTGTTTCAACTGGAGCTCTTGCGTGAGCAATAGCATCTGACGAAACTACTCAGCAACGTAAATCTGCAAAATGCGTAGATAATTGCATTCCCGAAAGGAGTTATTTGGGTTTAGCTTTGGTCTTGATGTAGTCGCGTAATGGTCTGTGGCGATCCTTTCACAGAGTGAACTACCAAGTTCTCCTTGGAACTACACGCAACGTAATTGGAAACGTTTAAATCACCACCTGTTGCTTTATGCTGTGATAGTCATGGCTGAGGAGAAAAACGAAGTCAAAACATCAAAGTTCCACGAAGTCTTCAAATTGTGAACGTTTTCGCCTTACGCGAATGACACGTCATTTTTTAGGGGTATTTTTGATCGTCTGTGGATTTAATCGCGGGTTTTATGGTTGCAAATTTAATTTATTTTTGTAGAATGAGGATTTAGTGGCGATACACCTGGGAACACATACATCAGACCCAAGTGCGTATTTGTTAAGAATAGGCATGTACAACCCGGAAACACGTCAGAGTAAACTTTCACATGACTGTTATCCCTTGACTGGTGTTCCTAACACAACCTAAAATGCTTTCCTCAGTAAGTTCATAAATCTTAACCACAACGTTTACAACTTAAGAGCAAAGTCCCTATCTAACTCAAGACTGAAAGACCAGAACACAGGCGTACGAGGCGGTGGGCAGGGGGGAAATTTCCCCTCAGATTTGGGCAAAATTCAAAAAATTCAAGCAAAACTTCCGGACATTGCAAAATGTTCCTGTTCGTTTCCCTTTCAGTGGCGTACAAATTCGGGCAAATCTAAACTTGTCCCCTCAAAGCCAAAGGTCCCCGTAAGCCTACAGCCCATAATGGGAGAAATGAGAAGGCGATGACATCACATTGCAAATGCAACCGTGGACAGGAGTCCAGAAAATTTCATCACAACTTTCTGCAAGACGATGGTCAGGACCTGACTGAAGCTGCTTGAATTACGAGAACCGCGTGACATGAATTCAGATTTTCTTGGCTTTGCCCCGAAGTGTTTGTCGTTTCGGAAAGACCTGACTCTTAAGGTACATGCGACAAATTTTTAACTTAAACGCTCAATTTGAGTGGCGTGAACAATCGAGTCAATTTTGTTTGCTGAACACGAAAGAAGTAGCGTAGCCAGCATAAAATTTCGTGGGGACAAATCTTTTGACAATAGCAACAGTATTTTTTTGGGACACCGCCTCTCAAAAGCACAAAATGACAAGATATGCTATAAATTTATGGGGGGCATGGTCCCCTTGGCCCCCTTGGCTACGCCTATGCACGAAAGCAGTCACGGGCAAGTTGTTGTCCACCTGCTTTCGTGGAACCCGCCACCCCAACCCTGAACTTTTCGCGATAGTTTAACTTTTTTTGTACACAGCGGGGTGCAGGCGGGAGTGGAAGACTTATATACTCTGTTAAATGTCTTTTAAAGTGTAGGTTGAAAGCTCGGTTGGTGACACTTTAAGCACATACAACAAATACCGTGATCAAACTCAGTAACGAAGCGTAAGCTTTCAGTATCGTTTATGCCCCTTTCCTACCGTTCAAAAGTATTTTCTATACCCGTTGCGTAAACTCTGCTATTTATTTAACCATTCGTGTTTGAAGGTTTCCGAGCAGATTTGTGATGAACATTACTGGTCTAAAACTTTTCAAACATCGCGCATGTTGGATTTTATTAATGTCCGTTTCAAAGGTATAGAGTTTGATGATCGGCAACGTTGCTTTAGGCTGGCATCGCAAAGAGCTTGAAAAAATGTTTTTGAAAACGTAACGCAACATTCCTTGCAATAAAGCTGTTTTCTGAACACAGGACGAAGTAAACAAAAGTTAAGTATTTTGTTGCTTTCTGCATTGTAAAAACTTTTCCTTCAAAAGCTATTTTTTCTTTTTCTGAATTTTCAAACTTGTGCCTGGACCTGCAACTGCTTTTCTGTTTTCACTCCTAGTTCGCATAAAACGGCATCGAGGTATACGTAGCAAGTAGAACTCCTGCTGAAACAACAAAAGCTGTGCTTTCAACGCAGCTGCTGCGATTGATATATGCTGTACTGATTCACACAGTTCTCACAACAGCCTAATTAACTTCAAACGAGCCTTTTCGGTCTTCCAACTTCATCACACATTCTGTGTTTATTGGTCTAACTGCGAAGGACAACCTGCCACGGAACACGTTGCCCGAAGACGCGGTCACGTCGCACCCAATCAGCTGCTGACCACCACTCGCCTTTCTTTTTCCGCGTTCGTCCAGCAATCGGAATTGCGTTGCCCCCAGGAGCGTTTTTCCACATCCCTAGTTCTGCTACATCTTTGATGAGCACGCAAGAGTCTTTACCTTGCGTATAAGGAGCGCACTGTGGTTCTGTCTTTGCTGCCACGACGGTAGCAAGCTCGGACTCAACCTGCTCTTGTCCGTCGACGCAGTTCTTGTTCGTCGATTCTTGAGAAAAAGAGAGGATGTAAAAAAACGGTGTGACACGAACCGTGAACAAACAGATCAGGGCCACGTGATCTTCCTAGAAAAACGTCTTGAAATACGATAACCTCGATTTTTTTCATCTAAAATGGAACGTTCAAAACAGAGTGAAAAACATTACTTGGAAGACGTAGGTAAACTGCTGTGTTTACTGGCAAGTGCGCAGACAAAGGTAATAACATGTACATTTTTCCTGGAGTATACGTGAGCAAAGCTTTTGATTGTGTTGCTTATGATATACCACTTTAAAAATACTGTGTTACTATGGAGTAGGAAGAACACCCCAAACTTTCGTACAGCCTCCTTAGACAACAGGATCAGTGTACTAAAGTAGCGGATGTTAAATCCTTAATGTAGCATGCGGGGTTCTGCAGTGATCAGTCCTTGGATAATTATCACTCCTTATTTACATAAATGATATTGTCAAAGCCTCCAACTTTAACACTGTGTTATAGGCTGATAACATCAATCTTCATATTTCAGGACGAAACCATAAAAACCCCCAAAAACTGGTAAACAACGAATTTAAATAAATTGACTACTGGGTTTGTGCTATAACAAATTATGGATCATTTATTCCAAAAGTAATTTCACGCTCATTCAAGAACCCTAACAATAAACGTTTGTATATTTATAATAATCAACCAATATTAAATCAAAATGTCTAATATCTTGGCATTGCTGTTTGTGATAAACTCAATTGGAAATCTGAAATAGAAAAGTGAGTAGCACAACTTTGTACATCATGTGGAATATTTTCAGTTTAAAATATTAAGCCAACGTTTTAGTGCTGAAGTCCATCTAACTCACTTGATAGTTATTTGGAGACGAGCAAATGAAACTACTTTACCTCCTCTCATCAGATTGCAGAATAGAGTTGTGAGAGCCTTTAGTTATGACAAAACTCAAACTGACATTCTCCAAGCACTAAGTTTTTTAAATCACCGTTTCTATTATGAGTAACCAATTTCTGTGCTCTTTTTATAACTGTGAACTGCCTGAATAGTTTGACAATTGCGATCAAGATTGCATTAGTTCACAATTAACAAATAAGCTTTGCGTCTTCACAAAAATACCATCGAAATCATCTCTGTGTCAGCTCTCTTTCATATATATTGGTCCCAAACTTTGATCAGAAATTCTTGAAAATTTGAAGTCTGTCTGATCTTATACATTTACAAAAAATACAGAACTTTCGTGTTATTTTACCGACACGCGTCTTGGTTTTTATATGCTTGTTCCTTTTTTCTATTATTTTGTATAATACTTCTTTCTGTAATACTCTTCACCTTTCCAATTTCTAACACCACCCTCCCTGTGCACGCAGATATGCTTTTCACCTTCTGCGCCTTCTTTTTTGTTGTGCTTTCTTACTAATATCCGTCTGATGTTTGATTTAAAGTTTTCTAGCGTTTCACTTTTTCTTCACTTCAAAAGTCGTCCATTTAAATATTGATTATGCCAAAACTAGGGTTGGCTTATTTATTGACCCTGGCGGTCTTTTGCCAACCGTTTGTGTCTCAAATATACGTTTCAGACCAATTTGCAGAATTCCTGAAGTATTTCGTTTTCTCAGTTTTAAATCTAATCAACGTGTCATTAATTTCTGTTCCCTGGTGTTTTATTGCTACTATTTTGTGGTTTCAGTCACAGAAATACATGAATCAACCTACCTGCTTAAGGAAGATATTCAACTACAGCACCACAAATTGGCAACATTCGCAACAGAGCTGATCAGCCTAAGCTGATTAAAGTTTCGCAGCAAATCGACGTACCTGTTTTCATTAAATTATCTGGCACAGCTGTTCAGGTCACGTATTGCTAGCCGAAGAAAATTAGCACTTTCAAGGACAGAAGCCTTTCATATGCGAAGCACTTAGTAAGGGCAACGTTTCTGATCTTGTCAGACAAAAGGTTAAAACCAATTTGCGGGTGTGACTGGCAGCATTTCTAAATATCAAAAACTGTGAATTGATTGCATGCTTGCTGTGTTTTATGGTAACTATTCGGAGAATCAAATCCTTTATTCAGTGGACACCAAGAGCAAAACATATATTTTACCTGCGGTCGAAGCTGCTCTGATGATACCTGATACCTGCTGAACAGCAGTGTTCCGTCCAAGAAAACTTTGCACTGAGCAAATGTTTGTTTAATGTGCGCATGCAATTGCGCGACCACGCAGACGCGCAATCAGTGAAGCGTTTCAAGCGTTGAAAGGACTATGCAATATATGTGCAATATTAAATTTGGAATGCTGCAAGTGCGCGAGAATGAGATTTCACTGCGCAAGTGGTCTGTACCTGGTACTGCGCAACTGGGCACCTTAGAGGGAACATTGCTGCTGAAAATTGTCGGTACTCAACCACCAAATGCTGTTTACCGTCAAACAAATTTGGAATGTTTTTCTCAAGTTCAAGACAACACTGACCCAACCAAAACTGTTTTAAATGCCGATTTGTCTTGGACTACAGCATCAGAAGAATATGATTCACATTTAAAAAATCGGTTGAATCCTTTTGTTTCTAAGCTTTTACTCATGACTTACGCACACCTGTTTTCGTTACAAATATAGAAAACATTGCACAGCCAGTGATTGCCACATCTTTCTGATGTCTGTCTGCTCTTGATATTGACCCCAGCCTCCTGAGAAAACTGGCTGCTTCAAACTGTGTTATAGTGCTAGAGCATGTCCGTAGCATTTAAGAGAGTAGCGAGAGTCAACCACCCTCTTGGAACAACTCCGAATACCGCCCTTTTTTCGCAACCAAGCCGCAAAGTTATTGCGAGTATTTTTAGTTTCATGGCCAAAATTTGCCATTTGTCGCACGTACACGTTAATTACTTGAATCATATAAGTCGTTGGCCAAATATCCTAGTTTTAGAAAAATATGTCCAATGTTGTACGAAACGTTCAAAACTCGAACAAACATGTTAGTTATTAAGAAAAAGCATTACTAGATATAAATCTTGCAACCCCATAAATTTCCCGTTTGTTACGTTTAACGCACCAGTTTGACAAAATCGAAAAACGTGCGGTGAGTGCAGAGATCTGCACGATTCAACTTTTCTAAAAAGTTATTTTTTCAGCTGTTTTCCACAAAACTAAATTTCGATCATGAAAAATTGGTTCTTGGCAGAAAAACAAGCAATCTGCTACACACAGAAAAACAAGCAATCTACTGCACAATCTGCTACACACGGCTCGATCGCTGATTTAAGTAGCACGAGACAGACAACGAAAAACCTTTGTTTTGCAAAATCTACCGTATGGTAAAACTTTTAAAGAAACTGTAAATTTTCTACAACATTAACGCTTGGAGAAGGATCAGTGATTCGCGTAATATTGTGAATATGCCTTCTACTGGACGAGCGCCCATGCAAAGCATGCTGCTGTCGATTCAAAGCAACTGTGAAGTTGAGTTGAAATTGCAAGAGTACATTTGAATTTATTTGTGTAAAATCAAATAAATTAATTGAATCAGAAAGATGTGAATCTAAAAGCGATGTTCGGACGCGACTGATGCGTTCGTTTCCACATTTATTTCAAAGCATTTAAGCAGCTACTTTTTACAGTAGAAATTTTTCGTAGTTTAACTCGTCTCGTAAATTTTTTCCTTATCAAACTTTTTCCAATGTTGTCTTCAACACAGATTCGCAAAACTTGTCCCCAGCAAGTGATTAGAGCGATTAGAGCAACACTTGGAGCGATTAGAGCGACACTTACAGCGATCAGAGCGACAATTAGAGCGATTAGAGTGACTCTTAGAGCGATTAGAGCGACACTTAGAGCATTTAGAGCAGTGGTTCCCAAACTTTTTCTTTCAAGTCGCATTTTAGAAAAAAAGAAATTATTTGGCGCACTTCGAACATTTGAATAAAAAATTTATTTGAATTTGTAATTTTTTCATATCCTAACGTAAAATCAAGACAATATTGCTTA
>JGI24021J15306_10007658_pt1 | contig 13183 bp, 7 predicted proteins | sample Ectturendosymbi1_FD_15306 | JGI IMG/M metagenome (IMG submission 15306) | reverse complement strand
ATGAACATCTGTAATGAGTTTAAAATAATTGTTAAACGTAGCAGGTAACTGCAAGGTAGTATATTTGTACATGAATTTGCTCACTTCAAGGTTGTATGTATCTTTTAGTTGCATATTTTTTGCATTTTACAAACAGTAGTAAGTTTGTTAGTCAAAAGTTTATCTATGTTTAAGCATCTCATGGGATGGTTTAAAACAGCCGATATTGGCTGTACATGACATGAAGCTGCTCTTCCCCAGGCAATAATCCCATTCTGTGTTCGTGAGTTTATTAAGCTGCGATACAACATACGTGATGCGTGGTTATTCACATAATGTTTAACTTTATACATTACCAACATGTTTGGATATATTACTACACAACTGTTTACAATGCTCTGTCCAAGTCAGTTTTTCATCTACAATTACACCAAGGTACTTGTAAGTCACAGTTCTTTCAATATGATTTCTGTTCACATTTATTACAAAGGATTCTGTGCTCACATGTTTGTTTGTGATCAACATATATTTTGTTTTGGAAATGTTTAGTGAGAGTTTGTTTGCGGTTAGCCAATCTATTACTTTTGTCATTTAATGATTAACCGAGTTTTGTAATTTTCCCAGATTGCTGTCGCTTTGAATTACAACTGTATCATCAGCAAAAAGTATAGTTCTCGTAGAATTTGACTTTGGCAAGTCATTTATTAATATTAAAAAAAAACAATTAGCCTAAAATTGATCCCTGGGGGAGCCCAGAAATAATTGAATTTAAAAATGATTTAATATTTCCCCCTTAAACGTACTGTTTTCTGTTGGAGAGATAAGACTGTATTAGTTCGAGCGCATTTCCTCTTACGCTGTAATGCTAGAGTATTTTTAGCAAAATAGAGTGATTCACTGAGTCAAATGCTTTGATCTAAGAAAGCCGCACATGATATAAGTTTATTTATCGAGGTTCTGAAGGTTTTCGTACAAGTCTGTAATAGCCAGGGATGTGGAGTGGTTGTTGCGAAAACCGTATTGTTGCTGGCTCAACAAGTTGATTTTGGTAAAATAATCGTTAAGTCTTACGTACAGTACCTTTTCAAAAATTTTTGAATAGTATGCCAGAACTGATGTCGGTCTGTAATTGGTAGGAATTTCACTATCTCCCGACTTAGAAATTGGTAGTACTTTAGCGATATTTAGATTGTTTGGAAAGACACTGTCACATAGGCTTTAGTTTATAACATTTGATGGAAGCAGTGCTAGTAAGTATTTTGACAATTTCAAAGTGCGCACCGGAATATCATCGTGACCACATGATTTTTAGAGTCTAATCCGTTAATTAGTGTAAGTATTTCTTCAGGAGTGGTTGGTAATAAAAAGATGGAATTCACTTGGCGTGGTAGAAGATATTTTTTATATTTGTATCAGTAGTTTTAGATGGGCCAGTAGGAGTGAAATTTGTCTGAGTCGAAGTAACAAAGCTATGATTTAATGCATCTGCAATTAATTTTGTGATGAGTAAACTCGTCCATCAACTTTTAATCTTTGAGGAAAACTAGATGGTTTGTTTTTGCCAAAAATATCATTAATTAACTTGCAAGTTCTTTTTGAGTTTCTGCTGTTTTGGGCAAATTGCTTTTCGTAGTATTTGCGCTTAGCTAAATCCTTGACATGAGTAAGGCGGTTTCGGATTTGTTTGTAGGTTTCGAAATCTGAACGTAGTTTCGATCATTTGTAAAAGCGAAACTAGTAGTCTCGATGTTTGATAGAAGAAAGGATCCTTTGTGTTATCCATGGCTTTAGTTTGAGTTTATATTCCCTTCTTGTGTATTTCCGAACAGGCATGTGTGTATCCGCAAGACTATTCATGGACATTGCAATAAAATCAAATTTTTATTAACATTCCATTCTGAGTATTGCATCGGTAACGAATCTAAAGTTTCGTGCAGGTAGCGATCAAAAGCAATGATATTATCGTTGCTTGTATCTCTAAAATATCTTTGTTTGACAGCTGTTTTTAATCGTGCTTTACTCACAGACAAATAAATTGGATAGTGATCACTAATATCATGCAGCATAACATATGGCTTTATTTCGGTAGATAAATTATTTGTATATAAATGGTCGATGCATGACTCTGCTTCATTTACCACTCTGGTTGGTTTATTTATAATTGGGTAGCAGCCAAGAGTGCATAAAGTATCTATATACTGTTGTATTCTGCTATCATTTGTTGCATTAAGTAGATTTATGATCGCCTAATGCATAATACGCATAGTTATTTTTTGCGATTTTTGTGATTGTTTCAGAAAGTGATTGAGAAAACTCATCCATGTTATATTGAGGGTGTCTATACACTATTCAGACTATTATTTTCTGACATTTTCCTAATATCTCCAACCATATGTTTTCACATCCATGCATTTTGAACTGGAGGTCACGTCGTTGTAGATACTTCAAATTATTTTTTATGTAAGCACCTTCACCTCCAGCTTGCGTTTGGGAATTTTTGTTAATGAAATTATAGCCTGGAAGTGTGGCTATACTTGAGGTTTCCTTAATTCTGGTTTCCGACAGTACCATAATATCGGGTGGTTTTTAATACGGAGTTACGATTTCTTCAAGCTTGTCGATATTTTTATACAAAGACCTTATGTTACAATGTAGCAAGTTCACTATTGTGATTGGTTTGCTCAGTGCAATGGCTTCTTGTAGTACTCCTGTTTGTTGGCTGAGTCATGTGAAACAATAAACCATTGTCCATTTATCGGATCAGGGCTGGACTTGGACTGAAAAATTTCACAGTCCGCTCATCTCTGCCAGATAAACAGGGTTGCCAACCTTGCGTTTTTCCCGCTAGTTTGGGCTTTTTTTTCTGGATTCGCGCTTTTTTGAAGACCTGCGGGTTGCTTGTTTTTGGGCTTGTTTTGATTAAAATTTTCTCGTTTTTTGGGCTTGATTTTTACAGGTTTCTGTATTGCAGTTGTTTTTTTGTCAAATTTCATGGCCGTTTTGCTGTTTCAATTTACCGCATAACGAAATGTTGGCGTGTTTTTGTGTAAATTTACTGATTTTGGACTTGTTTTTTTCAGATTTGCCTCACTGTTGTTGTGTTTGAATAACGTGCTGGGTTTGTGTTTTTTGAATTTACCAACCAAACGCACGTTTGGCTTGTTTTTCGGTTAAATTACCCATTTTGGGCTTGTTCTGCAAATTTGCTTGCTTGTTTTTGCAAAATAACCTGGCATCACTGCAGATGAAGCTAGGAGTAAGAAGTGGATCTTTTTGCTGTGCACTGTGCAGCACTACAGCAAGGAGTTCTAGGAACAAGAGCTGATGATGCCTGGTCAGTGGTGCCACTCCTAGTGTTTTTCCACTGAATCTAGAATTTTTTCATTTGATCTAGTCTTCTTGTGTTTTTTTATGGCTATCTAGTGTTTTTTAATGAATAAGCTGAATGTAAATAATTGCAGGATTTTGTGTAATTATAACTGTAATTGACACTTTGACTTTCGGCTTAGTGCAATTGACATTGTAATTTGCTAAAAATTCTCCATGATAGTGTAAACTTGAATTACACAAGACAAAATAATGTGTTTTGAGTGAAACCGCTGTGAAGCCACTTGGTTATCTTTCAAAGTTTCAGTCACCTGTACAAACAAACACAGGCGTTGGTGCTATAGGCTATCAGTATCACCCGTTTTCTTTGTCTCTGGTTCACAATGAGTTGCACAATAAATGTCAATGGTTGGCATTGCAACGCATTTTCTGGTATTTAAACTGTGTTTTAAGCTTGCTTTTATAATCTAGTGTTTTTTTAGTGAATCTAGTGTTCTTTTATCATGAAATCTAGTACTTTTCCGTAACAACAGAGTGGCAACACTGTGTCTGCTCCGTAGGTGAAATAAATACACTGTAAGAAAGATCTTAGTGTCTGATTCTTTGCTGAGAAATGATTTCTTTCCATAGACAGTAGACTTTAATTTAAGTATCTCTTGTGTTAAAAGAGTCGCATGGATTCCTACAGCAAATGAGCGGCTGAGATTCAGATATGACTAGCAGTTTGTTGCTGCATACCATACGTTCCACTTCTTCAGTCGACTTTTCAGTATAGTAGGGTTTCTCCGCTTAAGCGGCAGATAATCGGTAACAGTGAGTAACAGTAACACATCAAGCAATTTGTACAATAATGTAAAGAACGGATGTTCGTCAGCATGGATTAGTTTTATAAGTTTTAACCAGTGGCGTAGGCTTGCTACGCAGACAATTTTCATCATTGGGGTCAATTCATTCAGAAGCATATGGTGTTCATTTGTATTTGGTTAATGGTATGCGCTGTTCATGACGTCACAATTTGACGTCTTATTTATTCATGTTGCCAAACCAATGTTCTGGCAAAGTTTGTTGACATAATATGAATATTCTTTTACAGTACATGCACTACCCTTATTTTATGTGTCATTGCACTGAATATAAACTATGGCAGTGGCTACAGAACCGCCTGTGGATCTTTGAATTTGAAACCTTATTCGACCACCTCTTATTCTGTGACAGTAACGCATGAGGAGAATACAGTAGGCTTGGTAGAAACATAGTAAACGTAAAAGGCAAGCCTAACCTTAACCCAAACCGTAGTGTTGCCAGCCACTTTCACATCAGGAAATTTATTTCGGGCCAGAAATGTTTTTCTGATGTAACAATAAACTATTGTGATGTAACAAATCCCTTGATTTTGATAAGTTTTATGCGATAACACGAGGTGATAATGAGACTTACAGTTGCATGCAGTGTTGCCAGCTTCTATGTTGGTAAACTAAATCTAAATAATTAAAATATTTTCAAAGTGTTTGTTACACAAATTTGTGTGTGGTAGGCCCATAACAGAAACAACAGGTATAATTTTGGTGTGTTTTGATGGCAAATATACTTGAGCCTATAAAAAATACTAAAAATTAAAAAAGTCTGCTTACGAACTTATTACATCGTGGGCTACTTTAAAGAACCTTGGGGGCGCATGCGGCCTACGGGTTAGAAGCCTTGCCATAGCCCTAATTTAACGCTAACCCAATGGTCTTCAATGGGGACGATTTTGTGGTTTCCCAGATTTTTGGCGCAATTTTAGTTTCCAGGGGGGCAATTTGTGCAGATAAGAGCATATTACTGAAATTCTAAATTGATTCCGAAAATAAAAATTACATTTTCCAATTTAGAACCAAATCATTTGATGAACTTTTGACTAAATGTTTCCTAACAAACAGGGTTGTGGAGTCGGAGCCAGAGTCAAAGGTTTTTAGATGGAGTCAGAGTTGGATTCCTAACAACACTGCCACTGCGAGTCGGAGTCAGGTTTTTTGTCAGACTCCGGATGTCCAATTGGATCATTTTTAACATCACACTCTTAAATTGAGAGTTCCTGTTGAAATGATACAATTTCTTTTGAAACTTTTGTAAAAACATTTCTCGCTGTGCAACACAATTTCCGTTGATTTTAACAGACAGATTAATCCCTTCAGTTCATGTGTCGTAGTCGGAAATTTTGAAAAGGTTGTACTCAGAGTTGGAGTTGGATATTTTACCTCCAACTCGCAACCTTGCTAACAAACATCATAAAACGCAATATATAGGACTGGTGATGTAAACATCAAACTAACATTTCCNTGTGTAACACCTTNCTGCGGATTATCCAAAGCCANAGAGAGTGTTACTGGTTGGTAGCCAAGCACTGTCGCTATGACGAATTTCTGGGTATATTGTTAATGTCAAGCCTAATGTTTAAAACAATACTGGAGAAACTATGTTGACCTAGCCATTGCATAAGCAGCAACAACTAACTAAGGGACATCAAGCAATAACATTTGCAAGCTCATCAGCATGTGCAGGATTTGTCATGTTTTTTGTATGCAATAGTGTGCATTAGTTCGTTTTGTTACACTTATACTGGTTGAAAGCAATGAATACTAGTATACCTATTCAAAAATACCTAATTGGCCGAACTGCATTTTTGAAAGAAGAAAACTTCAGTTTCTTTGAAGATACTAAAAATGATCCAAGAATCATAAAATTGCTACCACTAAATCATCGTAACAAATATCGCAGCAATCGGGAATATTAATCAAAACTTGCCATTAAGTTTAGCATAACTATTTTTTGCCCGGATCTGTTACAAATCCTTCCAACTGTTGTTATAGCCTTGAAGTGAGACTTCATGTGATCATCAACAAAGCATTGCCAAACCATTGTTTCATAGACAAGCAAAGCATGTCGTAGTCTGTTACTAAGTGTTTTATAAACTTTGGTTGTTAACTTGAGTAAAACAATGGAACTAAATATTTTCTGTTGAAAATATACGTAGAAAATAACTGTAGTGAGACAATTTATGTAGCAATTAATGGCTTTAATAGTTTCTTTACTTTATTTTCATGTTGGTATCCTGTGAATTTCAACTTTTTTTTATTTCACTTAAAAATCGTAGCGTATACAACGGTTTGTGGGAATACATCGTAATCGTTAAAGTTTATTTCTGACTTCTGAATGAGAACTGAGTGCAAAGCTACATTTGTTGTGGTGACTTTCATAATTCATCTGCTAAATTTTTTTAAGTGCATGATATTCTAACTTCAGTGAATTGTCCGATAGTCGTGTTAACATACCAGTCTACCTGTCCGGTTTATGTACATGAAAAAAACAATCAAAGACAAGCCAGGTTTTATTCAAAGACTGATCGCTTCAGACGAGATATCAAGACATTTGCAGCTCTTGTTTCTAAATGACGCTAGCGAGTCTTGCTAGGTAAAATAAAATCGTAATTTGTAGTTTCATTAGCCGTAATGGCAATATTTTTGTGAAAAAAGTACCCTGTTTTGAAAATCTATAGATAACCTATGGAGAAAAGTATCATAATATACCTGAATATGGCTGACAACGAAGCCCATTTTTGCGACTGTTGCCATAAAATAGGGCGTTTTCTTTGTGGTGTAGAAAGGGTGAAGTGTTTTGTGAACATCCATTTGCATTGCATCTATAGCAACCTAAAAAAGGTAAGGAAAAGGCTGACGATGTCCCCCCTGGAAAAAATTATTTGACGCCCATTGTATTTACTGATATTCATAAATAATTGGAAATGAATAACATATAAACATTTTTTCCTTCAATTGGTGACGTTAAATGTGCCCTTTCCAATAGGTGAATGTACCCCTAGGGATACATGTACCCAGTTTGGGAACCCTTGTTTTATACCAATATATTTGAAATTTCATTTCTACTATGATCACCGGTTGCCCCAAATAATATGCACCATAGTATAACTTGTTTTGTATATGTTTATAAGCATTGCTTGCTAAAGTAAATGCTGAACTGCTGCAAAATGTCTGAGCAAAATTTTACAGCGAGACGTGCATTACAGATTTTGCAAAATCTTCCACCATATTGTTCCAATGACAGTGGGCCTGAATGTGAAACTGAAGCATTGGTAAACGCTACAGTAGCTANTGTAATGGTAAGAGAATCTGAGTCATCAAAATCTAGTGATGAGGAAGTTCATTCCCGAAGTGAACGTGCAAATCCTGTGGTACAAGGAGCACTATTTCAAGGAAGAAATGGATTGAGGTGGAAAATGTCATCTTACCTGCCACCCAGGGCCAATTGCATACAAACAGTATTCTGCGATTTCATCCTGGACCTACATTGTCTTCAACTAGCCATGTTGATGGGTAGTCCGCTTCATCTTTTTAGAATACTTCTTGATGAGCCTATGTGCAACATATAAGAAAATGCACTATTGAAGAGGGTCACAGAATAGCTGGCGACCAGGCTTTTCATAACTGAAAAAATTCATAGGCTTGGTGGTTTCTAGTGGCGTGATATGAGGACGCAACATCCTTGTTGAAGTTTTGTGGGGTAAATCATAGGGATGTGCAATGTTGTCACCTACACCAAGAGACAGATGTTTAGAAAAAATTGGAGCTTAGATGTGAGTATGCCTACTGATGTTTTGCTGAAGCTAATGGACCCAATTATCCAGCAAGGTTACAATGTCACATGTGATTTTTCTCCTCACTTGACCTGGCACTGTGACTTGCTAAAAAGAAGCGGAGTCTTGTTGAACCAATGCACAAAAATAAGAAGTTCAAGGGAGTCCAAAAAGAAAAAGCTGCACAAAACGAGAAGTGTTTCAGTATGATAGTCAAACACCAATCATGCTCACATTATACCAGTGCAAATCAAAGAGAAAAGTTAAAATTTTGAACAGTCTACATCCAGATGTTCACATTTCAAGCAATGAAAATCCAAAATAGTCTATCACAATAACACAAAAATGGGAGTTGGCATATATGATCAAATAACAAGACTTTCCTCTGTGAAAGCAAGAAATAGACCAGGGCTAAGCAAATTTGTTCAACAGAAGAGTCATTGGCAGAAAACCAAAAATACCAGCGAGCTGCAAAATCAGTTTGTAGTGTCAAATACAGTTCGTTAAAGAATGCAAGTTTCACATAAAATGACCTACATTAGCGTAGACGCTGGGGGCAACTAACCATATGAATTCGTGTAAGCACATTGATAAATGAAACAAACATTAAATATGAGGTGACAACACAGTATTAATTTCAATACTGCTAATTCAGCTAGAACAACCACACAACATTGTTGGCGAGCCACAGTTTGCCCACCATTGAAATAGACGGTTGCATATCTTTTATAATATTATTGAAATGGCTTGCATCAACAGTTGGGTCATTCATAAGCTCATCTCCCAGAGCAATATAAGATGCAGCCCGCAGAGAATACATACTGTTTCTGTCTTTTCACATAATATACATAACCAGGCAACTCGTATTCATGTACGGTAACTTATAATAACAATTGGTAATGATAACTTTAACACCATGGCTATCGGGATACGATATATTCGTACTTTGAAATCGGCCTAAAACAAGCAGTTTTCAGTTGCTTTACCAACTGCATAGCTCCTTTGCCGATTGCACTAGAGAGCAGTTCAAACCCTCAAAAGATTCGGCAAGTGTTCTAGTTTGCAGTGAGAAAAATTTTTTTGGTTTCAGGTTTTAAGTGACGTCATAAGTGGGGTTGTTTTTTGGCAATTTGGCTCACGTTACCTGGCCTAGGGCCCAACCACTTGAGTCTAGTGGTTCTTAACCTGTGGGAAATTCCCCACTGGTGGGAAATGGTAGAGTTGCCAAGTGAGGTATGACCGGTCGGACAGTAGAACCACTGCTTCTAAATTTAACACATCACATCCAAATGTTGACTTACTTTACAAATCACAACCGCTTACAGACTGTTTTAATTACAAAAACAACCAATGTATGAGGTATTGTAAGTCATTTACGTACTAAACACTTTATGGGTTAAAATCGATTTTGTCAAAGACCGATGCTGTGGTGGGAAATGGAGAGTTGGCCCACTAAAAAGTAGGGAATTGGAGAAAAAAGGTCAAGTACCCCTGTACTAGATGGAAGTATTTCGCTGAAGTTTTCATTGGAAACTAGGCTAGAATCTGAGTCTTTTGAGCCTGCGATCAACTTTCTAGCATGTCTAGTTCAAAAGTTATGATCTATAATAAACAAATTAGACAACTGCAGCTAATTGCATGCTGGTTAAACACATGAACCACTTTATCACACAGGATTCTAGAATCCCAAACCAAAGCCATTCACACGTGAAGAAAATAGTCCGGTTAATCACATACTGGTTATTTGCATTACCCGTTTATACACATAAAAATGTACCTTACATTTGTAAACTTAAAATGCCTAATTGCATAGCTAACTTTAAAGGAGTGTAAAGCACACTGCCTAGATGGTGTGAAAACCTGTGGTGCCTTTAATCCGATTAGGCAACTGTTGCCAAAACAACTCCTTTCACTGACATGCCAAAATCAACACCACGCATTCAACTTCCAGGCCTCAGTGCATTGTGTGTGTATTGTGTCTGGTTGTGTCTCGTCCCTACAGGTGCGAGGCTTTGTCTTGAAAGCAGCACTTCTAAGGTTTATTTTATGACATGGGATAATGACCCAACGCATGCGACTACGTTTAACACCTTTGCACCAGACGTGTTGAATTCTTTACAGAACAACATACGGTGCACCTGTACTGTACACCAACTTTGAATTTTAGTTTCATTTGATGGCTTACTTTTCTGAAGCACTGTGGACTGTACACTCCACATTTCAAAATGCAGAATTATGCCATGTCTAGCGGAAAACTACAGTCTTGAAATGGGGAATTATGCAGAGTCTAGCAGTTCATAATGTGGAATTATGACATGCGTTCCGCTACAGACAATGCACTCTTTCAACTTTGTTACTTGTTTGACTTCACTCTTTCTGTTCACATCAATAAGATTCATTTGGTGAATGCCCCAACTGAATGATGCATAACAAATGCCATTGGGATTATAAAAGCTTCATGGCACCACAGACTAACAAATCAGTTAAGTCTTTACGTCACCCAGCTGTATCAGGACTGTCAAGAGATTTTAGAACTTCTAGAACCATTTCCATATCCTGCAGTTCTACAAATCTTCATACACAACAGCTGTGATACTCAAATGTGTTAAAACCTGCATTGCACAGTCCAAAGCAAGTAGAAAAATAATGCCCACAAGTGTGGGAAATGTTCCATGACTGATACAGGCGATTATTACATCACACATGTAGTGCACATGTTTAAGATAACTTGCAATGCACAGGCCGCAACAACTTTGAATTCACGTTTCAACTGATGGCTGTTGGTTTGCTAAACACTGAAGGATTTCAGAATTTGAAGTACTGTATCAAAAACAAGGGATTTTTATAACATCTTGATGCACTTTTACATCCCACAGTTCTACAAACCTCTGCGTTCGGTGTCAAGCTATAACATAACAACAGTGTCAAGCATGTGGGCAGATGTCAAGTAGGGTGGTAAACTCAGGGATAGTTGTTTGATACAGATAATCATATATTCCAGTTAAATGCATAAAAAACTTGGCAAATTGGTTGTGTGATTAATAGTATTGATCTGTAATTAATTATCTAAATATGGGATTAATCAATTATTTTGTTTGCTTTAGAATTTAGATCATAACTTTTGAACCCAAAACTAGAGATTGACCGATATGGCTTTTTTAAGGCCGATACCGACATTTCCAAAATTTTTAGATCATTTCTGCTTCATAATCAAAAGTATAATGTATTCTATGCCTTAACTTTTTTTCAAAAATTGTAAAATTAAGGATTTATGAACTGAAATTTTTCAAATTGCAGCAATTTCAGTATTTTGCTATGGTTTTTAAGTCATCTGATTAATGATGATGCTTTGTTTTGGCTGCAACTGCCGATGTGTGCTTCATAATTCATCTTGTCTGCTTATTTATAAAAGCGCACCTGTCAGCATTGCTGCAAGATAACTGTCTTGACTTGGTTCATTGTGCTTTTTTGCGCAAGTTGTCTGGATGCGTGTAGAATATAACAGCATTTTGTCAAGACCTACCAAGGCCAATAAAATCTGCCATTTTGGTCAATACTGATATATTGGTCTATCAGTACCCAAAGCCTCAGAAAGTCATCCAAAGTATCAGAGACTCATATTTTAGCCTAGTTTCTAATAAAAACTTCAGAAAAATACTACTTCTGGCTGTTATGGACCAGGACCAGGTGAAGTGGGCCAAGGTGGCCTAAAAATACTCCACTTACAACATCACTCACAAAAAATCTGAAACCCGAAACCAAAAAAATTTTTTTTCATTGTGAACCAGAAGACTTGCTGAGTCTTTTAAGCGTTTGAACAGTTCTCTAGCGCTTTCGGAGCTGGAGTTATGCCTGTGCAAAACCACATCCGAATAGCTTGTTTTTGTGCGAACCACTTGAATTACCCAGCATTGAAAGTGTTAAGAAAATCTCAAGTAAATGTAAGGACGTCAGGCACTGAGTTTGAATTTTTGGGGGACTAACCTTTATTGTTTGCGTGTTGATGATGTCACCATGTTCACTTAACCGTAGAACAACCTTATTGTAAAATTGGAAAAATGGGACACATTATGGAATTTATATATTTTGGTACGCTAGTGGTGGTGGTGGTAGGTGCTATATCTAGTTTGCACTGCATTTATTATGAAAACACATTATTTCTGAAAATTGGTCTTAAATCGACAGTTCCGAAATAAAATGTACTGCTACTAAAAACCACAAGACCACACAGTTCAAATTAAAAACAAACCACAAGATCTTTTGGTAAATACTAGTAGTGGCAACAAGGTGTGTGGCCAGAAATTGTAATGGGTGGGAAAACAACAACCGAGTTTCAATATTTGAATATTTTTAATGCTCCTTGTTTTAAAGCAGTGGTTTTCAAACTTTTCTGCACGTTGATCCCAATTAAAGTATACAATTTTCTGTAGACTCCGTGTCCTAGATCAACAGTTACTAATACAAGGATAGTATGTGTCAAAAATAAATTTAAGTACTTGCAACGCATGATAAAATAATACACAATCCGAAAATATGCTTAGAACTATAGATGTAAGCATAACATAATACAACAAATGTTCTCCATCCTACTGCGTAGCCTACTACTGTACTGCCAGTCTAACAACTGCCGAACTGCGGCACATGCACTGCAGTATTGTTTGTGATGTAACAAACAGAACAGTTTTCATAATGCCATCACAATGGGTGGTTTAATAAAAAACTATTCGAATCGGATGTACCAGGGGTGGCCAAAGCCAAACCGCAGCTTTGTGAGCTTTCCGAAAAAAACTCTTAATGCTGTAAGTGCACGGTATGCAGTATGCTTTTTGCAGCTGAGCACGAAGTCATCAAGGCTGCCACTACGATTCTCTTCTTATACAGTGCTGTGTTGACACGCTTCAGAAAATACAACAGCATGTTCAATTGCTGGTGTACACCAACACAACATGTTCAATTGAAGCCAAGCAGACTTTGTTCTAACTGAGGCAATGACTTACTTGTAGGCATTCTACAAAACTTTTGCGCATATAAGAAGTGATCCAGTAGTCATTTAATTCAAATTCATGTCAGTAGTTGATAAAAGTAAATGTTGGAGCCTTTCAACATGTTTGAAAAATGTTTGGATTTTTGATAATCCTTAACACGTATAGAGCCGGCCTACGGTATATTCGTACTTTGATTTCGGCCTAAAAAACAGCAATTTTCGGTTGCCTTACCAACGCCCTAGCTCCTCCGCCGATTGCACTA
>JGI24021J15306_10007655_pt1 | contig 13187 bp, 6 predicted proteins | sample Ectturendosymbi1_FD_15306 | JGI IMG/M metagenome (IMG submission 15306) | reverse complement strand
AGGTGTCATCTTCATCTTCTTCATCTGTGTCATGGGTGTCGTCGCGAACATCTGTCCAGAGAATGTCATCTTCTGTTCCGTCAAGGCTATTGCTGATAGAAAACTTTGTCGCTCTGGGTATGTTGCGCGTATAAGCCGCAGGCAAAATACAGGCAATATTCCAGGTAAAAAAGTGCGGCTAATAAGCAAGTAGTTTTTGTAAACCTTGTTTGTATACGGCGTTGAAATACAAAAAATCATTGCAGACAAATAACGAAAAGCATGTGGTATCGATGCAACTTTCCCGTCGACTTAGAGTTTCACTTATATCCAGGGGCAGATCCAGTCAGTAATTTAAGGTGGGGGGGGCGATTTCAGTAATATCTGGTACACAAGTCTCATATCGGCTTCGCTACTGTAAGAGAGATGAAGCACACTTTACAACAATGCTGTGGCAAAACAATGGACGACAAAATGGCCTAATACCGCAAATGTTGTTTTTCGAATTGTACAAAAATCAAAGATGAATAAAGTTACTTTGTACGTTTTAGAGGGGGTGATCGCCCAAATCGCCTCTCCTGGATCCGCCCGTGTTTATATCTGACAGTACATGCACAGACTGAAGTGCCCCGCGCATAGTAAAGCTCGACGTCAATTAGTTGCATGCACTTGTTGAACGGTATATCAATGAAACATTGACTGTGTGCAGTTAGGTGACCTGACGATGAGTCGGTACACCTAATTTGGCTGCATTGGAAAGTGCTGCATGCACACTTGCGCAGCCGGATATGGTCGACCGTTGTGCAAACGTAAATTTTGATAAACGGCAAGCTCATAATTTTTGGAGATGACCAATGACATATGTTTTCAAGCTCTGNTTTATTTTAATACCACTCGCTTGGTTTTGCTTCAACGTAGCCCTTGTTGTGAACCATTTACCAAANTCTGCAAAAGATTTTCCACTTCGAACAAGAGAAAGAAACATGTGTGTGAAACATGTTGCAACGTTAGTTATCAACCACTNCTGAACGTTGGCCCAAATTACGGCCCAAATTCCGAAATAAACAAATGATGTGCCCACCTATTTTTTAGGTTATTAGTTTGGTAAAATTTTCCTATCTTACTTGAAGTCAATGTCTGTAAATTAAAAATGAAATCTAAAGCAAGAAAGTCCAAGCCTGAACCAAAGTCAGAAAAGGAGAGATTCGGTACTTTTACACAAGAGTAAGTTTTTATCGAAGAACTTTGTCGCTGTTTTCTTATTTCTTGTATCGTTTTTGTGCTCAGTATTTGCTGCACTTTTGTTAATGAATCCATTAAAAGAATATAAAAACCATGAAAAATATCAACCTGTTGGTTTTTTTAGCTCAAACTCATGCAATATTAGCATAATTTTCTATACACAGCCTTAACTCGCGTCTGCATCATTCATAAACATTTGGTTTCTATCTAACAGAAAAATTGATGAAGAACTGCTTGAATCAGAACCGGAAAGTGCCACTCAGCATTTTCGCTGCAAAGTGAACATCACTACTTGGAATAAAGGAAAAGCTGTGGTCTTAGATGGTGAACACGCAAGAAAACGAATTGAATTGCCAACCAAAGAAAGCCTCGGAAAGTCTTTCGATGGTGACATTGTTGTTGTAAAGGTTTGTATAATAAATTTTAATGCCATACTTTTCAAACTTCAGTTAAATAAATAGTGATATCGTTTGTTTTTATTCAGTTGCAAGGGAACTTTAAAGAACACGAACCATCTTTTGGTAAAGTTCAAGTTGTACTTGAAAGGTAATAGTGCTTTCAAGGCTTTGCGATCGCATGCTGACCGACAACATGACTTTCGACAACTTTTCAGATGCCGGGACGTAGGTTATCAAACTTTTGTGTGCAAGTTGGACAAGCAAAAGCCGGACTTAATGTGCCCTGTTGATAAGCAAAGCACGAAGATCAAAGTTAAGACTCACGGTCTTGATGTTGGTGCAGTAAAATATGTTTCTATTTTCAAGTTTAAGAATGGATTTTCAGGTTTGTTTTATGATACATTTCATTTTATCTTGTTTAGATTCTATTTGAATAAGAGCTTATGATGCCTACGTAGTAAGCGAAACATATACTCTATAAGATCTTAGTGTCTAATTCTTAGCTGTGAAAGAATTCCTATCGGTGAAATCATAAAAGATTCAAGCGCAAAGAAAAGCATATATGATTTTTTGAAATGCGTTTTATGTTCGTTTTAGTCTTGAATTAAAACGTTTTCAAGAGTGATAAGATTCTGAAGTAAGTTACTTAAATGCAAGAAACTAAAGATGGTGAATGGTTTTGTGTTAGCTCTAATTTCTTCACGTATTTCTGCAATGCAAACGCTGGAATATTCGTTTGTTTCTTACAGTTTGAGGATATTTCAATAGCATACCGAAGTGGCGTTTGCTTCAGTTGGCAAGTAGCATAGACTTTTCATCAAAAATTTATGAAAGAAAACTTTTGTTGTTATCAATTATTTAAAGAACTACTGAAATTAGACAGTGTAGAAAACATGAAAAGCGTTGTTAAATACTGTTTAAGAACAATAGTAACACTGAGGTATCGGAAGTTTTATAATCAGCAGGAACAAATATTTTGAAAAAGCAAGGCGCTTAAGAAGCCAGTATATATTCCAATATGCAAGTCACCACAATTCTTGAGCTACTATTTTACGTAGGTCATCCTCACTGCATGTTGTAGACAAACGAGTACAAGGTTTTCAAGCTACTTAGAGCTTCCTAGTTTTTATACCAGAAGAAATTAAACTAGACAGAGATGTCCAGTCTTTACCTTCAAGGCCGAATTAAGAATGGTATAATTCTCGTGGGACCGAAACAAAATATCGGTACAAAAATGCTTGATAAACCAATGCACCAAAAACAGTTTATTTCTAGTTACATTTTTAGGTTGCAAAGTAGACCTAAATTCTTGCAAATCATTTATGTCCAATACAGTCTAGTTTCGTGAGAACTCTGGAATTTTTGGCTGCACAACCTGTCTATGTCAGCAGCAACAGTTGTTGCAATGCATAACCGTCCAATTAAATGTCAATCTGTCAAAAGAAAACTTGATTCTACTTTAATGTTTTTCATACGCCAGAACAATTGCTCACAGTTCTATGTGCTACCACAGAGAGAAATACATTTTTCAGCGCACTTTAGCATATTTGTATAAACATCTGAAGACACATAGCGACGGCAGAATGCCGCAGTATCATTCGTTTGAAAAGCTCTTTTGCAATCATTATCGTACGCTCTGTGGCAATGAGTTCACGTTCATATTTGTTAGGAGCATTTAAAGGGTCAGCATCAGATGGATGGACCAGTAACTTAATGACATCTTGCTGCTTCCGGAATCCTCAAAATATTTTGTGTGAATTCTTCCAGGAGTTTTCCAACAAGTGCGCAGATTCTGTCATAGCTCAGCTCACTGCTTCAGATGATCTTGTAAAGGTTTTAAGATGAACGACAATTGTCACAATCTTCTGTGTCTTAATGAGTTCCATCTTTGCAGTGAATGCTGCAACATTTTCATACATCTTTTTCAACAACTGATCCTTCCCTTGAAGTTTCACATTCAACTCTACTTTGTCACTATTCGAAGAGCCATGACGCAGTAATTAACACGAAGCATGCACTATTATTTTTGTCGAACAACCAGGTTCTCACTCTCTGGATATCTGTGAAGATAAATGGTTTCACAAATTTGACGCGTACATCAATTTTCAGAACATGATCCTCCCCGTGTGAAATAATTCTTGCTATTTGTTGTGTTCTTAGACGTGGTTTTACCTAGCATTGTTGTTTAATGTGCTAGCATTGTTGTTTACCCCCATCATTCTACAGATTGGTTGCCATCACAACGAATGCAAAGTAACTCAAGCATTCTACCAATGTTCTTTGTCATAACGGCTTTTTTTAGGCATTTAATAGGTTTGATGAGTTTCTCTACCATTGGCATCAGTCATCTAGTTTCGATATTCTGCTGAAATCATTTATTTGGGAAAGACGTATTTTCCAGTTTTTACTTGTTGCAGCCTGTGTTCTGATCCATCATTTTAGTCTTGAGTTTTTTTGCTGACTCTACTGTTACTTTAGCCATTCAAGTTTTCACCCGTAGCTTTGCCTGCAAATTTCAGGACTGAGGATGCCTCATTTTTGTGTGAAATCGATTTCCTATTAAATTTTGCTGATAGATTTCTGCTTACCCCACTGTGGAGAATACTGACTTGGGTATTTTGAGCAGGAAAAAAAATGAAAGAAATCTTTGTTCTTGCGGTGTATTACAAGCAACACTTGCAAAAAAACTGTGAAAATTAATCTGCAAAACATATTTTATTACTCTGTATTCTTGACTCCAGGAGCATACAGCAGGCACGACGGCTTTCCTGTCACTTCAGCAGATTCCGAACAGGTTTCCAATATAGCTTTGCACAATTGTACTTTCAAGTCTGTAATGACCAAGGCCACGAGGTTATAACGTTGCAACACACTTAAATTCGTGAAGTTTCTAACTACATGGCTTACAGGGCGGATGGAACTAAAGAAACAAGTGGAATTAGACTATGACAAGATGTACTGCGTTCGATGCCTGAAGTGGGACGCACAATTTTCTTATCCATTGGGATATGTCGAAAAAGTGTATTCATTTAACATAAGGACTTATGCCGAAATCTACAACGTCCCTGGACCATTTTCGTGAGTGTGCAAAACAGCTTTTGTCAACTTGATTGCTTGCACTCAACTTGTTGTCTTTATACTGACTGCAGGAGAGATGTCAAGGAAGAAGCAATCGCTTTCGAAGCAACGGAACCTGACCGATATAAGGATTGCACTCATCTTTATGCTTTCACCATCGATTCAACAAACACAAAAGTTTTCGACGATGCTCTGAGCATAGAGAAGTGCACAAGTCACGATGATTGTTGGAAGGTGACAAGGAAGCTACGAGCCAAGCACCTAACGGCCAGCTTTCTGTTGTGTATATAGTGATTTGTCGGTTGTTGTTGCGATCGCCGGATTATTCCGGTCTTTGCTAGCGGGAGATGGCAAACATGTTGCCTTAAACTAAATGGATGTAACTGAAAACTGGAAATGTCATTTTCTCCTAAAATTTGTCTTGATCGATGAATGCGTTTACGAAGAACTGCTTCAGCAATCTTCTCTGTTTCTACAGCAATCATAACTAACATGCAAAAAACATATTTCATCGATATAATCTTTGGCTGTAAAAAAATTACACACAATTTTGCGATTCTGACTTATGAAATGTACGCTATGATCGAAGTATCATCGTCTAAGAAAGCCGAACATCAATAAATTATAGTTGGGATATTGTCAGTGCGCATGCGCGGAAAATAAGCCTCAAAGGTATTGCAGATGGTAAAGAAGCCAATCTCGGTTATGATTTTCGAAAACAAAACTTTAAAGTAAGAGACTAATGCTAGATCAGCTTACCAGCAAAAGACAATCTTTTGACTTCGCAAAGTTAAATAGAAACATTTCTTAAAAGCTCGCTTAAAAAAGCAGGGAATGCTGTTTCCATTAAAAGAGCATAAAATAGTACGATGGTGCTTTGAGGTTGCAGACTATTTTTGTTAGTACATTTCAAAATGTTCGAAATATTCTACTAGCACGGTAGCTACTTTAGGGAGAGATCAAACTGCACTGGGAAAGTCAGGCAACGCAGTGTTACAGAACAATTTCCTTGTTGAGGTAAATGCAATTAATGTTTACCTTCTCCGAAACCGTTCAGCTTCCCTCTTGCTTTTTTGTTTTTCTTCCATGCCGATTTCCATCTCCCTGGCTGGAAAGCAAACGTTTTAAGCAACGACATCGTAGTGCTTTAATTTAGCAAAACCGAATACTCAGCTGTCGTGAGTTGGCGTCCAACTTTCTTTCACTTAAAACCCTCAATATCTGGCAGATCTGGACGCATATCACGAATGTTTCTTCTGTTGTTCCACGCGGCAGCAAAGTCGACAATGAAGCTGAAAAGCGAGTGGCCTCTTTCAATGACACAACTAAAGGTAACTGTATAGCATTAAAAGCAATGTCAAACGTGCATATAGTTCCGCAGAAAAATATTTAGTGCTGTTTGTGATGACGACAACCAATCAATAATTGTTTTAATGCAGCGTTTATTTTTAAAAAACAAACAGCCACTACTCTAACGATAACTATACTGTAATGCTGTGAGGCAGAAACTCAAATTAAAAATGTTGTTTTATTTTACCATCGCAACAAAATAATATCATTCCTAAATCCCGTTTGGTTTTGATGCCACCTTTTATTCAAAAACAACTGGATTGATCGTTGAGGTGAAGAAAAGGCAAATAGTTTTTAAAACTTCTCCACTGATTGGAACTTGAAAGGAAAACATAGAGAAAAATCCTACGACAGGGAAGCAAAATTTCTAATTCTCATAGATAAAGCTATTCCTGCTAGTGCTAATGGTTTCACATTATGACATTACCTAGACCAGCTATGTCCAACCCGGAGGCTGCTTGTGGCTCATTGGAAGGTTTTGTTGTGTATTTATAATGTTAATGACAACCTCCCCTTGATTTCATAATCCTAAATTTGACATTTTGATGTAGTGTTCCTCAGTGCCACTTTGTCACGTCTGGATTGTGTACAGGCTGATTTCCATGTGTCCACCGAGTCGCAAAGCTTGTTTCTAGTTTTCTGATTTCTTCCTTTTTTGTTCCATTTGCACTAAACTGAGTTCTATTTTGTGGTTCCACTGGCACTTTAAACTCGCCTATAACAACATAGTTATGGAGTGATTAGAGGTGCCAAAAAATCGTTATCATTGCTGATAGGATTCGAACGCTTTCAATAGCTTGAGCTAAATTGTTCAGTGCAGCCTTCATTAAGAGATAGTATCCTTTGGCTCAGCAATGCATTTCGGTTGGACATAGCTGCCGTGCAGGCTGAAATCCAGACATTCATTGAACAACGCTGTTTACATTACAACGCACTTGGAGCTTTCGTGGCTTCTCAAGAAACATAGTGCAAGTTTTTGTGGTGTCTCACACAACTCTGTCGGCTAATTTTACAAATATACTCAGCGAAATGAATTAACAAATTCTTTGGTTTCGAAATACGAAGGGAGATAATCGTGAGAGTAAAATAAAAAATTTTAAAAAAATTTCCTAAATTTTTCAAAATATTGCTCCAGTATTTAATGCGTAAACCAGTGCTTCAAATTTATGCCAAACTGTGACAATGACAGTATGGGCATAAGCAATTGTTTAAACGTTGAAATCATCGTACAAAATTGCAGCTAACATGTTATTTTCAAATATTATTGTAGTACTTATATTTGAATGAGATAGATTTTGCTGCTTTTTTACTACGAGATTCAGAATTCTTGGCTCTGTTAGAGACAGATTGTAGCGAATGTTGTGCTTAAGTGAAATATGTTTGGCTTAGTTACGTTGTTTTGTTTATTGTTCGGCCTTATTATTCAATTTTGCCTAAATCGAGATATTAGACATGAATAAATCGAGCTTAGGTTGAGAACAAATTTATCATTAATAAATACAAACATTCCAGTATCCCGCTTCTTGCAGCAATATTAATCCACTACATTTATAAAATTGAAAATTGTAAAGAAAACAAATATACTTGAATATTTCGAACGGGAAAACGGTACACAAAGCTTAAAAAGTGACAAAACGCGGCGAATGACCACTGCCCACTCTTAGTTCAACCTGCCGCGAAAATTAAACTTTGAAAATAGAGAAAAAATAAACTTCAAAAAACATGTAATTGTTTCATAAAGGTCATCGTTCCTTGAAAAACAATTTTCTTCCAAATATATACCATTAATCAATACCTGCTCAGAACGCTCACTACCGAGTTCAACGTTATGTGGCAACATAGCAGGCGCGTAGCCAAAATTTTTGATAGGGGGAGACAAACAACAACCAAGTCTCACCATTTAAATATATGCCTCTTGTTTTGAAAGCCTTATCCATGAAACGTCCATTTGTCTTGCGTACGTTTCCGAACAAATGTGTTCAGATTTGAGCCGCAAAATAAAAAGTCTATTTTCATTGAAGTGGCAAGTTTTAAAAGTTTGTATTTAGTGAAGTTCCAAGTTTCTACTCTGCATGAAAGCCACCATTTGCTCGTAAAACTTTCTTGCAAAATCTATTGTGAAAATCTCAGTGCTGTGAAAGAGTGGTTCCCAACCTTTTCAGTGTCATGGACCCTTTACACTATTTGACTGAAAGCTGTGGACCCCTTCATTGAAACCAGTTAAAACCCTGCTCAGGGACTGCTCCTTAATCGGCCAAAAGAAGTTTTCAATTTAATTTTATAAATACTTAGAATTAACGTTTAAAGCTGATTCTTTCATTAGCTACATTTCTATGCGCTCTGGTCAGCAGTCCTATCGAAATCTGCATACGTTTCGTATTTTTCAGGTTAAATGGGGTAAATTGCCAATTTGGCCTGGGGTAACTGTTGTGAAGAAAAATGAATATATGCCTATCTCGGCCCATGGATATCTTTCGAGTAACAAATAGGACATATGACCAATTTAGACATGGGAAGATCATGTGTGACAACTGCGCATAGTAGCACCAGTGTTTCGCAACATTTTAACTTATTTCTGAGCTAAATCATATGGGCATTTTGGCCTTAAGGACATATGTGGCTCAAAAGTGCAAAAATATCTTTGAAAATAACATATTTCCATGTCTCAACCTAATTTACTCCTGTTGCATGTAGAACCGCAAGCTTCGAGCGTCTTCAAAGTTAAGTGATAAACACGTTAAAGCAGAGGTTCCTAAAATTTGCCTCAATACCCCCAGAAGTATTGAGATTAGATATGGGATTATTCAACAGTGTTGGGAAGTAAAGCCCAACTGCAGCCTTTGCATTGACCTTTTTCCTCACTACTCTAGTGAATATTATTTACCAGTTCTGTTTTATTTCTTACAATTTTTTATTAAACTTTGTTGATACGGGGTATCCAAATTTACGAAAATTTGACTTAGGGTTATTGAGGCGTTAAAACTTCAAGGATCACTGCTTTAAGAAGTGTCAGTGTCGGTTGCTACGTGGGTGCTAGAAAAGATCACAGCAAGTCGGCAAAGCTGAATGGGAAAGGAAATAGTACAGTAATTATTTCACAAGAGGAAGGATCATGCTTTCATTGTTAGTGTGTGCGTCACGTTTGTCAAAACATTTATCTTCATAGGTATCCAGAGTTAAAACTGGGTTGTTCTATAAAAGCAACAGTGAAATCTTCGTACATAGGTGGCTTATTTATAACACCGAATCGTGCCGCGATAAAACCATTTGGTTACTGTCATCCCTGATATCTGATTTGTTCCAATTACTTAGATGCGATGACCATCCCATGGAAAATTCGTTTACTTCTTGGCCAATATATTGTTGATTGGATACCCAACAAGTCGCTACATACATACCACGTTTTGCACATGTCAGGTTTTGGTTCAGCGGGAAATATCTAATTTTTGTCATTATTTGTGAAACACATGGGACCATGGATTTGTTGTTTTCTATGTCAACCACGAAGCGCACAGTGCTTGCAAGGTCTTCACGCACCTTAATTCCATTTGGTTTTTGTCTTGGTTAAAACAAGGTGCTTATATTTGTTAGCGTTTGTCCAATTATGGCAGGTCTTTTGTAGGTAACCATTGCTTTCGTATTTAAGCCTTTTTCTCCAATAAAGTCGGCAGGTGGGTGAAACATGTAGCCCTACATGACAGCAATGAGATAAATTTGGAAGAACAACTACGCCCCGCAAAATGTGACAAGCAAGATGACCCACAGGTTTGGGCTACGGGATGATGTAAGATGTGCTCTGTCAAAAATTATCCTCGTATAGATAAGCCTACTCAAGAACGAACAGTATTAAACTTCACATTGAATTTGATTGAATGACAACTTGTATACCTTCCTTAAAAATGCATTGTTGACAATTGTTGCCAAATTCCAGACATCTGACTTTATTTAAAAGGAGTTTGGCGTGAGGAAATGCTGTTTGGCATGTTTTGGCCGTTTTGTTGGTGTTGACTGAAAAAAAACGACATTTGGCAATATTTCAAATCTGCTTGCTTTGAGCTTAAACTTTTAGATTCCTTTTAGCCTGCTTTATGTTTACAGAAGCTATTTGGCATATTTTGACTAGCAATTATCATATTTTGTCCGTCAGTTCGTGGAAAGCCTAATGTTTTTTTCTGTGGCTTCTCTGTGAACTACATTTTGTAAAAGATATTTTGTGGAATGGTGATATATCTAACATGTCAGACGATTGTGTACCAAATTCAAAGTCGTAAAAAACTATGGCATAGTGCATGTTTGTATTTTCATTATCTGTATTTTACTTTTCCAAACATTTACGAGATGATACTTTTGAAGATAAAAAATTATTTTTAATTTATATACAAATAAATCTAGGCTTAGTTCCACAGCAACATTACATTCCTGTCATTACTCATCAGAGTATTTCAAACCCGACAGCCATCAACTTATTTCGACTTGTTTAGCATGTTTTGAAGTAATTTGGCATATTTTGATGAGCGATTTGGCATTTTTGGTCCATCAGGACCGAGCAATTCTGTATTCTAGAGTTGGGTTCAATTTGTCTTTTTCAAGGTAGACCACCACGGCGCGTAGTTGGCAACTTGCTATTTTGCTTTCATCTATTCATATTTACACGCTTTTGATGTACGCCAACACATACGTTCAATCGAAGCCGAGTAGCGACCAGGATGAAGACGAGACCGAGACCTGGTCAAAACTCCAAAACCGAGACTTCATCAAAAATCCGAGACTCGGCACTTGAGTTTCGGGGCCAATACGAGACTTGAAAATTTGTGCATTATGCTAATATTTTTCTAAAAATTTTCCAAAACATATCTCACCACTTCGAAGTTGAACGTTTTTTCGAATTTCTGGCATTTTTCCTACGTGCTTTGGTTGTTACTCACCTGCAGATACATCAGAAAAAAGCACGCCGAATTACAGAAATTTTCCTAAGCCATATCGTTGCAGTAGCAAAAGTCTGAAACAATAGGCTCGTGAGCGAGATCTGCAGCCTTCCAGACAGAGACGAGACCTGAAACTTTCGAGACCGAGACTCGCAAAAATGGTCCCGAGACGAGTCTCGAGACCAAGGCCAAGTCTCGAGACCAATTCTGGAGACTCCATCATTCACTGGTAGCAACTTTGCAGTAAGACACAGACTCCCGAGGTATGCTTTCTACAAAACTTGCGCGCATATAGGACGTAGATTATGTTGTCCACCAGTTATTCAGCGACTAAATGTCATGTGCAGGCACGCAGTCAGGGGGGTGGCAATAGGGGCAATTGCCCCCCCAATTCCGGGAGGAAAATTTCTGTAATTCAACGTGCTTTTTTCTGATGTATCTGCAGGTGAGTAACAACCAAAGCAGGTAGGAAAAATGCCAGAATTTTGAAAAAACGTTCAAATTCGGAGTGGTGATGACATTTTTAGAAAAATATTGGCATAATCCACAAATTTTCAAGTCTCGGTATTGGCCTCGAAACTCAAGTCTCGAGTCTCGAATTTTTGATAAAGTCTCGGTCTCGGAGTTTTGACCAGGTCTCGGTCTCGTCTACATCCTGGTCGCTACTCGGCTTCGATTGAACGTATGTGTTGGCGTACATCGAAAGCGTGTAAATATAAAAAGCGCAAGCACAATGTCAGCCACGATGACATCTTTCTCAACTTCAATATTGGCTGCAAAAAGCATACTGCATACCGTTCACTTATCTTATAGCACCGAGATTTTCACAAGCGATTTTCTTCTTGGCCCAGACGCAATCCAGTTTTAAAAGTCGAAGTTTGAACGTCAAGGCATATAAAATGTAAATTGCCGCCATATTCAAGCATTTAGTTTTAAAATTGTACAAAAACAAAAATGCACGGTTTTCATTTAGGGCTTATACGGCTGATGCCGGATAAGTTATACTTGTAGCACGCCAGAATTCCCTGAGAGGATGCTTTGCGATGGTCGTGAAATGAAGTTCACATCACCACTAGGTGGGATACAACAAGCTGGTGTGCCAGAAACATCTGCGAAAAGCCTTACTCCTTGTTTTTTCTTGCAATTATTGATTACAAACGGTTAGATACAAGTTTATATTTCATTATCAACAACTTCCACACAAAGATTAAACCTCAGGCAATGGTCAACCATGATATGAATTATCTGGTATTTGCACCATGCACAACATTTGATTAATCATAGACAAGTGGTAAATCACATTGCTTTGATCAGGTTCGATTAAACGTTGAAGTAAGATATGTTCCTAAAGCACCTTCGTTGATTTGCACTGAAGTATTTCTTTGGCATAGGGAAAGGTGGGACACAGTAGTACTCGGGGCACAGTCGTCTTTATTGATTTATTCAAAAAGTTGAAAACGTCGAACTTTAAAGTTTCTATGGTAATTTAGTCTCATACCAGCCGTGGTACTAAAGTGAATTTTTCCTTGATAGGCAGCCGTTGTTACGAGGAACAGAGCAAGTTGTGCTTTTGCTACCCAAAAGTAATTTACAAAATCGCATTTAGATTTGGGTTTTGCCCACGTTAATTAACATCTTCTGTTCTGAGTTTTTGTGACATTGCAGTCAGGACAGTGCAACATTATTTGATAATGCCAGATTTTAACTTCTTTTAAGTTGAATTGGTACTTCTACATTTTCTTTTTTAGATATGCATGGGACACATCTGACAAAAAATGGGGCACATTCAACACATTGCCACTAGGTCAGTCAGTCTAAACAAGGTAACGCTTGAGGGGTTATATTGGAATGCAGTACAGAATAATTCCAATCTATGAGCATTTTTAGGCTTATTATGTGCTTAGAGCAGTGGTCTCCAAACGTTTTTGTCCGAGGGCCACATAAGTTGTTACTCAAAGGTTCGAGGGCCGGACATCACAGTCATACGAAATGTAGAGTGTTTCGGGATAAGCTACATTCTACCAAATCAACATGTTTTTCCTAAATATATTATTTTTCATTATTAGCAAAATGTCTTCGCGTGCCGGGTGAAATGGCTTCGCGTGCCGGGTGAAATGGCTTCGCGTGCCGGGTGAAATGGCTTTGCGGGTCGGATGGGACCCGCGGGCCGTAATTTGGAGACGCACCATATATTGGTATGGTAACGCATGAATTT
>JGI24021J15306_10007654_pt1 | contig 13188 bp, 11 predicted proteins | sample Ectturendosymbi1_FD_15306 | JGI IMG/M metagenome (IMG submission 15306) | reverse complement strand
CTGTGGAGAGGATAAACTGCTATGTTCCTCCCAGTGTTGGTCATGTGCTAACACCGTTCTGTAATGTGCGCTGATGTATAGCTAACCACTTTTTGTGCTCTTTTGTCTGTGATATGGACCATGAGCTCGCAATAAAATATCATTATTATTATTATTATTATTAAAATTTTAATATAACTTGGATGTAAGTAAGATTAGGTCGGTGAGTTTCATGTGTGTAAAGATTTGGACAATTTCTTGTTCATGGCGATACGTTAAAAATATGTTGACCCATAAAATTTAGCTCACATTCAAAGTTTAGGTAGTGTCTCACCAACCAGCGTTTCCAGTTTTCTGTTTCGAAGGAGAAAAAGTACCATATCCCGCATTCAGTTTTCTGACAAAACTGAGTTGGAGAACATCTCACTACTATCAACGTGGTCGAGTGGGAAGTGACTAGACAATCGTCAGTCCGAGTAGGCCTAACTCTGTTGTATTTGGTTTTTCTTTTGATGTCCTTACACAAGATTGTAAGTCAAAATTTTTGCACCCCTTGTGATGTACATTTCGAAAAGCAGACAAGTGTTGATAATTAAATTAAGATCTTGGACTAGGGTTAGGTTTAACATTTTAGATTAGGGTTTTGTGTTACTATTAGTGTTTCAAATTAGGGTTTATAGTAAGCATTTAGGGTTAGGGTTCAGTGTTAGTGTCTAAGGTTAGGGTTTAGGATTAGCGTTTAACGTTGATGGTTAGGGTTTGCAGTTATGGTAAATGGTTATGATATAGGGTAAAAAAAATCATGGCCACTTTAATCCTTTATCTGAGAAGCAACTGACATGCATTGCAGTGATCAGCAAATTCATTTGATACGTTTTTTAAGTCTTTTTAATGCGAAAACCGGATACTGTCGTTTAGACACTGCCAAAACTTTAGATAATTCATTGTGGAGTTTGAGCAGGAGTCGGAGTCCAAAACCTTGAAATTTGTCGGAGCGGAGTTGGAGTATATTCAGCCGAAGCAGGAGCGGAGTCGGAGTCAAAAATTTCAGACTCCGTACACCTCTCGATGAGAGATGGCACGGGCCGCTAATGGTCCGGATTTTGGGCGGGCCGCTGAGTTTGAACGAGCGGGCCGCTCACAATATTTTTAGCGGTTGGATTTTACCGAACCGCTACGAGCCGCCCGCTAATGTTGAAAAAACCTTTAAAATTTTTTTGAGTTGAAAGAAACACTCGGTGGCAATAAAAGCGAGTGAAACCACTTGGCATCTGCTTGGCATATTTTTCCGATGCGGCATTTTCGGGCAAATTTTTTTTCCAATATGAGAGCACTCCGTCAGCGCGACTGGCTGGTACACTTTTTAGAAACTTTTCGTGTATGTGGTGATAACTTCTTGCAAAAGCGTTGCGGTCAGTGTTTCTGGTGCTGAGTTGGTTCCTGCTCTTGGAGGGAACCTGTTGTGCAACGTTTTGATGGCATACTGTAGCCTAGGTGTATTTTATATATGAACCAAATCACAATAATTTTATAAGTAAGTTCACTTCAAGGGTTACGTTTAGCCTAGAGTTTCAGATTCAGCGTTTCAGGCTTAGGGATTTAGTTTTAGGGATTTAAGGGATTTAGGCTTGTAGGTTGAGAGCAAAATTGCCACCAGAAAATTCAATAGGGAATCGTTGCGTTTGTGCTGCGGTCATGACATTCTAAAAGTGATATAATAAACTCTACTGAGTTATACAGTAATGTTTTGTTTCATATTACAGGTTGGGGGGATCGGATATTTGTTTGGGGGAACTAAGCCCAACAAAGCTACCCTGTGGCGACGGGACTGGTTAAGGGTTTTAAGTTTGGAATTTGAAGGGGCTACGGATACGACACAATTCAAATAAAAGGGTTTGTCATTCAAACAGCGTGGGTCTTGTAAAGTGTAGCGGTTATGGGTTACAGCTGCTATGCCAATGCTTTTCGGTTCTCACCTTGCTGACTTTATTTTTTTTCTTACTTTTGTTCAGGCTTACGTGTTACCTTTACGGGTTAGTGTTAGGTTAACATTAGGTTAGTGTTAGCTTAGAGTTAGGTTAGAGACAGGTTAGCGTTAGGCTTAGCTTAGGAGGGTTAGGTTAGCATTAGGTTAGGCTATGGTAAGGTTAGGTTTGGGGTTTATCTTTTATGTTTACTTCGTTTCTACCAAGCCTACTGCATTCTTGTCATGCGTTACTCTTACATCACAGGTAGCGTATGAATAATTTTTCAAATTTCAAGATCCACAGGCATATCTATAGTCACTGCCTTTAAGTTTAGGTTTGGGGTGTAACTAAACAAGCCATTGCAAAGCGATGCCCGTAACATGTCACTGATGACAAATCCCTGCAAATGAAAGACGCGAATACTTTTGGAGTAGATGTCTGAGCGAACCAAGCTGTAGCAGAGTGACTTTGTTAGGTGAAGTTTATTGCTGCTTGGTGGTGTGAAAGACCTCTCTCGTTGAAGCCTCGCTTCAGGGGTTTTAGGTTTAGGATCTTAAGGGTTTTACACACAACCAAAGCTTCACACAACCAAAAGCATGTAACTTTGTATATTGTGCTTGCCACATCACATGACCACTTAGTTAAACCAATCATGTTCCACAAAAGGCAAAATACTAAATAGTGTCAGGAAATATTTTGCCTCGGAAAGCAAAATAGCCATGAAAGGTATTTTGCCTCAGGAGGCAAAATAGAGCAGTCTACCAACTGTTTAGCGGGCCATGGGCTGGCCGGTTTGAAAAAGAATAAATGTCCTCGGTCCACGGGCGGCTATGGGCTGGATGTTGCAGGCTATGGGCGGTCCGGGCCTGAAAAATCTCGGACCGTGCCATCTCTACTCTGGAGTGAGCTGAATGTAATTAATTGCACCAGTGTTGCCAGATGTGCTATTTTCCCACCAAATTAATTTGGCTATTTTCTGATTTGGTTAGTGGGTAAAATTTGCATTTGGCAGGTGGTGGATTTTAGGCTATTTTCGAAATATTTTGGTGGAAAATTTGGCAGATTTTTATACAAGAATTAGACCAGTGTTTGGTTCATAAAAAAAGTTGTCAAAATCCACTTAATATTGTATACTGACGCCAAATTAATTGTTTCTGAATGTGTAAGGTCATTTGTACCAGACTTGAGACTACCCGTTGCTTCATTGGAATTGGAGACCCTGTGTAGTGTGTTTGGTTAGGCTTCAGTGATCAGCTTGTCCCATCACATGACAGGTCGATGTAGTAGACGTGTGCTGGACTGCACTGAATCTATCTACCTACTCANAGAATTAGAATAGACGTAGTGGAAAGTCGTAAGTTGCATAAATACTGATAAGATTCTTCCAAAGAACGTAGTTGTAATAAGCGATCCTATTAGTTTTAACAGCTTCATTTCTGAAGTTTTATAAGAAGCTGAATTGAAGAATGAGATGCTTTTGTGCCAAGTTGCGGTTAGAAAATCAAAATAAGGATAGGCTAATGTAATGAGCTGTAAACCACTATTTGCACAAATTGTATTGTGAAATGTTCAATTTTGAATAACGTTCTACAAGTTACTGGAAGTGAGTTGTCACCTTATTGATGCCAGCGCCAGGTCTACAGCTTAGTTTGTTCTAAAACACTTAAAACAAATGTTCTCAGTTGCTTTTTTCTGGTGCTGATGTTATTATTGATAAAGACGAAGTGGCTTCAGGTATCAAAGAATGTGAACGGATGAACGGTTTTAAACCATGGATTCGAAAAGTGCAATGTAATGCTAAGAAAGCTTAGTGCAAGTTTTGTCGCTGTGAAATCAGAGCACATCGATAAGACTTTAATAGCCATTCATTATGCTTCTAATAAACACCAGCGTAATGCTGTTCCCCATGGTGATTTGTTACATTTGGTTTTCAAAAAAGTTCTGGCAGCAGTAATCAGTTTTGTTTTGCATTTGCAAATAGTTTTGTAAATGGCAGAGGCTGTGGATACATGAGGTATAATCTTTACGTAAGGTGCGATGATATATTATTTGCACCATGTACAGCAGGGGTTCTCAACCTTTTTTCCGCTAAGTACCCCCGAGTCATAAAACATTCAACCCCAACCCCCAGGATAGCTGGTGAAGCCGTGGATTTCACATTGTTGCATCACAACAATGCAAGATCAGGCAATATTTACATGGAGTTTTCAATCGGCATGCATTTTCCTCTGGTACAGGATATTAAAAAATAACAATACACGAAAACTCAACTGCCATCCAAGTACCCCTGGAAATCTTCCCGTGAATCCCTGTGGATTCGTGAACCCCAGGTTGAGAACCACTGATCTACAGCCACTGCCTTTACAAATTGATTTTGCAAAGATTGCATGGTTGCTAAATGCGCCAGAGACTAATTTTTTACAGTCCACGAAATTGACAAACTGCACTTTTCAGTGACTTAATGTTTTTCGTTAGTTTTCAGACTTAGCTATTTTTGGCTACAGGTTTTTGGCAATTTTGGCTACAACTTAAGTAAATGGACAACTTCATGCCTGGCATGATCAAAGCAATGCTTTCATGAAAAGAAGACTAGTTTTGGTCTTAGCTATGTATTGTTTCATTAAGACTAACCTAGAATATGATGTGCAGTCAGATAACGTCTATCTTGTATACTGTGAAGACACAGCGCCCTAGCTTTTGTGATTTGTAGAATGATTGCATAACTTCCTGGTAATGTGGTAGTTGCAGCCACATGAAAGTGCAACATTTTTCTGAAGTGTTGGCTATAGGTAATTGTGTTCAAAATTTGCTAAGGCCAAAGCATATGCACTAATCTGTTTTTCACTTCTTCAATATTAGAAAAAGGTAAATGTATTCAATATGTTTATGATGAACACTTTGGTGTCCGGTAGGATTCGGGATTTTCGTGCTGAAACAACTGGAGTGCACGTGGCTTTGCGTGTGCGTAGCTCTGGCGCTGAAAGTGGTAGAGAGCTGCTCAAAGGCTCAAAAGACGTGGCAAGTCTTCTAGTCAGCACTCGAAAAATTTTTGGTTGGGGGGTGTGGATTTTTTGTGAGTAACATCATAAGTGGAGGACTTTCAAGCCACCTTGGCCCACTTCACCCGACCCTGGGTCCAAACCGTTAGATGGTAGTATTTTGCTGAAGTTTTTATTGGAAACTAGGCTACAATCCGAGTCTTTTGATCTTTGGATGACCTGCTGGGGTTTCAGGTTCAAAAGTTGTGATCTAAAGTAATAAAAGTATTTGACTAATTAGATAATTAATTAATTAGTTTATTTTACATCATAACTTCTGAACCAGAAATGCTAGAAAGTCGATCAAAGGCTCGAAAGACTTGGACTCGAGCCTAGTTTCTAATGAAAACTTCAGTGAAATATTTTGGCTTAGCGGTTGGGCCCTAGGCCAGGTAATGTGAGCTAAAATGACCAAAAACTACTTCACTTATGATGTCACTCACAAAAAATCCACAACCCCCAACCAAAAAAAAATTATTTGAATGTAAACTAGAAGACTAGCTTATCTGTTTGAGCCCTTGAACAGCTCTCTAGCACAATTGGCAGAGGAACTATGGCATTGGTAAGGTAACCGAAAACTGCTGGTTTTGGGCCGAAATCCAGGCACGATATGTTCGTGGACCAGCCGTCAAAGTGTTAAATTGAACAATTTTTTTTCACCATCATTTACTCATCATGGTTTACTTCAACTCATAATGAAAAAGGCATGACATTTGTTCAGTGATGCAATAGTTTAAGTTGTTGCTTCAATTCAGTTGAAACCATGCAGGCTGTTATAAGTTTTAACATTTTTGCAGATGCGGTTTTGGTTATTAAAAGTATGTTGCATGTCACCAAGCAGTTGTTTCAATATGCATAATGACAGTTAGTGTGCTTTATCCTTCTCAACAACCAAACCCTCCAGTTGGTTGGATGATTGGCTCCTACTTGTCAACAATAAATTGTTTTTGTGTTGTTGGAATTCTGGACTACAAGAAATTCAAATCTGTTGAGCATGTAAATAAATCGTTGAATCTGCTGAGTGCTGGCTTTAAATATGCCACAAGAATACTTGGTGTTCAAATTCTAGCAGCTGAAGAATGCCATGTCAAGGATTATCTGTTACAAGTATTTCCATACAGTTGCTCCACCCCTTGTCTTATTCTGAAAAATGTGCGAAGTGTTCCTGAAGTTTCTGTCATTCAAAATGACTTGCAAACAGAAAAAGCATTTTCTTTTAGTAAACCCAACCTTTTTGTTTATGAACCATGTCAAATACTTTGCTCTGCTCAATTTATCTCACAGTCTACAGGTCTGAAGGAGCAATTTGCTAAAGAAAAGTTATTGTCTCAAGTTGCAAACTCAAAGCATAGCCCTTTTCCATCTGTTAAAACAGCTCTAATCACTTTTCTGTATGAAGCAAACAAAAACCGTGAGACTGTGGAAGACGTAATGGGTTTTGAATTCCACGTGGAGCAATCTTACAACTTCATTGGAGCTTTCAGAGTTCTTTTGAATTTGTGGTCAATGTTAATCCTTACAGCAGCAAACCTGGTCAAGTTTTCTGCAGTTTTTTTTATCCAGAGTATGGTTAGTGTATTCAAAAAAGCACTTACGATTTCAAGCTTTGGCATGCAAGTTATGAACAAGGCACAGTTGCTGTCAAAACTAAATACAGACTGCAGTTTTTTGATTAAAAGTGATGTCTTCTTCAGTGTTATACTTGACATTCTCTTGGGAATGGCCTTTTATACTGTAGTAGTTCTGTTTGATGGTCAGCTTCACACTTACACAATTGACACTCTTAGATCATCTGCACAGTTTATTGGAAAGGAGGTGTGTATTGTGTTATTTGCAATTAATTTCATAATTGTGTTCCTGCTTAATCCAGACACTCCAGAAACTCAAATTTAAGATGCTTATTGAGTTGTGCATGTTAAATCTAGGTAACTCAAGCAAATGTAAAGTCTGCTGTGGGATTCTTGATGGCATAATCAATTTTTTCCACATTGTTGATGTTTAAATCATACAGAATTAAAGGAGCATAACTGTGCAACTCTTCTGTTTTGAAACCTTTGACTTAGTTTTCTTTTAAATTTTCACCATGTGCAATTTAGCGGATGGTTGCACTTCAGACATGTATTTCTGAACAATGTTACAAACCAAGCTTAGTCTTGGTTTAGTGGTACAACTATTCAGCTTTACTGATGATTTCAAGCATTATATTTTTTGTGGAAGAATGAACTTAGAAATACCAGTCTTTGACATGTTTCAGGTGGAACAACTGATCCAGTGGCTGATGGGAATACCAATTGGATTAAAGTTGAACTCTCCTCTTAATCAATTTCTTGGGAAGTTTTTCTTGCACCATGTGCAACTTTGGCTTGAATATGTTGAGCTTACTCTTTCTTCACTACAGAGTACCTATAGTCAAAGTATATTTCTTCAATGGACGTTATCATTGTCCTGCTTTGGATTGTCCTTATTTTTTGGTTTCTTGTCAGATGTGGTATCACTGCTCAGTTTTCACATTTATTGCTTCTACGTGTATGCTGCAAGGCTTTACAGACTTCAGGTAATGCTTTCTTTTTTAATTTCTCTCCATGATTTCATGTAGTGTCGCCTGGTGTATGAAGTACCCTAAAATGATATTGGCAGCTGTTTACTTGCATTGCATTCTTTTTTATTAAGTATTTTAGAAAATAAGTGTTTGCTCATTTTATTGCAAGTAAAAATCCTTGTTGAAGGTTTTAATAATTCTTTTGGTAACACAGCCTTAGGCATGCAAACTGCATTTGGCAGCACATGTTTAGGGCTTCAAGCAAAATTATAGGCTGAGAATAGTGGGTAAGTTTCAAGTATTGCTTGGCAAAAACTATGGTTTGAGGTTGTTCTGATTTAATGTTCAACGAATCTTAGCAGAAAAGTTAGTCAAAATTTCGGTTGTATGCAGACAACTGTTTTACTGAATCATTTTTGATTTGACGCAATCAAATTATTCTTAATGCGCAGAAGTACAAAATAATTTTTTTGCAGATTTCATGTAGGTTTTCTGCATTCTAGTTTTAAATCTCAGATTATCCAAATAACTTCATATTGAAACCCAGTCGACATGAAATGAATGATAAATTGCTTCAAATAATACTTGCATTTGCAATGATAGTGACATTTTCAAATGGTACGGCTTCATTATTTAGCATATCTCTACAAAGCCATTGCCAGAAAATCTTTGATTGAGGGCTTCATGTTTGTGCAGGGGACTTGACATCATGAAAATGTACCTTAAATTTTCAACACAGCATTTGCAAATTGTGATTCACATTGCAGACAAATTAGTTATAAAATTAAATATTTTCCCACAAATGCCATAATGCGCTGGTAGTTTGCAACTAAAAATTTTGAACGAGCTTAACAAAAGGAAAAGGGTCTTTAATCACTGGTGGTTAATTGATGGTGATTATTAAGAGATGTAATGAAATTTAACTGTTAACCAAAATTAGACCTATCCTTCACTTCACTATGAAAACGCTGTTGGTACAAATCAGGCCAATCAAAGCAGTGCACTGTGATGAGCGTGTGTTCATTAGCGCAAATTGATAAACCTTACCATAAGCTTAGGTGAATTTTGCTCAAGCATGCGCATCGGGCTTTTTATTGGCTGAAATACACATGCATAAACGTTTCTGATTTTTGCGTTTGTTAACCTTCGATGCATGGCCCATGTTTAGATTAATACCATTTTATATTTCATATAAACTGTAAATACTAAGGCCCATGTGGACGCATTAACATCCGCAATCCACCAACTGCACTACTCTGTCGGGAAACTCTATCTAGCTGTCTGAACAGCAGGCTGCGCAAATGTGTAACTTTGGTCGTAAACACTAAACTTGTCTTGCTTCTATGTAGTACAAAATACGAGAAGACAATCTGGGCTTGCCATCCATAATACATTTTTTCAAAACAATCACTACACAAAATACGTTGTTCACGTGGCAGTCGGACTTCTAGACGTATACAATTAGGCACATAGGTTAACTTCACGTTCAATGCTCCAAGCAGGGTTGCCAGGTCCTGATGGACCAAAAATGCCAAACAAACCAAAACAGGCCGATGGTTATTGGTTTTGAATTAATGGCAAAAATGCAATGATGCTATAGAACCAAGCCTAGAATTATTGCATATTAAACTTGAATAATTATTAATCTCCAAAATCACCATCTCATACAAAATGCTTAATTAAGCATTATGGCCAAAGTTCCGGAAATTAATTAGGGACATCCTCAAATTACTCAGCAAATTCCTAAAATATTTGGAATTTTTTGATCTAACTTTGGAAGTAGAAATGCTAGAAAGTCAATCAAGGGCTCCAAAGACTCGTATTATAGCCTAGAATCCGATGAAACTTTGAAGCACAATATCGGCTCATTGAATCGTCTGATGACGTAATCAAAATGACCGCAAAACATACCCCAATCATGATGTCATCGGCCAAAAACCCAAAACCCAAAAAAACGAATCTTTAGAGGGTTTGAACAGCTCTCTAGCTCAATCTGCTGCCGAGTTATGGCTGACCAAAGTGTGGCCTGAGATTGCTAATGCTATCTTTTGTGTAACTTACTTATTTTTGTCGAAAATTGGGTTTTTGAGCCATAATTTTAGCTCCAGATATGCTAGAAAGTCAAACAAGGGCTCAAAAGACACGGATTTTGGCATAGTTTCCAAAAAAGGCTCGTTGGATTGCCCCACAGGGCCAGATGAAGTTGGCCAAAAATTCCAAAACACCTCCACTTATGACGTCCCCCACAGAGAACCCAAAACTGAAAATTTTTTTTCAGCCGAAACTAGAAGACTTCCCTAATCCGTAGAGTGTGTGAACAGCTCTCTAGCGGCTGGCGATCTGATGGCCAAAAAAGTGCCGGCCATCATGATATTGAAAAAAAATTTTGGGGCGTTAAAGAGTGAGGCATGATAAATTTTTAGGGGGGGGGCGAGAATTTTGTTTTTATATATTGAAAACATTTTTCTGGGCACAACAAAAGTTAGGGGCTGCACCGCCCCCGAATGAACCCTGTGTCTACGGGTCTGGTGAGTACACGCTTTTTTGCAAAAGTTTTGGTCATTTTGTCACTTTTGTACGTAAGACACGTCTGCATGTACTCCGCGTGCGGCCAAGGCGTTGTGGTATTGGTTTGTCTTGATCTGAAGAGTGCTGTGCAAAAGTGCCAAGCGAGCGCGTTTCAGTACGAGACGATTGGTAAATAAGACGCAAGTTAATCAACATCCTTTTTGTCAAATTATTGTATGCGCAAAGTATAATGAACCTGTTTACGGGTTAAACAAGTTTCTCATGTAGTTTTTGAACGTATGTTCTTGTTTTCACTGAGGTGAATAAAAGTCGTACTTTGCCATTAAGACGCTGAAAATGTGTTGATTGTTTCGTTTCCGCGTGGCGAAGCGAGCATCGATTTCAAATCTACCCGCTTTTTCGCTTTGAAGACAAAAGAGTCTGCTTGCTATGCTGATATGTCAACCGCTTGTTGGTAAACTTCCTATCTTAAAACCCATTTCGTGTTTNCTTGCAGCTCGTCGGTATCTTGTCACTTTGGCGATTGTTTTGCGGCAAAAAGTGGAATCCCCTTCGTGAACGNGTTGACACGCTGAGCGACGGCAGCGACAGCGAAAATCCGCGTTTTTTTTTGGGAACGTTGCTTTTCACCATCCTCCTCTTCCTCCTCCCCACCACCATTCTGTACTACGCCATCTTCGCGGCGTTGCGCGTGGCCGTCTTGGCGGTGCAGAATATCCTGGCTTGCTTGCGCAGCGTCGCGTCCTGCTTCCCGTGGTGCAGCATCATTGTCAGAAAATGCCAACCCCTTGTTTTTCCTGGACGTGCCCGGTTTCGCATTCTAAGCAACAACATTTTTGCCGGCACTCACCTGCCGGGCGTGACTGAAGATCAGGACCGAGGTCCCTTTACGTTTCAGGTTACCATCGAGCCTCAGTCGTTTGCTGCAGTGATCAGACACCGCCTGCACGAATTGGGCGGCTTTTCGTTTGAGCAAGGCAGTTTGAAAACATTTTTACGCTCGCTTTTTTCGGGAAAGTTGTTGAAGTGGAGTTAACTTCGCAATGTTGTTATTAAAACTTGTGCAACTTGGCTTGAAGAACTGTGTCTCGTCACGTGATAACGTGTTGGCGGTAGTTCGGCTTCAGTTGCTATTGTCAGCAAATTGCCTTTGATTAATTGCACAAGTCCACGTCTGGTTGTTGAAAATGGCATATGCAATCCGAAATCTCAGCTGCATTCAAATTCTACAGCGTTTGCGTGTGTTGATCCTGTCATGAACTGCAGGACAGCACTCCTAATACAGAAACACCAGCCAGATCTCCACATCGATGGTTCATCTATTCCAGCGGTTCTGAACCGGTGGAAATGAGTTTCCAAATTACTGCGAGTCTTTACGCCCTTTACAACATGGAAAGTTTGACCGACAATTCAACCAATAAATAGAATTTTCATTTACAACATATTTAAAGTCAGGGGTCTTGAAGTAAAGGACAATTGCTTAAGGTAGGCGTGGTGAAGAAAAGGTTAAGAATCACTGATCTATTACCTTACTACTGTTATTTTATAAATAATGGCTCCATGGCATAATACAGCACAATGCCTTCAAACTACATCTTTACGTTGCATTTTATTTATGTTCACGAATGGTTTTGTCCATGTTTTTGTGAATCGTACAAGTGCCGTTCTTAGTTTGCTTTGGGAGCTGGCTGATGTTTACCGAGGATGTGTTATTCCCAGGCTTTAACTAACTTGAAAACTGTAGACGTATTCAGCATAAAAACATTGTGCGGAATGGCGAAAATCGAAAACACGTCAACAGATGGCGCCAAGTCACAATCAACAAGTTATCAGAAACAGACCGAGAGAACAATCAGGCAATCAAAACGTATCGTACAAAGTTGTCGCATCGGCAAATCTCTGTATCAGTAGAAATAATTTTTACAGGATGTTCAAAGTGTTTGTTTTTATTACGCACACATAGCTGCAATATTTTTCAAGGGATCTTAAATTTCGGCAGCATTTGTGGAAACGACTCAAAATTTTGTTTTTTTATTCGTTTTCTTTTCTGGCATAGGTGTACGGGAGTGCATGTCTTTGGGGATGCAAAAATTTTTGCCCAAATTCGCCCTTGTTTTTCCTCAACAACGTATAAACAGCAAGTCTTAACAATGTTAAGACTAAAAGTTTCCATTGCAAAAAATCGAGATGTGTCCACGCCAAATACCAGTTGCAAATCAATTCATGTGTGGGTCGCGTTGCTGCAATTTTTTGTGTACATAGCAAATTCAAGGCAGCAACTTATTTCCAGGCAAGTTCGTTGATGTAGGTAGCTCCAGGCTCGTAGTCACCAAATTTTTTGTGCCCCAAAATGTTTTTGTTCCCAGAAAATATTTTGTTTAAAAAAAAAAAAATCAGAACTCTTTCCCCCTTAAAATTTATTTTGCCCTCCAAAACCTGGCGTAGGACTTTGGTACTTCCATCTCGTTGATGAATTGCAAACTGCCAGGTTTCTCAACTCGTCATTAACGAAGCCCCGAGTTTGAAAGTAGTATTGTTTACGCACCTTTTCGATACCAAATCGTATATGACAAGGCAAATAAACGCAAATCTGGCGAGTGTCTCACTATGAGGATCAAAGCCTTATACCCTCGACGAGCAATCACTACTCGAAATAGCCATATGTAAACAATGGTAGCAGGCATATAACTAGCGTGGGAACCACGGGGGTGAAGAGTTTTCCGAGGGGGGCAAATTTTTTAAATTATGTCCAAGACTTCCAGGGGGTTTCGCACCCCGTGGTTACGGCCTTGAATGGTAGTAGCCGACTTACTGTGTTCTACTCTGCTTACTATATAGGTTCTCGTCTTTTTCTTTTAACACAGTCATGTCCATAGCTAAGATTTGTTCATTACCTTGCCAGCAAAGGTGGGTGCCTTTATGATATTCACAATCAATTAATCAGGAAAAGGCAGGCATAAGTTTAAGATGTACCATATGTCATTGCCAGTGGTGGCCTTAGGGGAGTGCGAACAGTGCAACCGCACAGGGCCCGTAAGTTTAGGGGGCCCGCACTTAACCAATTTACGCGCTTTATAATTAGAGTTAGACCATAAGAGATTGCAAACCGCTCAAATTCATATATCATTTTCTTTTT
>JGI24021J15306_10007653_pt1 | contig 13189 bp, 6 predicted proteins | sample Ectturendosymbi1_FD_15306 | JGI IMG/M metagenome (IMG submission 15306) | reverse complement strand
ATCGAAAGGGTACCCAACAGCATGCAGGAGCTGACAAGGGGAGATTGAAAGGACAGATCCTCCACCCATCAGCAGTGAAAATAAATTGTAAATCATTTTTTCAAGTAGGCTACGCCAGGGTTTTTTAAGGCGTTTTAGGGACCCGATTCGGGTCCCTAGAATTGAAAATCGGGTTCCTAGAATCAGAGAAAACTATCATCGGGTCCCTAGAATCAGAGAAAATCGGGTCCCTAGAATCAGAGAAATCGGGTCCCTACAGATCCATACCGGGTACCTAATATTTCCTTTAAACAAAAACCTGGGCTATGCTAATTTTGGCCAAACATTTTTTGCTAATTCAAGAGGATATCAACAGAGATTTGGCTAGGGGTGGGGCTGCATGCACGATGCCCAGTAGCTAAAAATCTGTAGCATTTTTAAAGAGCAGAAATGTGCAAGAAAAATGTTTAGCTACCATATCTTGCAATACATATATCGTAACTTGCAATTTATCGTCTTTTTAACGTTAAGCAACTAAACAACACATCAAATCGCGCTGTAACCAATACTTCTCATAAAATGCATGAAAATCGATGTTCTACTTAAGAGTGATATGCACGTGCGACCAATGTGATTCACTGTTTTGTGCACTCCAACTGACAGCTCTGATAAAACCCAGTTGATTTGTTCTGCTATATTGCTGTGCTTCTTTGTGTCATAGTCTGATAGTAGTGCAAACTAGTTGAACTGCAGTACTATGTTCAACAACAAAATTAGGTTTATTAATTTCTAAACCATTTGTAGGGATTAAGCAAAGTGTAATTAGTGTTGTTTTGAAAACACCTCTAAAATACAAGATTGGGAATTTGTATTTACAAAACTTCACTTCCTCATCGGCCCGATGACTATATTGATTTTACATCAAGCTGTCCCCCCCACATTTTACAACAAAATTGCGCCCATGTTTACAATACATTGTATTTTAAATTAAAATCAACGCTTTCGATGTCAAAGGATAGTTTTTTTTGTGATGATTCCTGTGTCCAAGTTCAATCGTGCTTGTGTTAGACTCATATTACACAGACAGTCATATATTCTTTCAACATGAATTTTTTGAGCAACATTAGGCCCTGAAGTAAACGTAGCGGGCGCAGGTACGATGATCACTATAGCTCTTCAATGAGGCTTCAAATTCGTCCACAGACCTCTCATAATCAGCTGTGTAAATTGTTTATGGCATTATGCGCTTCAGAGCTGCACGTCATGGCTGCTGTTTTGAACAGTAAACGGCGAAGGATCAGCACAAAATTACTCGCACAAACAATGTGAAAAAATGTGTTTCGAACCGACATTTTTTCTGCAAAATATATTCTCAAAAGCAGACGTTTTCTTGAACCAAACTTACAAAGAATTTCTGTTTATCTCCAAACAATTTTTTCGAAAGGTTAATTGCGTGGCAAAGAGCAGGCCCGCAACCAGGGGTTGGGCAACCGGCTGACTGCCGAAAATTTTCCTTTTTTCGGCAATTTTCACAATCATGCTTAATTGTTAGGCAGAGCAATAAGTTGCAATCATTATGCCTCCCCGAAAGTTGTGCAAAAACATGTTGCAATCATTTTGCTCCCTCCCGAAAATATGAGCTGGTTTAGGCCCTGTTGATTCTTATATATTTTTGTTCAACCATGTTTGCTAACACAGGACTCACTAGCCAGATTGAGGTAACAGTCAACTTGCACCGTCTCTTTCATCTCTTTTAGTTCGTTGGGCATAACTCGAAGAGGCATTCTGTCCTTGTCCATTGCGTCAAATTCTGGATTCCACATTACTCCTTCGTCTGGATCCAAACCTATGAAATAAGTTTCTATTGCTGTTAAATGGCCATTGTGTCATGCAGTAATGCTGTATGTTTTCATCCTGCGCTATAAAAAATATACCTTTTTACTTTGTCGTGTTGTCAAGCTCTAAAAATATTTTTGTGCGTAAATAGGCAATGATCTGCGTGGAAGTTCCAATGCACAAAAATTTTAATAGTAGGCAAAGTTATTTTGCACAAGACTTCATCAGTGTCATAAGAGTGAAGTAAACATAACAACACAGTAACGTTGCCTCTACACCCAAGCGGGAGAAAGGAAAGACCAACGTAAACAGTGGTGTCAACTTGCAATAAAGAAAGCGTTATATCTGAAAGATATGAATTAAATAGAGTGGTTTGCGGAAATAACGAAAATAGCATCATAAATAGGATGAACACTGTCTATGGAAAGAAATCCTTTCTCAGCAAAGAATTAGACACAAAAAATGTACAATTGTATTTGACGATATATGATATCAAAAGTACGTGGTTGTGATAAAAACAAGGGTCAGATCCACATGCTGCCTTCTGTAATTTCTTTAGTTGACAAAATACCCCATGTCTCAGGATTCATGCACAAGAAGCGAAATTCTGAATCAAGCCGAAAACAAAAAATAATTTGCACTGTTTGGTTAAAACTACTGATAACCTTTAGAATAAATATGTCTTACAGTTAACCCAACCTTCCAAAATCCATTGCTGCTTTCAAAATATTTTCTCTAGTAAGCATGGGTTGTGGTAAATATTTGCTTCATCAATTGTCTAAGCGGAAAAATCAGAAAGATACTGAGAGTGAAAGTTTACAGTGATGATTTACGAGCTCTTTTCGCCTACAATGCAAGTTTGTCGTAATCTCTTTAGGTAGAGTGAATCGTTTTGTTAAATTTCATTTTATAAACGGTATATTACTTAACGACTTGGTACTTATGTTGTCTTTACATGACATGAAAAAAGATTATCCTCTTCAAAGTACAACACAAAATTGAAACGAGCTACAATTAAACGCTGCTAGCCTATTCGTTGATACGACCGTTATTTCCAATTTCGGTAAACAAATATTGGAGTAAACAAATGTTCATTCGTTCACTTTCATACCCGTTTTTTCTTATGGGGAGGTTCGGGGAGGCAGCATCCGCAGAAGAGCTTAAAAAAGCTCACGGTCAACCGGGGCATACCGAGGTTAGATGGCGCCCGGCGCAAGAAACAAGTTTGGCGCCCCGAACCAAAGTCTTTTGGGAGCAAATGTACTGCATTGAAGAAAGTACTCGCGACATTGTTGGGACGTCTCGGCACCGCCAGTGATTCGGCGCCCTGGGACTTGTGCCACGTTGCTCCCCTCAGAACGCCCCTGGGGTCAATAACAATCTCAGATAGTTCTGCTGGCTCTATACCAAGACGGGTCCAAGCAAAGTCGGAGATGTAGTCACGCCACCTGGTCCTTGGATGACCTCAGGGTGGCAATCCCGTGGGTGTAGCCAGCAGGCCTTGCCTCGACAATCTCAACGTAAGTGTCATCGTGAACTCTTCGCAAAAAAACCCATCTCTGCCATTTGCACTTGAGGTGGCACTCTTTCAGTCATTACTCAAGATTCATGAACAAACGTGTGGATGGGAACAAAGTTACTTGTGTTCAACAGGGCCTTATATTGCGTTGATGTAGAACCAGATTTTTAAATAACAGCAGAATGTAGTGTTTGAATTTTTGAAAAAGATAATTGTCATTACGGAAATTGAGCACAATATCGTAGTTCAGAAAACAATTTGTGAACGGCACGCTTTTAACTGCGGAATACTTTTCAAACACACGTTGGAAATACCTGTAACTATATTTCACAAAACACAAAGCATTTTCAAATGCTTAAAGCTTGCGTCGTCTTTGTAAGGCACAAGTTTTAGCAACAATATCTGGAAACCTTTTTACTCGCTTCTATTTCTTAGCAAACGTTTTACTAAAAGTCATTTGAAAAAGTGCGTGTGACCCTTGGATACAGCCATCGAAAGATTGATGCTGTGCTTGCAAAAAACGTGCAACTTTATTTTTGGAAATTCATCGCATCGTGTCCGCTTTCAGTCTTTACGATTGATTGAATTAGCTTTAATTCAGGGGTCGTGAACCTATGGCTCGCGAGTCAGATGTGACTCTTTTGATAACGGCATCTGGCTCGTTTGATAAACACGATTGTTATGGATGAAACTTTTTTCTGTAATTTTCCTACAAAGCCATCAGCAACACCATGCAGCACCAGAAGTCGCATTAACAGTAAGAAGCATGTTATTACAGAGAAAATTCAGACATTTACCACTGTTTAAAGTTGTTTATTTTTCTTAAAATGCACGTTAGTTAAGTAAGATAGTTGCATTAAGTGTTGAAAATTATTATATTCCTCTCACGGAAATACAATTAGAAATATGTAGGTTACATGACTCCCTTAGCCAAAAACGTTCCCGACCCCTGGCTTAATTCATCACGGTGCGACCCCTTCAATCAGAAACTGATTTCATGTTCCTGCAAACATTCAGTGTGTGGCTGGTCACCAACAAATTTCGGCATAATTTCAAAAAGATGTCACCTCATACTTTTGAACAGTAACTAAATATAAAACAGTGTGAATATGTTGTTTATCCTCCATGTCACGTCGAAGGAAACGCATTGTTGAATCTTTAGGTCTAGTTTGCTCAATAAAATAACGCATTGTTAAAACTAGGGCTGTGCACACCGATATACTTTACCTTTTACATGCAGCAAGGCCTGGTGAAAGCACTTGGCGGCTTCTCTAAAATCTTTGAGCTGCATCTCCTCAATTCCTTTGTTCTTCAGTTCCATAGCAAGGCCCACTTTCGTTTTCATGTCCTAATCAGTGGGATGAAACAATTTATTCACATGAAAAAGTTTAAGCGAATGAGAACAACTTTAGTGCAATTTTCTTTTGGAGTGAGTTTCATTTTTCGACCTCCCCATTCAACCTCTCTTGTGGTAGTCTCGCAATAGAACATGTTGAGATTATTAATTACAAAAATGTTTTTTCTACAATTGTTTCAATGACAACATTAGCTAGTAAGTTTTGTACTGGCTGCGCAGGACTGAAGATGTGTTGAAATACATGAACCAGTTTTCTTGTGCAAATAAATTACAATATCGTTAGCTTGTGTGCGTTACGGCTTTATTTTTGTTTGTCCTTTTGTTTCTTTCTTTGCGTTAATCATAATCTTTGATTGCCTTTCTATTTGTCCTTTTCAAGGGTTGGCTGACTTGTTGACCTCGCGGTCATTTCACCAATCCTCGTAATCTATTCGTTAAACCATGACATGCTTAAACCACGCGTAAAAATGCAATAGATTGATTGATTGATTACAAGATATTCATCAAAGGCTTCTCCATGGGACACTTTTTTCTGTCCAATCTCATGATGTTAAGTTGTGACTGTTCCATCCTATGGCAGTTCCATCTGAAGTATTTTATATCATGTGCGTGTCTATTGTCTAGCTCAGTGGCTTTCAACTTGGGGCCGCGACCACTGTGTGGGAATCTAGGGTAGGGCTTCTCAAACCATGGGTCGAGACCAAAAATGGGATGCAAAATCTAATTTAGGGGTCGCGAAACAAATGGCTTGACAAATCAGAAAAAAAAATTTGTAGACTTTACAAGAAAATTAAATGAATTGGCCTGCAATGAAATTATTTCTACTGCATTTTTAGGAACAACACCGTGTTTCAAGCTCTCAGCTGTTTATTAGGATGTCTGCCTGAGCTATCGAATGATAATAAATTATCAGCCAAGCACAACACGTTATGCGTTGTTATGTCATCATTGTTGTAACGTACTGGCCGATATTGACCTTGTGGCATTCATTCCGACGTGAGGGCAACTGGAATTTTCAAAACAAGGTTACTTGAATTTTGGATAAAAGCAAGACATGAATACCCAGCCATTTCTGAAGTAGCCTTCATAAATTCTTGCCCTTCTGTGGAACACATTTTTGTGAAGCGACATTCTCAAAATTGACAATCATCAAGTCCAAAAAGTGATCCTTTTTGAAATATGTTGAGAATGTTCTTCGTCCTGCTTTGTCTACGAATGGATGATTTGTGAAAAAATCATCAACTGCATCCATTCCAGTAGTTGTGCTTGATAACTTTTGTAAACTAAATTGTTTTTTTTTAGTTTTTGTTCGCTTTACTGTTTCCATTACGGGGTTCTTTTATTACTTTATAGTTACTTTCAGAGACTGTGTACATTTATATGTTTTCGCCATAGAAAAAATGGCTCTTGAGATTTGCAATGAGACGTTTACACGGAACATATCAACTCTAGACTAGCTATCCATCAGTGGGTTCGCACAGAAAAATCATTTTTGAAGTGGGTCGCAGAACAAAAAAGTTTGAGAAGCCCTGGTGTAGGGGAAACGAGAGCTTCTGATAAAAATATTCATACTTTCTTATATATTTTTATTTCGTATATGGAACCACTTTTTGCTGTAGCTAAAATAGTAGGATCACCTGGCAAAAATGACAGCTTACTTTTGCAATCAAGACTGTTGTAAGTGTGATTATGGCCATTACAAAGTTTTTGAGTGTGATTATGACCATTACAGTATTGTTGCGTTTGGCAACGCACGAACAACTCTGTGACGCAAGAATGTGCTGTGTTTGTAAATTAGATATATCAATGTGGTAGCTAACTTGGGAGTTATTCCAGTTTTCAATGAGTTGTGGTGTAGAGTGATTTGCATCGGCACGGGTCTCTCTCACTGATCCTGCTATGTGCATGAATTTAATAAATGAGCCTTTGTTCAACATAGTGACATCGTAAGTTATTTTTTAGTCATTGTTATTTTCTATTGTGCAAACACAACTGCATTACATGTGCCTGACTGGAAATTTTCGGAAGGGGTATTTGGTTAAATTGGCTTGCAAAATGGGTCGCTGCATGAAAAAGGTTGAAAACCACTGGTCTAGCTTTTAAAAAGCCTTGCTAAAACACCGCAAAATTTTCAATTGCTGAATACCATGAAATTGGGTGACCTTTTTTTGAGTTTTTACCTGATGACTTTATGTTCGGTGGGTCACTTTTCTATTATTCATATAAACGCATTGCGCATTACTGAACGTTATATTCAGAGCAACAGACTTTTACTTACTTCCATAAACTGTTCACTTTACACTATAAAAGTTGCTTCGCTCTCGGGAGGACTGCAACCAATATGACCCCTGGTTCTTCGCAGTCTCCAACTCCCCCGTGCATTTTATCAAGCGGTCTACTTGGAACTCATCGCAGCACTACGGACGGGTGCTAAAAATCATAACAACCATGTTGGCGCCATCCATGCTCTGCTCTTTACTAGTACCACACATATGCTTCCGTTTCCTCAAAGTAATCATATTAGCGTCATTAAGAGTATGCTTTCTATTATCGCCACATATCTATCGTTGTGTTCTCTCATGTATCTATGTGTTCCGTGCTACTGCCATGTATGCTTAAGTCTGCTGCGTTGCGTGTGGGATGGCAGTAGGAATCGTTATGTGCCTGTTAGGCAGTAGCGTAGCCAGCCCAAAATTTTGGGAGGGGTCAAATATTTTGACTCTAAGTGAGCAACAGTATTTTTTTGGGACACTACCTCTCTAAGCACAAATGACAAGACAGACCGGAAACTGGCTACGCCTATGTTGGTAGTATAGCTTCCGACAAAAAAGATGTAATAGCCCGGAGTCACTTTATAAAGCACTGCTTGTGTGTGCAAGTACACTAACAGATAATGTAGTGTAGCACAAGTCATCATTTTTTAATTAGGAAATGTATATGGAGAACACTGAGAGAGAACAACGTTGTTGATTGTTGACGCTGTGCTCTTTGGATTGCCACATCACTGACCCATGCACCGTCCTAAGAAATATTTAACTGCTTGTAGCTGTCGTGGTACGATGTTCCATATGTTTTCGACATAATGACTCAATAGAACTCTTTGATGTTTATACAATAGTGTAAGCAAGTAAATATCCGCAAAAATTCATTTGCTATTTCGAACACAGCAAAACAGTAGGTGAGTGATAATTCGGTGATTTTTTAGGTCAGGACGTTTAACAGTAGCTCATAAATATGCTGGACATTTTGAGATTACTGCCAGTTATCCATAAAAATTATTAACAACATGTAGTGAAAGGTTCGTCACATGTTTTATAGTGTTTCATAAAAAAACAGACATACACTCACTTTCACAAACATTTTCTGATAGCGAAATATTGCGTTTTTCAGCAAATAGTATCTTTAAAATTGCACACCCTGTCTACCCCTGTGCATTTATCTAATCTATACAAGCAAACTAGTGGAACAGGCAGATTTATAGGAGATCATGAATAGTAACTTCAATATAAAGGTGCAACCTGTGAACCAGCTCATACAAGCAAGACAACATTCCATAGACCAGTGCTTCTTAACCTTTTATGGTTTCGTTCACTCCTGCGAATTCAACCCACTGCGAATGCATGTCCCGGTTGACAGTAATAACCTAACTACTGTATATACAATGTTGTTGCTGGGTTTGCTTTTTGTACAAGATCTACTTAAGCTAAGTAACTCATTTAAATACAAGCGAATCCGCATCAACTGTCAAAAAATGGGAAACAACGAAAGCAACAAATATAGTGATCCCATGTATTTTAACAAACGACGACACAAAACTTGAAAACTACGGGCTCAGTGAGAATCAAAATCCAGACCTCTGCCACTGCAGACACAATGACAAAACCACAAAAGAAACGATAGGAAACTATAAATATTTATAACAGAAAGCCGTTTCAAACTGCAGACGAATTAATTCCTCCAATGTCTCCACAGCAACGAGTCATTGCATTTCAGTGCATTTCGCGTTTTAGTTTTGAGCTCGAACATGGGAGTCCGAAGGATTTTTTGCAGGGTGGGCAACCATAGTGAATATTCATTTTACTAAATCAAAGCTAACAGAAAAACATTTTTCTACAAAAAATGAATAGGAGTCATGACCATGTGGAGGTCATGCTCATGGTAGTCATGAGCACCAGTTGTTGGAAGGCTTTTAAATGCCATTTCCTTACACTGTGGAGATCCAAACAATCCAACACAAAATCCATATAATAGAGATATTTTTTGGAAGGCGTTCTGATACAATCTTGCTGTTACAAAGGAAACTTATTCTCTTCTTTAAAATTCTAGCTCTTTAAAACCTGCGAAGCTGATGAAGCTAGCGTGTCCTGTCTGAGATATAAACGCGTATTAGATGTTGCAATCAATACCTATCACAAATCGGCTACTCCTGTACTTCGATTGGTAAGGTCTGCACTTCGACTGATAAGGCTACTCTGATCAGTGTTCATGTGTTTGGTTTTCACTCGAGATTGAATTTGAAATTTTTGAAGTACTTCGATTCTACAGTAGCAGATAATCGTCGCACAGGAGTACATGACGCTCATGCAGGGAACAGCAGATTCCAATAGTCGCGAGAATAAAACGTGACATTTCTCCGTAAAATCTATCCCTATTATATAGAAGTAGTTACTGGTATCATAGTACGGTTTTCCTGAAGTGATAAGTTGCTGACTGCTTTAGACATGAAGTTACGCAGAAAGCATGAAGTTCGCCGTTTTATTATATTGCTGATATATGTTGGGTAAAAAAAACAAGAACCAGATGATGTAAAATCTAGCAACAAATAAATCGTTCACCCTTCATTCACCCCAGTTCTTTCATTCACCCTTGCAAAAATTTCATTCACCCGGTTAAGAAGCACTGCCATAGACAATGTCTGACAATCGAATTCAGGTTAATGTGTGGTTTTCTACGCGAATCGCCAGTTTCATTCCAGACGCTATATGTTCGATAGCTTTTCCTCCATCTTAATCTCAACTGAACGGAGTTTATCACGGGTTGTTTTTCGCAATAGTTGAAACAGAGAAAAGAAAATTTTTTAAGGTTCATTGTTGACAAATTGTTATGTATTGTTTTTCTACTAATATCTTATAGAATCTAGATCAATGTTGTACTTACCTGTATAAAATTTACTTTAGGCTTTCGTGGTAATTGGTTCCGTTTAGGGTCTTCATAAGCAGCCCGATTAGTTATCACTGCAGTTTTGCATCTAAATTCTCTTTTCACGACATCAAAAAGTCCGATTTTTCCTCCTTTATTTTCATCAAGATTTCCCGACGTTACCAGCAAATCATCATCGTCGTCGTCGTCATCATCATCGCGTAAACGTCTGTTCATAGCTGACTGCTCGCTGGTTTTCGTCACAATGTTTCGGCTAACTTGTGAAACAGCCTCTACTTCAGTTTCGGATTCAGATACCGATTCCCGAATTGAAGTCATACTTTCTGGCCATTGCTGGGTAATCCTGGAACTGGTGCTGGGCGTTGGTGAAGCGGAAGATGTTTCACTTGGTGTAGGCATGGTTTCAGAGCTACTCTATCAGCTGCGGAGTATTTGCATCTAGGCCGACGACTACTGACAAAAGATGTCTGTTGAAGTTCGGGTACAAACCAGCAAAAAATAAGTGCATAACTTTCTTCAGCTTCCGAGCAAATATATGCGAAAACGAGCTTAGTACGCTTTCTGAAAATCTAACAGAAACAAATAACGTCAATTATTTGTGTTTAGTTTTGAACGTGGCGTCAATTGAAACTTCTACGTGGTCCTAACAAAAATATTTCAGAATCAGTAGCACAACTAAACATTCGCCTGGGTATCATGCGTGCTTTCAAAAGTCTATAACAACCGCAGTAGTTGGCAAACAAGGAAACAAACTACGTTCTTGCAACGCTTGGTTTTTGATACTGCTTTTGTAGTTACTGCGATCAAAATAAAACCCGAAACAGCTGAAGTTTATCTGCCAGTCTGTATTTTATACTCATACTCAAGTTTTGATTTGGTGAAAATCCGGGCAAAATCTTATAAAATCCGAGTAAAATCTTATAAAATCCGGGCAAAATCTCTGAGAACCTTTTAAAACTCCCAGAAAATCTGAGCATAAATGGCGCCCAAAAGGCTTTGATTTGAAAATAATAACGCCCGAATTGACATGAAATGCGACCCAAATGGACATGGAGAGCTGTCTCACATGGCGCCCGAATTGACATGAAGAGCTTTTTTTGAAAGTCAAGTATTTTTCGGGCAAATTTGGGAGAAACCGGGCAAAATTCCTTCGCACCCCCAAAAGTATGCCCGTTCCTACACCTGTGAAAGTAGGTGTCTTTTGTTTCAAGCCCTCTGACTTTAAATAAGCTGCAAATCCAATGCATTTACCTGGTAAATTCATTGATCAAACTTTCCATGCTGTAGGGGGAGTAAGGACTCGCGCCCCCTGGAAATTTAATGACGCCCCCTCGGTTAAGAACCACTGCTGTAGACGCTTTTTGTACTAGTCGCCGCAAGCTGTAATACTAACAAACGTGATTTCGATAACCAACATTGTTTGTTCTGAATCAAGATAAGGTTGACTTGAGCTTTCTCTTGCAGCAAATATTTACCTTTCGATGTTATAGACATCCTAAATCTCAAACCAAAATTCTTAATTTTTCAAGTTGCCCCCGATCTCCTGTCTTGCTAATGCTGTAAAGAGGAGCAACATAGTAGAGGCGTATGGTGGAGTAAGACAAGTTAAAAAGGTTATTTTTTGAAAATTTTCATTACACTAAAAATATGCATGATGTGCATCTTACCAAAAGAAACTCTTTTATCAGAAAAAGATAAATTTAAAAGCAGGGTAAAAAACAGGTTTTTCAAAAAAACACATGTGTTTTTTTGCCTCCGGAAACTACGGGTAAAGGGCTAAAGGGCTTAAAAATCATTGGATATACTTTTTAAGATACAGAATCACTGTCAGTGTCATTAAACAGCTAAACCTAAGTCTGATCGACGCCTTTCACGCACTGGCATAAGAGCACTGTTGGTAGTTCAAATATTAAGTTTGCTTCCACGCTAGCAGAGCACGGTACATCCTACTCTTGTTATAGATGGTAGCAGGGACGGATTTAGGGAGCCGTGGGCCCTAGGCCATCTTCGTTTTTGGGGCCCCACGCAAGTGTGACCTATTTCGTCGTTTGTCTGAAAAGCGTGAAAGTATGCCCCTCTTATATGTAGGGCCCCCTGAAAAATATTTCTTTTGTTGTGCCAACTTTGGTTCTACAATTGTCTTAGATCTTCAACAGGAAATTAAAGCCTTTCCTACATTCTTCTAAAGAACAAATGGCATTGCGATCTTTTCTTGGAATTTATAGCTCTTTCATGTAGTTCAGAAATTATTTTCGTTAAATATCCGTGATTGCTAACGTTTTTAGTAGATTTGTTTTTCGGATATATATATTTTCATGCGGGACCGTGTTGCGGCCCTCGAAAATATCGTCTAACTGTCGATCTGATTATTTGTACGTAAACTCCTTTTTTATAGTAATAGCAACCACATATTTTATGAAGCAAACAAGCACAATCCATTCAGTGGACACAGGGCTTATTTATGCCGTTCTGAAGTTGTCATTTTCCAAGCAATACAAAATATAGAAATTTGATCCTCTATGCCAGGGGTGTCAAACTCGTTTTCACTGAGGGCCATATCAGCATTATGGTTGCCCTCAATGGCCCCGTTGTCACAGAATCAACCACAATCATCTACTTACGCTACGCCAATACTTAAAGAGCGTCTCTGTGACGTAATAATGATTATGTTGCAGTTTAAGTATCCTTAAAACTGAATAACCTTTTTGAGGAGAGACCTTAAGTCAGCAAGATAACTAAAATAACAAAGTTACAACATGGCAAAGAACGTCTTCCGCCTTTGTAAACAGGTACAAACCACTACAGTTCCAAAAAAGGCAGGTTGAGGCTTAAAATTTAAGCTTCGCGGGCCACATAAAAAGACTTGGCGGGCCACCAGTCTTACACGTGCTCTATGCGATAGGCCGACGGTAAACAGCATGAAGACAAGTTTTGCACAGCAGCAAAGTATTTTCGCAACACCCTCGGTTAACCATACGAAGTACGCCCAACCTAGACACGTTTTTCCCAGTAAAGCTCACAAGAAACTGTACTACTGTAGCTGATCTAAATAACATAAAGGGTTACACACCAAGCAATCTCTGTTTGCGCGAAATCTAGTTAAAACAACCAAACGTAGGATCCAATACGGACAATATGGCTTTACATCGGAGTTTTGTAGTGTCTGGCGGTCTTGCGTTGTTACGAGCTTTTTGTCAGTGGAAAATTGAACATCAGTTAAGTGTGGGTTTTTTCTTTTTCCTTTTTTTTGTAACCGCTTTCATAAAGACGACCTGAAATCTCTCTCACGCCCAGATGCACAATATTGTCGTGTTGTTACTGTACTGATAAGAGTCTGG
>JGI24021J15306_10007649_pt1 | contig 13190 bp, 9 predicted proteins | sample Ectturendosymbi1_FD_15306 | JGI IMG/M metagenome (IMG submission 15306) | reverse complement strand
CATTTTATCATGATTATTCATTGATATATTTAACAATAAGCATATAATGATTTTTGAAAAGAATATTCACTGATATATGTGCAAATATTCGGAAATAAATTTTGCGCAAACATATTTTGCTCTTCTATTGATAAACTAGAATGTACCCCTACGGATAGGCAAATGTACCCCTGGGGGTACTTGTGCCCCAGGTTGGGAACCCCTGATCAACACCATTACACAGCGTTCACCATTACACAGCGTTTCAGGACAGCGTTCAGGCAGTGACACAGAAACTGCGTAGAGAAAGAACGTAAATAGAAACTAACGAGCTTTAAAGTGCTCGAAATGACTTTTTATTGACGGTTATGCCTTCGCGTGCGATCGTTACAGTAAATTTCACTTGCGCAGTAAAGTGTGCGATGGATTGCGCTGTCGGCGAAAAACCAACGCAATTTTACAGTTGCAACAACTGAAGTTCCCGCTCGATAGAAAATTATCAATCGTTCAATGTCCTGGTGCTATTGGAGCGTTGCCGTCTGTAGCTATTAAATCGATACGAATTTCATACAAACGATCTTCAACGATTTGCAAGATGATTTGCTCGAACCACTAATCAGGACGGCTATTTTTCCTTGCCATGAAACTTTTCAAAGGTTGTAAGACAGTTTGGGAGACATCATCACGTGGTAGAGACGACAAGCAGATTACGTTTTCGGGAAAGTAAAGTTATTACAAAACCCACTCTTAAAAATACTGTTATAAAAAATAGCCAACCGTTTTAGTTATAAAATATACAAAACTTTAGTTTGGTATCAAATTATGCGGTGCTCTTCTGATTCCGCGTTTGGCTTCTCTGCATTATAGTCATCCCTTGTTAGTTTATTACGCAAGAAATTTTGAACAGTATTGCTTTTCCCGAGCTTCCCTGAATAAAAAAAAAACATCTGCCCACTATAAGCGAGGTAAGTCATGAATTGTCCTGAGCGCAGTCAAGCCTGGTCAATTTCTAGATGTGCTCGAAGCGAAGCTGTTGGAAAGAAAAGCATGCGTGACCTTATATTTTGAGAGTCAGTTTGAAATATGTACTGATGCCAGTTCAAGCTTTACGTGAAGATTTACAGAAGTGGTTCTTCTTCGAGGATTGATTTCTCATCTCGTATGTTACGTACGTGTACTTGACGATTTGGCTAAGCTGTAGCACAGAGAAAGGGTGCTAGCAGCCGAATAAACCACACACCACGCAAAGAAAACAAGCACTGCGCAATGTCGCTCTAAGCACGCAGTTGTTTGTCAATCTATCCTCGGCCTAACGGTATTTCTCCACAGAGCGCTCAATGCAATGAGTGTACCACCGACTTGAAGTTGTGAACACGACAGCCCGCAGCACTGAATCACTATCCTTGTAGCGCAGTAGCTGTTCGCTGTAGCAACTTTGTTCCTTTTAGTTTGCGAAGCTGAACTTTGCTTAACTGGTCATCAACGGCAAAAGCAGCCACGTCGAAATCAGCGCGATGACTTAAAGTGATGTGCTTTCAGTAAATCAGGCAATCGCGCAAGTACACGGTGTGATGCTACGCAAACACGCAACGGAAAACGCAAATATTGTATCAAAAAAAATTTATATGTCAGCTGTAAGCGTAGCGTGCTCGTACTCACTCTTACTATGAAAACTGACACTACGTTCTGCAAGGTTATTACAATCACCACCTCATTCAAAATTTTGTCTGCGGCGTTTGCTGCAAAAACTTCAAAATAACCCCAAAACACTGTGGAACCCACAGGTTACTTGTCAGTCGCTTTTACTCAAAGCTGTTTTTCAAATACATAGGCCTACTTATTATCCAGTGCCAGTACGTGTACAGATACACTTAAATTAGTGAACTGATTCTGACTTGACATCCAGGTTAGTAAGCGCGCATCGGGACAAGGTGATGGCAAACGAAGAGCACCTGCGCACAGCTGGCCTAAAAGATTCATAACGTGAAAGGTGAAACACAGAAACAAATTACGCAAATGCAGTGTTCGACTTTTCTCCGCTAATTTGACAAAATTACGACGCGTTCTTTAATCCGTAACTTCGTCGCCGGCTACAGTTGCGATGATTGTCAGCAGATTTACATTTTGCAACGACAGTGACACACGAGCCAGACCGACGGAACACCAAGCATCGTTCTCTAGCCAGGCTATCACTTTATGGCATGGATGGGGAACCTATTTACTATCGCGTGCCCAATGAATTATGGAATATCTCTAGCGGGCCGCAAAATTGTACGAATTTTATCTTAAAATTCTACCTTTATCTTCCAAAGGGAAATAAGAAGTCAAAATATGCCAAGCAGCGAGAGAGACTTCTCTTGGCGTACTGTATATGTGTCTGTTTATCACGGAGTTTCGTTTTAACGCTATGTTGTGTTCTAATTTGGGTAACGAAAATTCTGATGCGGGCCATGTTAAATGTTCACGCGGGCCGCAAGTTTCCCACCACAGCTATATGAGGTAACAGACAAGAACAGAACTGTTGGACGTCACTCCATGCGCGAGGACTATTCACACGGAAAGACAATGCGATAATCCACGTTATTCAAGTTTTCCGGCAGCGCATATACCAGGGGTGGCCAAACCTCCTCTATGTATGAGCCGCATATCGTAAAATCCAAGTTACAAAGAGCCGCAACATAAAGATTTAAAAACACGAATTCATTTGCAATCTACGCTTCTGTGACATCATAATTCTTTTTGGAACAACTTTCTAAAGTAATACTGTATGGTACGCTAGCTACCACAGTACCATTTTGCAATATTTCTAGACTTTGCAATATAAATAAAAAATAAAAAAACAAAAAAATAAATTTGGGAAAGCTCAAAGAGCCGCGTACAATCGTTCGAAGAGCTGCAGTTTGGCCACCCCTGGCATATACTATCACGCGCAGAACTTACAGCTGGACTCAGGAAATCTTTAATCAAGAGCGCCTAGCCAATTGAGCTTTGCTGAACATTTACAGCAACCATACTTTATCTACGAGAACTGAGCGTGTCCAGATAACGCGCAAAGACCGTGCACAGCATCTTCAGCAATCCGTTCTAGAATCGCAGTTCGTTGTCGCAAACGCTTTACATCAAACTTTTGGTGGGTCTGGATCGATTAGAAAGTTGTGAGAACACCAAATTATCGCATTCTCTTTACATTCGCATTGCGTTTGACCTAACTCTATTTTCAGTGACTTTTTGGTTTAATTTAACGCAAAGCTTTGATCACGAGTGAATGTTAAGATTAGAAACTCGCATTTTGCGCCCAGTTCAAGAAAAAACGAAATATAAGACGCAATCGACATTCAACGTATTAAAAATGTTTGAAAACGGGAATGTAAGGGTTGACCAAAATATAGAAATGGCAGTTTTTATCTACCAGATGACATGCTGGAGTTTCAAGTGAAAAACCGTCAATATGTTGCGAAGTCCTTGAAACTCAACGCGGAGTTTCTTCAAGACTGCTCTGAATTCACGCCTTCATTTCGCCCCACAGATTTTCCACTCTGAACCTACAATCCACATCGGCGAAACGTACATCGGAGAGCAGCCACGTCTGGTCGTGTACAACGTCTTCAACGTGGAAATAAATCTTACTACACTCGGGAAAAAGAAACGAGAGCTGTTTCTGGCCTTGACGCTACAAGTGCTTGGTTAATTCCACGGTAATGCACATCAGACTGGGCAAGGCGAAAAGAGCGCTTGATCGAGCTGTAAACGGGTCACATCAAAAGACACTAACGACAATCAACGGCCTTTTGCAATGGATAGTTTTTACCATGTAATGCGATTGTGCAAATATTTCCATCTCGTCTTCATAATTTTGGATCGTCACTTCGATATTTTCATCAAACGCAGCAAATTTTTATCAAAACACATCAACAGACGGTCTCTGTACTCGATTGCCATAGGGATTAGAAAATTACGATCTTCTGTTGCGTAACAATGCTCGAAGACCGCATTCGCCTTTGGACTGCATGTTCATGGTAGTTAAATGTTCATGGAAGTCCGACGAAAGAAAATTAAGAAAAAAACACACAGATCTGATTTCAACAAAAAAGACGAAACAGTATCGAACCGAGTGGAAGCAAAGCAAGTCTATCGCATCCATCAGAACGATGTTCATCAAATGTTTGAGTAACGTTTTTTCCCCAGGATGTCCACGTAAAAATGCATTTCAAACCAGGGATCACAATTTTCCACAAACGGGCAACTTAAAAACCGTTTGTAAGTCGCAACACGGCCACGTTAAGCCAAGGGATCACCATTTGACATAGCATCGCCACGTTCAGCCAACTCCGCAAGCGAACGAATGGAAGCATGCTTACTAGTCCTAGCCCTTTACCAACGAAAGGATTTTTTCAGCAGCTTACCTGTATTGAAATTGTCGTCATCATGGGGCAGCGGATAAACAGCAGGTGTCCGTCGCAGGCGCTCTCTGTGTGATTTTGAATAATTGAAGACATGTAACCTGCAATCGAAAAACGCCCGGTTCAAAGAATGCGGCGATTATCGGAGTCGCGGGATTTGTCTGGCTACAAAAATAAACGATTTCGAGAAGTTTTGTGCTGTTACGGAAAGGCCTTCAACACTTGACAGTCAATTTTGGTCTGCTGGGCTGACGTTCCATCCGTTTGCGGGCATACGACAACCGTTTACCACTCAAAAAGCTTGGAATCAAAGCATTTGGTGATCAGCAAGCAAATAATTGTGGAATGTTTCCCAGGATACAACGAATGGTTCCCAGATAAATTTTTGCAAACGCAGCAGAGGCTTCCAGTTTGCATTTTTATTCGCCCCTTAACAAAGTCGGCATTAGTTTTTTCCCACGAGCTTGCATTCAACAGCGGTCGTAGATTCTGCATTAAAAAAGGTTGTAGCATGTTTAAATGATCGAGTTGGTAAGGTAAGATCTAATTCATGAACAAAACGGAAAAAGGAAATTAACTGCGCGTGACCTTATCCATAAGTTACCAAACAGCAAATCATTCGATTTGTAGTCTAAAGGTAAAACAACTGACCTAACTGTGTGAACATGGTTGCAAACAAACCGCTTCTAAATCGCTGATCGTAGAGTAACTGTACAGCGGGCATCTATAGGCAGCCCTAGGGTTACCTTTATGGAATTTTTTTGGTTTCTGGACCACAACCCTTAGTCTATTCTAACGTGACCTATGGACACTATTAGATAGAGCTTGTAGAAATCTTGTACCTTCCATCAGGGCTAAGACCAACCCTCAAATGGAACTTGTCCCGGTACGTCATTGCGAAGATATGTCACGTTTCGCCCGGACTGTCTTTGAAATCACCAGCATGCGCATTTTTGCATATCAGTTTAGAAAAAAAAAACGAATGCACTAAAAACGTGCGTAGTCACAATTGTTGCCCAGGGCTCTTTAGAGCAGGAGCGGTCTGTGCTAGCGACGACAGTAAGACATTAAAGATCAAGACGTTTCTTTGCAACTCAAAAAGTGACAAGGATCGTAGGTGAAACGTTCTGTTTTTTATTTTCCAAAAAAATAAATTGTGAAAAATTTTTTTTCAGAAAAATATTTGTGTTTTCGAAAAAACTTATTTTAACTGACTAATTTTTTTTAAATTACCAAAAAATTTTCTCAAACAAAAATATTTTTCCATGAAAAAAAATTTAATGATTAGATCTGTTTTCTTCTGTGTACCAACCCCGCCAATTACTGTTTCCCCTTGAAATTTGCGAATAAACCATGTGGTAAATTCAGATGTTGCAAGTTCGTTTTTGCTGCAGTTTTTATCTGCAAAATCATCGCTATCCTTCTTTCTTCTGGGCATGTTGCTTTGTATTCTCTCGGCCAAGTCTAATGTCCTTTGTGATAGCAAACTTTGTTGAAGCCGATTTTAAACTATGGCTTATGTTACGGTAAACGGAAATTACGAAATGCATGCCATTACTCGAAACTTTTCGCAAAGTGGGTTTGCATTTCGTACCATGAAGTAAGATTATTGTTCGCAGTACAGTGGACAGATGTCATAGGCGTAACGTGTAATGCTAGACTACAAGCATCAGGAAAGGTCATCATGCATGCTTGTAATAACGCTCGCAGCAGACCTTGTTGTCCAGTTCTGTGGGGTTTTCAACCTTCATCAGAATGATGGTTATTCCTAGCAGTGGATATACTATAAATGTGTCTGTTATAGCACTGGATAACTCTGACGCGAGCAAAGGATTGGTTCCCATTTTCCAGTACTTGTTAGGTTAGTAGATTATTATAAAAGTCATTAGACTTCGTTGAGAGAATGCAAAGTAATGTACCGTAGAAGAACCTACGTTAGCGATGATTTATTAGAAAAAAACTGCCCTGAAACCAAACATGCAACATATGGATTTACAACCTAGTTTATTCGCAAAGTTCAATGGGAAACATTTCGTTAGCGGAGTTGGGCGCAGTAAAAAAAAAGCTTCGTCATAAAATTGTGTTTCTTGGAAAACTTTTTTTCAGTTTCAAGGAATCTGTCAATTAAAAAGTTTTTCTAAAAATAAAAGTTTTTTGTGAAAAAACATTTTTCAGAAGTATGGCGCAAACAGACTACCATACCAGTTGTGCATAGCTCAACCATACGAAAAGTCGAGTTATAGACAGACGAACACTGAAAATATTCCGAAAAAGAACGACCATCGGGCAAAGCTAGAGCATTTTCAACGCCAGCAAAAACAGGTTCCATATACTGCAAAACGTTCCCATAGTGCTATGTAAGAGTTTTATATTTTCTGGTTACGCCAAAAGAAAAACGTTCACAACAACTAACTTATGTTTTCCTTTCGTTGAACGGTGAAAGGATAACCATTACAAAAAGCTGCACTCAGCAACACGGCAATTACGTTTGTTTGCGGACCTTTTAGTAGAAGACTTTAAGCCGCCGATTCAAATTTACACGTGCACGGGGTCAGCGTTGGAGCAAGCCATTGCGCATTTTCTTGGAACTCTAAGCTCCCTAAGTTTGCCACCTTACTATAGGTACGCTTTACGAATTTGACAGTTTTAAAGACTCAACTGACAAGGCGGATTTTCTACTCAACGAACAGCGCTCTCTGACAAAAGCAAAAGTAACCAGCAGCGCTGTGTGCTCACTGCCAAACCCTAGTCTTTTCAGACACGCAGATAACATGTTAAACGTCGAGTGATAGCTGGTACGACTGTCGATTTATCCAGAAATTCTTCACCGCATTTTAATTAGTGCAGGGATGCAAAATGTTCTGGTAATTTTAGTAGCGCGCAGACGTTTTTAGTAGCGCACATATACGTATATGTTTTGCCATGTAGCATTCGTATGCATGAAGTGCAAAATGTAAACAACACGGAGAAGAAATACGTCATTTCGCTTAACCGAAAACATAGTACGGAAATGAGATAAGACTGGGGAACGAAAGGAATGCCAGAGGCGAAACTGCGAGCAATGCTACGTCGCTGCAAATCCAGTTCGCGCACTCCCAAGCTTTTGGCCGCGCGGCGCGAGTGCGCTACCGCATTTTTGCACCCCTGACTTAGTGAGACTGTGAAAATTAAGGTAAAAACCATAAAGTTAGAGCTCGTCAAACCCATCAAAGATAAAACATTTTGACAAATAGTGTTCAAAAACGTTCTGCCATATGGAAAAACGGCTGGTGAGAAATATTTTGAAAATCGGATAAGCTTTATCGGGTCAACGTCTGTCACGAAAAGTAGAATTACATTGCTGAAATTTTAACAATAACAGTGCTGAATAGTTATCGAAAACGGCAAATCATTTCAATACTCGTTAACGAATGTACCCGTAGCACAAGCTATACTCTGTGCTTTAATATCAAGGGTTATTAATACAGTCCTGTATTGTCAGTAAACATAGGTGATCGTATGTTTACTAATGTTAAACAAAATGTTAGCAGACAGTTGGAAACCTAGGTTGTCCACTTTTAGGTTGCTTGCAAAGAAATCACGAATAGAAATATGCAACTTAATCTAACATTGAGCAACCGCGAAAAATGTCTTCTGCGCCGTGCCACTAACTTGTAGCATTTCTTGTTTTTAAAGCAGTATTGCGTTGGTGGGTTTACCCACTGAACTGTTTCTCCTTGCAGTAGCGGATCCAGACTGGGCGTTTAAGTGCTGCAGTCGAAAAAGCCGTGAGCAAAAGCTGTTACGAAACATTTTTAGCGCTGCCGTAATTATACAATTACCTACTCAAAATCAGGCGTGATCACTTGATGACTTAAATAATCTGACGAGGAGTGCAATACTTCCGTAATTTTTATGTAAAAAGGAAAGTGAAGGGTAAAAAAAGATCATCCACTTTCTCCGAACCGGAATTACCAAAAATACGTCAGCGTTTCCCTGTTCGCCAGCTGCAAATTTACAAAATTGGCCATAATCGCATGTGATTTACTCTCAAAAGCCTAAAAAAGGCCGCAAGTACTCAAAATGAGCGCCGCTTCAAGAGAACGCCGTTGTCTTTTTTGGAGGGAATTGCATCAAATTCTTGCCTTTCCAGGATCCGCCTGCGCCTCTTTGGCATATTTCTTGCAATTATCAAATTGGCCAAGCAACTAGGAAAATACAAAATAATTTTCGCCGGGGGTCGGATTCGGGAACAAAAATTGTTTGTGTGCCTGTTACGAGTCTGTGCGCTATGCTGTGCCAAATATGCAAGCAAGTGCAATTTGCAGTCATGTCAAAAAACACCTTTTCGCTGAGAGCCAGCTCACTTTTCTAAGCGACAAGGAAAATTACTTGCGTGACGCCGCGTCACACATCGCCAATAGGAAGTCATCTATTTATAGAAGGCGCAATGCAGCACATGCCATGACAGTGAACCTGGTTGAACGGGAAATCTTATATTATTGTTTATGGTGTGCTGTCGAAACATCACGGACTCTGCATTCTGAGTTTGCGTCTCCAAAAAGCGACCATTACACTTGTAAGTCAACAAGCAGTCTAATACGTTTACGTTTGGTAATTCTAAAACGGAAACGTAAAGATTTGTTGCTTAGTATCGGGAAGTCAATTTTTTCATGCCTTCAGAATCTTTACGAAAGGTCATTACTCGTTATCGACAGGCGTTTGATTTTTCCAGTCCCATTTTCTCAGCTTTTTGGCAATATACAAGCATTGAATTGCATTCTGAAACAACGCAGTGGACAAATGACCCAAGCAAAAAAAGAAATGCGAGTAGCATTTGCTAAGATGTGGAAGTGACATTGGCAAAGGATAGAAAGATCACATTTTGCAGATTACTACAGCAAAACACCTGGTAGTTCACTCTGAAAACATTTTTTTAACAGAATCCATTCGCTCCGTCTACCCACAACATCAGAGCGAGTGATAACTGAATCTAGGACTACGTTTCTTTCGGTCATTTTTTTGGCCACAGACCAATTCTTTTAATAACAGAAATAAATTAAGTCAATTCGGTCATAATGTCCAAACATATAGACTAGACTAGCGAACGCTGTTACGGCAAGTTTTAATGCCATTATGAGACGAAATGACCGAAATGACTCAGCAAAAAAAAACAGCTGTACGAAGAGCCTTTTCTACAGAAACAAATCTATTTTGTTTTAACTAAAACAATCCTAGGACGTCAGAAACGCTAGGTTGGAAGAAAACTTCAGACGAGGTCCAAAAAATTGTTAAACGTGAGATGGGACAGTAACGATGCTTTTCTGCTCTTGGGCAGAAAAGTTACACTGAAACAGTGGCGTAGTCAGCCCAAAATTTTTTTGGGCCAAATCTTTTGATTTTAAGCGAGCAACAGTATTTTGTTTGGGATACCGCCTCTGACAAAGCACAAAATGACAAGGTGTGCTAGAAATTTGTGGGGACCATGGCCACCTTGCCCCCCTAGCTACGCCTATTCACTAAAAGGATAGAGAAAAGTCCCCGCAGTGCACGCAGTAAGCAACTCACAAAAATGTCGCTAACTGTTGAAAAACTGTGACTTCTTCCACACATGCCAGAAAAGGTGGTCAGAAAGTAAACCGTGGGTCTAGTGTTAACTTACTGGGTTTGAATTCCAAGTTGCTGGCTCCGTTTTGTTTCCTAGTCTTAAAAATGTTTCAGTACGGTTGAGAAGCTATCATATTTATCGTTCACGTGACCATTAATAAAAATGGGCGTCAGAAATTTTACAGTTCCTATATTCGTCGTTGAGGAACGGTATGAATTTGAAAACTTGGCGATACGCTTGCTTTGTGGAAAGCTTGTTCTAAGTTTAAATTTCCATCCTCCAACCGGATAGAGTTCGAGTCTGGACCTTGGTCTTGATATTATTGGCTTTTTGGCTATGCTCACTCCCGGCCTCAAAAACTCAGCTGGCGTTGGTTTCACAAGCGTTTTCCTAATGCAACATCTGACTGCGGCTGTGACAATATTTGCACGTCTTGACGTTTTTTGGGGGTGTGTGTTTCCCTATACAGGCAATAGTTCTCTCCTGTTAGTCGCACAAGGCACAAAGGAACTGCCAAACTTCCAGAAACGTCACGTATTTGCATAAAGGTGGAAGCAATGAAATTTGTACATTTTCAGCGACTTTCTATGAAGTCAACTCAGTTGAAATCGCTAACTTTGTTTCGCAATTATTAAACCGATATAACTTGACTTCTTTTCAATACCTGCTGCTTTGCACAGAAATGTTGAAAATAATGCAATATAATACATTTGTTAACTTTCAAGTGCGGTAATTTTTTCACTAAGTTTGTGTTGTTTCATTTTTGATTGTACAGATTCACTCCACAGCCTCTACAGATAGGTTTTAAAATTCTGAATCAGTGATGGAATTATTTTGATCATTAAATAAAAAAATTTTATTAAACAGCTGAAGGAATAAAAGCACATTTTTAAAAACTGCACGGGGACTGATATTCTGCAATCCGTGTTTGATTTATAAACAAACGAAACAAATGTGACGTTGAACAAGAAACAGGCCAAATTTAACAAGTTTAACAATGTGACCCGCGTGGTGCAAAATCAATCACCACTTGTTCTGCATCAACCAGGTTAAAGAATTTGGTTTATAGAAACTTAAAAGCAGTTACGATGAACAACCCTACTTTCAAATGTTGAGCTAAAACAACAGGGAGCACGAACTTTTTGCAAAACCGTTAAAATAACCAGGTTTCACCAAAAACGAGCAATATGCGTAAATGGAAGATCACGCGGGACAATATCAACTCTTCACGATAAACATGCATTACATCTGAATGCCTGATGCAACGAGTATGAAAATTGTGGTGCACAACTCAACAGAAAATTATTGTGCAAATGTCAACGGAGCAGCTACTTTTTCTTTTGAGTAAATCACAGGAGATGAGTGTCATGGCCAAAGCAGTGACAGAAGCACCAAGCCAATAAATTGACTCAAGCCCCCCAATTGCATTCGCGGGACGTAGAGCAAAAATTTTCACGCATTTTTGTTGCCACAACGCGTTTTGCAGGCCTAACATTTTTCAGGTTTTCGAGATAATGCAGTTTTCCGCGAGTAATTCGATTCTACGCAAACACACGGGGAAAAGGGTGATGAGCAAAAGCGGCAACTCATTTACGCTGGGACTGGGAGCCGTGGCCGATCCTTCTTATGACGCCCTTGCGCGCTCGCAACAGTTCGTTGAGCGAGGCATCAAATTTCCGTCCGTTTGAACTCACTCGGGTAGAGTTTACTTAGTTCTCGTTCGTTTCTAACGCAGCAGGACATAACGGAAAGGCATGCTGCCGCACTATATTATACCGTTTTAAGCGCATGCTGGTTGCGACCGTGCCGCACGTTTTTCCAGTCACGGAACTGAAGAAGCAGGTAGCATTTCAAACACCCTCCGCAGCTGGTTCGAAAACAGCACTGATTTAAAAAACAACGATTCTGTTTGCTCAGCAGGAGAGGATCAGCATTTATCCAACATATGGCAAATTGAATCTTCACTGCTTCACCGAACGTCTGCATACGCATGGGGAAAATGCATTGCGCCTTAAATTACATATTTTCTTGATGAAACAAATATCTTTGTGCAACCCTTAAAAGGTTTCCGCTGAAACCAACCGGAAAAGCTGCGGAATGGTAACTGGTTACGCAAATATTGGTAAAGATGTGATCACATCTCACTTTTCCAGTATTTCGCATCGTACTGTCTAGAACAGGGGTCTCCAAACTCTTTTGTCCGAGGGTCACATGAGCCATTGCACAACAGCCCGAAGGCCGGACATCCTATGTAATGTGATTGTTTCGGGATATTTAACATCTCTCAAATCAACAAATGTTTCGTACATATATATTACTTTTTCATTATTGACAAATGTCTTCGCAGGCCGAATGAAAGGGCCTCGCTGGCTTTTTGGCCCGCGAGTCGTAGTTTGGAGAACCCTGGCCTAGAAAATATGATTAATTTTAAAGCCTTACGAAACGAACATGAACCTTGATAAGAAAGCCCACACAAGACTAATGTAGATGTAAAATCTTGGAAACGTAATTGTATCAACGCTTTCAACGGATAAACTCAAACACTCGGGAATTACAATAGCGCTTTGCGATAAAAATTAATTTTTGAAACGCATATTGCATACGTTAAAATGCGGGAACTGTCACGGCAGGTCATCCTCTGGGCATTTTAGCTTGCATACAGTAATAGATGGTTGTGGCGTTTCAACGAAATATTTGACAATTTAACTACATATTTGCGCGACAGTAATTGGTTTCAAACAAGCACGTAAACTAAACAGTAACCCATGCTTATGACTCAGAATGTAACAGTGGTTAAACCTGACAATTACCGGGTACGTTAAAACCTGCAGATACTTTTTGCAACAGATAAATGTCTCAAATAAGAGCCTTGCAGCACTTTGCACCTTGCCGGCCTTGAAATTTGCAACCAGCAAAAAACTGACGTTACAAATGGTGATTATTAGCTCACTTCGCATATGCGGAAGTTCACACCACCCTTCACCATCATCATGCCATAAGTTGTTTTCATCTCGTTATCCTGCTTATCACTGGACATTTTCAGCTTCACTTTGATTTCTTTATTGGTTTGCAGCAAGCAATCGCACAATGATGTTTGACTACTTTCAATGCAACATTCCTACCTTTGAGGCACTGTTACGTAAATACAAGTACCTGTTTCTCGAAAGATGCAGAAAATCTAATAACTTATGGTTACGTGCTTTGATGCAGTCAGATTGTTTGTA
>JGI24021J15306_10007648_pt1 | contig 13191 bp, 10 predicted proteins | sample Ectturendosymbi1_FD_15306 | JGI IMG/M metagenome (IMG submission 15306) | reverse complement strand
GCTTTTTATTACTTTTATTACTACTTGTAAAACGTCTTCAATTAAAATTTGGTTTGTGTTAGCAGCAGGGCTGGCTGAGAACTTGACTCAGGTGGTCTTTCGCCAACTCTTTGGGATTCAACATGTTAGAACACGATTACTAAGCTGCGAAACGTGAAATTTCTTATTTTTTATATTTTTTCATCACTATATACTCAACTAGTGATCTTTGATGTTATTGTATTTCCTCTTGCTGCTTCGTGTTATTTCGTGATTTGAGTCACAAAAATGCATGATTAAACCATACCATGTTAAACAGAAATATAAGATCCAGGGCTTAAAGAGTATTTCTACAACTCAGCAAAACTACTTCAGTAAACCGATACCGCACAAAGGTACTGAAGGCAGGCTGAAAACTTCAGGTTTCTTAAAAGCGTAAAGAAGGCATAATTAATTAAACTGATTTTAATCTCTAGATTCCTAATTGAAATATTATTGTGAGAAAAACTTAGGCCGACATTGCATTGTTTGTAGTCAATAAACCTGTTTGGATGAAATAAAGTACTTTAAATGGCAATAAAATAATGTAAATGTCTCCATGCATATCTTTGTTTTTGAGGTTTGATGAAACACAAGGACGTTTCACAGTTTTTTACAGTCTTTCAAAGTTATTGGAGACCACCAGTATTCCATGAATTACAAACACGGTAAACAATAATTGCCTTTCAAGGGAACTAAATGCGTGATCTCCACGGTCTGCTGCTTTTTTAGGCATTGAAGAAAAACAGCAGCACCATCGGCATTTCCCACTTTCACTGATACTTTTTGAAAAAATGTTTATTTAATGCGCTGTAAGTTTGGCAAAGTTGTTGTTATCACTTTTAGTGAAAGCGTTGTACCAATGATACAAATAATGACATCAACAACAAAAATGTTGCTTTGTTTGTCTTGTACTGACAATTAGGCATAGTACACTAATACATTGCTTCTTTCTAGTCTTGGTATGATCTTTATGAACAATGTGTGCTAAGAATGTGTGGAAACCCACCAACAAATCTAGCCATTTGTTTTGGGTCGTACGTAAGAGGTAGGTTGTCAGTTAATTGTTTATGTGACGTCTGGCGCTGCGCACAGAAATTCTTAGTTAAAAGATACATCTTCAAAACAAGTTACTGAAAAATAAGTAGGAATGCATTCCCGCTCACTAAAGCCCTTAGTCTGAATCAGTGTGTGCGAAATTGCCACCACATGTGTAAGTATCATGTTAGCTATTTTCATTCGTGCGTGCAGACAATGGTGCGGACTTAGAGCTGGGTGGGCTAAGGCTAGGCTGAAAAAAGCCTCTTTGATGACGTCATCATATTCAGCCAACCGTGATAAGACCTTTTGATCAAGCCTAGGAAGGGGATGTCCGGGCCTTCCATCAAGGCTTCATCAAAAGGTTACTTTCCTGAGACTACGGCATGGCTTACTTAACAGGAAAATGCACAAGGGTATTCATCATACACAACTTTCAAAACGCTGAAAGTTAGGAAGACAAAGCTTACAACACATAAAATTATCCGAGAACAAGTTAGCATCGCTTCACATTTCTCTAGTTTTCGACCCCATTTCTCTGCTTTAACCATCATTAAACTAGAAAGTTTATAACACATTTTGCCCCTAAAAATGCTTGGTTTTCTGAATCTGTTCAAGTCATATCCAAGGGGTCGAATAAAACACAGGCAGCAACCAAGAAGATAGAAAACACTATCCTTAAGTATTATCCTTGACTACATTCAAGAACGCGGCGTACATACAAAAGCATCCAACCTGAGACTTGTTTGAAAAGCTTTGAGGCTGGTTTAGTGGCAAATCCAAGGGGGGCTATTGGGGGGATCACCTCTCTAAAACCTACGAAAGTAACTTTTTTCACCGAGATGTTTTACAATTCCGAAAACAACATATCAAAACTAATTTCGAAAAGGTCTATTGTAATATTCGAAATGCCTCATTGTTTGCAATATAAGGCTATTCTGTCGACCACTGTTTTGTCACAGCAGTGTTGTGAAGTACTTCATCTACAGAAGCGAAGCCGTTATGAACAGGACCGGATTTAGCTGATGCGGAACCCTAGGCTAATTCAGGGTTCCGCAAATACTTTTTCGCGCCACCCTAAAAAATGGTTCTAAATTCTTGCTACCCAAAGATTTCATGAGCATATAATTTTGTGGAAAATACTTTATAAACACATATCATTTTCAAGACTACCTATTGGCAGTAGCAATTTTCTTGTACAAAATTGTATGAAACGTAGCACATAAAACAGCAAATGATTGCATTTGTTCTGTTTAAGGAGATTGGCAAATTTAAAATGTACATTTACAATATTTCGCGACCCAGTGTGGAAGGTCTCGCGACCTGATTTTGGGTCGCGACCCACTATTTGCGGATCCCTGGGCTAATTCACTTGTGAGGCCCCTTTGCCATTGTTACGAGGAAAAATTGGAAAAGTGTTAATCAATTTGGGAAAAGTCGAAAATGACGATATGGACGCTGTAAAAGTACGGTCAATTATTAATTATAAATCTTTCCTCGAGTGCCCCACGATCACTGCGCTTGTTGTTGCCTTCGACCCAAAAACGTTCAATGATACCGTGATACGGAATTGTTGAAATCATACTTGGCTGGCGGGAACAGGATTATTAATTTCCGCAGGCAAACCAACCGAAAACGCCACGGTTAAAATATTTGACAAAGCGCATGGGCTACATTTTTTATAAGTTTCCCATCTGTTTTTTCTTATCTGTGCTCAACTTAAAGACCACGTTGCAACTTGCTTACCACGGCTGTAAAAATCTCATCTCACACACCCGAGAAAAACACATCAAGTAAAACGCATTGAAATGGTTACAACTGCTAGGTTTAGGAATGGCGCATGCTTTTACTTTTTCAGACTGCTAAGAATCGAACGCAACGAAACCGTCGCGCGAAGGTGTGAGATTTAAACCAAAACCGTTGCCGGAAATACATTAATAGGAGAGTTTAACATTTGCGCAGGGGGACTTGACATTTTGAAAATTTGATAAAATCTCCACTGATTTAAATTGTTTTGTATTTCAATTTGGAGGGGCTAAATCGATGCTTGCCGTGGCGACCGGGCTGGTTTAAACTTCCCTGCTACCATTACTGAAATACGTATTAAGAAATAAAAACCTCAATCATCTCATCAAGTAAGGCTGAACATTGCACAGTAAACAGTTAAAAAGTTTTTTGTCCTGGCCTTCTTCATAACAAAATCACATCTAGGAATTCATTACAATCTGTTTGCTTAAGTTTGTCACTTTTAATGCACCGAATGCTTAGTGTGGACAACCTGACCCGGAACATTGCGACTATTTAATTCATTTCTAATTGTTTTGAATCTTGAAAAAGACCTTTTTCGTGAGCAATTCGTGACCACCAAGCTGAGAAATAAGGGTCTGCGTGGTTGAATAACTTAAGAACCACTAACCCAAGGCATCAAACCCAAATGCGCTTTTGTCATTTTCTTGCTATTTCCTTATTCTTTGTCTCTTTGGTTAAGAGTTATGTGGTTACCAGTTGGCAAAGTGACTTTTGCTTGCTATTCAAGCTCATCAAGAACTCTGATTTGCTTAGAATGGCAGCAGTACAAACTTGCCCAAGTACTCAACAGCAATCTGATTTCTGCATGAGTTTGTTATGCACAAAATCACACCTAAAAACTCCAAACGAGTTTTACGTAATAGAAACGTTATCAAAACTGCTGTATTGCTCAGAAGCCACTATGTTTTTATTGTAGGATAATGCTGCTAGCCCTACACATAGCTCCTATCTTGAGTACAGCCTTAAGCTTTGATTAGGTGCAGTGGCGTAACTAGAGGTTTGAGCCAGGGGGGAAACTAAGCTGAAAGGAACCCACTGGCCAACATTCTGAAAAAAATGAAAAAATATTAGTGAATCTGGACGTGGACGTTATACTAAAACCCGAAAACGCCGGAAAACACTCCGAAAAACGCAAAAAAGTAGCAATCTGCCTAAAACCAAGAGAATAATAAATACCAAAATACAAACTAGGTGGGGGCCCGGTTTTTACATTTAGCTTGCCAAAGCGAGGAGCTTCGCATCCCTGCCCCCCCCTCAGGCACACCACTGATAAGGTTTATTTCAAACACGAATAGCCATATGCCCTTTCGCCTGATTCACGCGTTACAATCGGTACGATTCAGCAAACGCAGGACGCAGCCAGCGTATTGTGCTTTGAGTTTATCGACACATAAATCGGCATGCGGCATGGCCAACCGCCGTATTGAGATTAATAGTAACTCATCGAGAGGCTCTGGGGTTATCACCACGAAACCTGATTTGTTGAATAAAACTAAATTTCATTAATATAATTAGGACATAACTTTTGGACGAATATTTATCGAAATGATCATATACCAACAATTGACTCTATGCGTACCACAGCTTGTTGGAGGCCTTCTTGGATGTTGAGGCCCTAGGCTTAAGCCTACATAGCCTATTTGTAAATCCGGCCTTGCGCACAACAACTCATCATTTCATCGGACAACAATAAGATATGTGCGGCGCACTGGGCGGATTACTGATGGAATACAGGGTGGTTGGACAGCCCTGCAAGACACCGCACTTTCATCCCCGACACCGGCACCCACCCTCCTAAAATAAACCTTCCAACAACAGCGGGTCTGGCTTAACCGCCTCCGCACCGGTGTCGGACGTTTCCGCTCCTGCTTACGCAAATGGGGTGTAATCAGGGCCGGATTAAATGAACGCGGGGCCCTGGGCAAAGTCGTGCTGACCGCGAGGTCTCCTAAACACTCAGCGCAACTGCATAGCGTTTCACATGCGCCCTCCTTTCAACTTTGCAGAAGTACCGGTCAGAAACGTCGAAACTGATACGATTTCGCAGCCTACACTACAGAGACAACTGGGTGTGACCATGTGCGGCGGTTCGTATTTGGTTATTAATTTGTTCAAACAGAATGTTGTATCACAAAAAAAATCTTTTTGGTACCATGACACTACACAACATCTTTTTTTTCATAGACTCTCTGACCATCTTCACTACACAAATGGTAGATTTCGAAACTTACTCGCGGATTATTTTACTGTTGGTCGTTATTGCACAACAATAACACGGCAGTAAATCTTCAAACGTTCACTTCAAGTTACGGTAGTAGGCGTGTTTTCCGCGTGTGACCGGGACTCCTACTGCGTTTTTTTCACCCAGATCTGCTTTTTTTAGTCAACCTGGGTGTCTAGGTTTAATTATGAAAACTTGCGTTAAATCTGGGTTTTCTGAAGTGATAAATTAATCAGCATCTTCAATGTGTTCAACAATAAACTTTATATTACAGTGTTTGCATGCGCACATCTGGCGAGAACGTACGCATATCGGATGAAGCAGAACATGTTCAATCGGTTCATATCAGCAACTAAGATCATTGTCGGGTTTATATATATAATGTTATTGTCTGTAACGCCAACTGAAGAAACTGGTGAAATATAGGTTAGGACTGCTTGTTTAAATTTCGATACTTCCCAATGCATACAAAGTAAAAAACAACTTTCAATTAGAGGAAGAAGGCAATGGGATTATATTTTTGTTGAATTTTAGATCCCGCTGCAGTTCAACGTTGCACAAAATTGCCTAGTTTACTAACTAATGTACTCCTACAATTAGTGAGAGAAATCATCAACGGAGCATGTTGTCAGCGTTATGAAAAATGTCTTGAGCAACAAAAAGATCGTCCAAACCAGTTCCGTCGCCACGGGGGGCTTTGGTGGCTTAGACGCCTATAGCAACCCACGAAATTGAAATATGAAACACTATAAATCAGTGGAGTTTTTGTAATGTTTTAAAATGTCAAGCCCCCTGCACAAACGTAAAGTCCTCCCTATTGAAGACTGTGGCGACGGTTTTAGTCCAAGCCTTGATGTTTGCGCTGCAGAAGAGGAACAATAATTAAATCAGTATTCGATTATCGTTTCAATTCAAATAAACACACTCATATGTTTTTGTTCGTAGCACAAACTTTCTTGATTTTTATTGTACGAATATGGGTTTTTTGTTGTGCAATCTGGGTTTATTTGAAATCACTGAATGGAAGTCCAGAAAGCGTGGGGCTGTTTCGTTCACTTCTTATGTCACTCAAAAACGATAAATACCAATGTTGTCAGTTTCCTTATCGTATACACAAAATGCAGTAATTAAACTCTGAGCTTTGAAGCTCTGCAATTTTGACGCGTGGTGAACAGCCTAAACACATGAAGAACCAGTAAAGGAGTTTTTTGATATTCAAGCCGAAGGCCCACAAAAACGCGAGGACTCGGGCATTTGCCCGGTTTGCCCAATGGTTAATCCGGCCCTGGGTATAACCAACTCTGCTGCCTGTGAGTGTGGCGCAAAAGAACAAACAGTCGACTATGTTGTCCTCCAATGTCTAATCCATCGATCTCTTCATGGACGGCATGGACGGACGGTTCTGGACGATGAGACAAGCAAGTGGCTGCTCAACACCTGCCCCTAAATATACCTCGTAGTGCGGCCTACAGTGGACAGTAACATCTCGCTCAAAAGATAACGAAGAAGGCTGATCCTGAGCCCAAAAGCGCTATTCTATTTGTTCACGTGACGACTTAAGATGGAAAGCTGACGTGATGCCTCAACACTGAAAAAAGTGAAGTCCATGAAAGCAGGATGTTCTTCCATTCGCTGGCTGATGGATGGTTTGTTTAAACGCACATCGCTCAGCCTATCTGAACTTGTAAAATCTGTATCTTTTGCGGAGACAGGTGAAAATCCCGGTGTATAATACGCATAACTGCACTCCTTTACAGTCACGATGTGATTTTCAGTCCTGACTGACCATGGCAGGCCATTGCGATTTTTAATTTTGAATTCGTTAAGGTTTGTCCACTACTCTACTGTGAGTCTAGTTGAAGTGTTTTCGCCTGCAAAGTCTCCCCGAATATGGTGTTGAGTTTGGAAAACTAATCTCGTCGCAAAAGAGAGCTCTACCACCTTGATCTCCTGCACGGAATTATTTCCTACTTGATTCACATTTTTTTATTTGGTCACAGCAATTAGCGGCACGTTAACGCCTGAGATATGTTTTTCTTGCTTGGGCAGTTGAGGTGAACGCTTTTTCCCAAGGAGCGCTACAGCAGTTCACTCAGTGGCTGTGGATCGAACAGCAAACCTTCCAATTAAGAGGCGAACGCACTACCATGGGCGTCAGCAGAAATTTTCCTGAGGCGGGTAAGGTCGACATTTTGCTTATCACTTTCAGGCTGCAAATGGACGTTTCACAAAACGTTTTGCCCTTTCTACGCTACAAAGAAATCCTCCATGTTCCGCCAGCTATCACAAAAAATGCACTTCGTTGGCAACAATAGCCAAGTGCTGCATATTGCGATAATTTACAATTTTACGCAAAAGGATTTTCAAAGCAGGGTGCTTATTATTAAGGAAGCATGGCCATAGTCTTCAACGAAACCACAATATTTGATTTTGTTTTACCTAGCAAGACCTGTTGGCGTCACTTGGAAACAAGAGCTTTAAACGTGTGGAATCTCGTTCAAAGCGATAAACAAAACCTTGGTTGTCTTTGCTAAGCTTTTTCCAGATGAAAGTTCTTCATACGCAAACCGGATATGTAGACTTGCATGTTGATAAGATTACGGACAACTTACTAAAATTAAAATACCACTCAGGCTTCAAAAAATGAGCAGATGAATTATGAAAACTCACCACAGCAAATATAGCTTTGAATGAATGAATTTATTTATCAGTAGACCACGAAGTCCACAGTAAAAAACATGGGCGCAATTTTGTTATAAAATGTGGGGGGGACAGCTTGATATAAAACCAATATAGTCATCGGGCCTATGCGGAAGTGAAATTACGTAAATACATTTTCCCAATCTTGTTTTTAGAGATGCTTTCAAAGCAACACTAATCACGCTTTGCTTTATCCCTACAAATGATTTAGAAATTCATAAACGTAATTTAGTTGCTGGGCATGGTACTGTAGTTCACCTTGGGTACACTACTATCAGACAATGATACAAACAAGCAAAGCAATGTAGTAGAACACATCAATTGGGTTTGGTCAGAGCTGCCATTTGGAGTGCACAAAACGGTGAATCGCATTGGTCGCACGTGCATATCACTCTTAAGTAGAACACATCTATTTTCATGCATTTCATAGGAACTGTGGGTTACAACGTGATTTAATGCCTTGTTTAAGTTGCTTAACCTTAACAAGACGATAAATTGCAAGGTACGATATATACAGTATAATGCAAGGTATGGTAGCTAAATATTTTTCTTGCACATTTCTGCTCTTAAAAATGCTACAAATCTTTGGCTACTGGGCATCATGCATGCAGCCCCGCTCCTAGCCAAATCTCCATTGATATCCTTTTACAGTAGCAAAAAATGTTTGGCCAAAATTGATGTAGTTCACAAAATNATTTAGGCTACAATTTATTTTAACTGCTGATGGGTGGAGGATATATCCTTTTAATCTCCCCTTGTCAGCCCCTGCATGCTCTTGGGTACCCTTTCGATTGTCCAAATATCGTTTGTCTAATACCTTCCCTAACATCAAACTCCCAAGCAGAATTATCCAAGCCAACTAGAGAAGATTTGAAGATATCCAAAAGAAAACAAATCAGAAGTCTTTCTGAATATATACCCACATACCAATCTAGCCTACAATGTCATTTCCGCATACCTAATCATCTGGTGAGCAGGCCCGCAACTAAGTGGAGGGCTTCGCCCCTCTGGAAAAACTTTCTCCCCCCTGAAAAAATGTCTTGGACGTATTGTATGCATAACCATTGTTTTCGTTGTTACATGCTATGTAACGCATTGATACGTGTTATCAACGTAAAATTTGGGCCTCCCTCAGAAAACCATTCGTCCCCCCTGGTGTCCCAAGCTGGTTACGGATCTGCTGGTGACTGCTGCTGCCTTGTGACTTCTGTCAGTCATGCCACTCATTTCAGTTTTTTCACAATCAAAATTTTCAGGTTTAACATCAAATTTTAATAGGCGAAATTAATGTCAAAAGTTTTATTCTAGAATTATACATGCATAACCACACAAAAATATATTTGAGATTAAACAGAAATCAAAACGAAGAATGGTGAATTGGCAAATGGTACCACGTTTCACCTGAAATAACAGGAAAAGAATGTCCAGCAAAACTAGGTGTTACGTAGGCTCATAAGTGGCGGAACCTGAAGAGCCACATGGGTCTAGGCTCCCTCACTTTTTTCTTGGAGGGCCTGGCCCTCCCACTTTTGAATTTCGAATTTTGCCTAAATAAGTTTAAATAACACAATTCGTATTGGTCCATTGTCAAAGTAAATTTTTTCATGTAAGACTAAGAACAACTAGTAGTTACACTTATGTGCTCAACACAGTGTAGTGTATGATAGATAGGGTGTTGCGTAGATAGGGTCGTTGAGGTCTTATCAAATTTTGAACAAAATTGCTATGCTGACAAAATTTAATGACGTCATAGTTCAGTGCTTGTGGCGTCACAGTTGACAATTCAAATCGCAAAAATGTTCTAAATTTTTTGTCGTGCACTTGTTCCCCCCACTTTGAAAATAGTTCCGCCACCCATGCGTAGGTTACCTGTAAAACAAATGTTTCGCACTTGAATGAAAACATTGCTGCATTGTGGGTGTAAATATCTTTTGAATTTATTGGTCACCCTTGTCGTGACATACAACAAAAAAGGCTAAATGTTTAAGCTATCTTTAATTCCTAGTCAAGTCATTATGTTTTGAGTTATAGACAGTATACAACTAGGTCAATACTTCTCTAAATTATTGATGGAAAGCCTGTTTACTGGTGGTTGAAGACAGTCTTTTGCAAAACTACCCATCTTAAAACTAAGTCTCCACAATAGTGCTGCTGTTTGTTTTCGGCAAAAACTTCACAGAGTTTTGCCTGAAAATGTACCTTTCTAACATTATAGACTACGCTTGCATCTTTAAATTTTACGCTGTCTGTTTCTGAATACGTGACAACCGACGTTACAGTAAAGACAGTTAGCCAACGTTTTTGCACGAAACAAATCACAGCTGTACTGTGGTCTCTCACGTGTGCAGCCGTTAAACTTCACTGCTTCAAGACAGTTGACATTTCTTGCAGTAAACTACACTAGATAAATGTCGGACAGAGGCAGTTAACAATCTTTCGCGATCTCTAGAAACTTGCAAAACGCTAAAGATCATTTTTGAAGTAAAAATTTATAAAAATATCAGAGTCAGTGACACCACCCTGAACTCTGTTTCAGCATCAAGATATCTATGTGTAACATCTAACATGAAAAACTCTTCACACAAAACGTGACAATCGTCACATTTAGTTTTGAAACCTCTCCAAATACAAAACCTACGAGAAAAAGTGGAGGGGACATGGTATATTATGTCCCCACCGTATAAAAAGTGGGGGGGACACGTCCACCGTGTCCCCCACCAAATTGCGTCCATGGTACAAACACACACTCTGCACAAAGCAGGTCGATAAAAATAGACAAAGCAGAACGTTTTACAACGGCATTGGAGCCGGTTGAATCGCAAGGTTACAGACACTTTCTTAACAGAACATTTTGCAACGGCGTTGGAGGCAGAACCGCAGGGTTACAGACACATTCTTAACACTGTTGTTCACTAACTCGTAACACTTGTCAGAACTAAACCTAACTATAAACATAGACGATCCCATAAACTCACGTTACATAGTCTTCGCTTGTTCGCGCTACGTATGGGTTTAAGTCTTCGCGCACACCCCGTTCGTGGTGAATCGCACATTCATTGACACGCTAACCGCGAGGTTGCAACAAAGGGTACACATGCGCAAATATAGTATGCTATAAATACACACAAAAAACTCGAGCATTAAAAGTAACAGTCAAACAAAAAGAAAAAATGACATGCAATATAGGGAAAAATAGTTTAAAAAGTGTAAAAAATTAGGACCATCTTGATTTCTGAAATGAAAACTACAATTTTCTACACAGTAACTTTTCCTACCTTTTTGTTGGCAAATTCTTCAATGGCAATTGGCAATGTCAAAATTTATTTCATCTGTCAATTGCTTCTCTATAGACAGTATGGCAAACTTTCTCAACAGCAAGGTGCTCATACTAAATCTTAAGTAATTCTTGATCAGTTTTAGTATCGAAAAACTCCTCTCACAGGTAGCAACGCTAACAGCAATTGTGAGGAAAATCCGCAGCATTATTACTATAATTAGAACAGAGTTCCCAAGTTTATACTTTTGAATATAAACTGCAAAAGTTCAAGGAGTTCTCCTTTCCTCATCTTTATTCTTTCTTCAATATCAGCAACAGCAATAAAATGCTGACGTCTTTTTCGCTCAATGGGGAACACTTGATCGTGATCTATTTGACACTTATATTTATCATGCAAAAGATTCAACTGGGTAAGGAAGGCATATTTCTCAGTAACTGCATGAAGCATTTGAAATCTTAAAGTTAATTCTTCGATCACTCTGTCCAGCGAAGAAAACATTTCTCTCCTCAGTTCAATATCGTATGGCAATTCAGTGTCTCGTGATCCTTCACCAAACTTTTGTTTCTTTTTGGGTCGACGTTGACGCTCCATGACTATTCCCAGGTCACTGCAATTTTCTTTGGCATAGCTAACACCATTATTTACTAGCTTGGTTCTGTTTTCAGCAAGAAATATTTTCAATGCCCTGAGCTTTACATCACATTTTTGTATGTTAAATCCTTTGGTTTGGAGGTAAGTCTATGTGTCGTTAATTTCTAGATGGACGGGTCCCCACAGGCCAAGAAAGCATAAAAAGGAAAATGATTGCAACGCACCAAGTAGAACACCAGCATCTGCCCTAGTAGCTGTATTTTCTTCTTCACCAGTTAACTTTTTTAGGGCACTTAATATTTTTGAGAAATGTTTTTTTACAACACTTGTAGCTTCTCCCCTTCACTCCACCAGGTTTCTGTTATGCGCTTGACACTTTGACCAGTCACTGAACTCAGAACTTCCCGTTGATGGATTGATGAAGAAAAAATTCAAACAAACTTTCCACACATCCAAAAAAGGTAACGGAATTCAAACCAACAGAAACTGCATGAAAACCCGCCAAATTCAGCGAGTGGTTTGTACAGGCGAAAATTCTGCTTTTTTATTAATTTCCTTGATACGTTTCTGAACATCAGTATGCAGACCAGCCAGGGGCGCAACCAGCTCTTCATTTCGGGGAAGGAAAATTTCATGAACTTTCACTCGATGACGTCATCGTGTTTATTCAACCGTGGAACAACTTTTTCTCAAACGGTCAGATATATGTTCTTTTCGCAACATTTCAGAAAATGAGAATTTATTAGTTTTAATCAGGCCCATAGCTAGGGGGGTGAAGCCCACACTAAAATTTTTTTCGCCCCCTTGGAAAAAAATGTGTTGGACATAGTTTGAAACTACTGGACATAGTTTAGAAATTTGGGCGCTTTCCAGAAAACTCTTTGCCCCCTCTGGTGTCCCAAGTTGGTTACGGGCCTGCTTTTAATCAAGATGCAGACCGAACGATCAGAACAGAGTAAAAATTAGCAGCCTAATACAAACATCTGGTTCCGTATTTAACTAGTGCAGTCATGGCTTTATTGTGTCAGGTGTATAGGCTACTGGTAAACCTGCCTAACTTTTAGTCTTGTTTTAGTAATTTCATCCAATCATTTATCAAGATTTTTGAAATTTCAGTTGAATGTATTTGCTGTGAGATAATTTCTANAGACGATACTGCGAGTGGTGAAGCAGTCAGNTACAAGAGACTATTGTCAGGATATATTTAAATTAATGATGCTATTGTTTTAATTGTAGATANGAGACTTCGCCTGCGAACTGAAATACTCTTGAAAGGAATGCAGCAGGAACAGGGCCCTTGAGAGGAATAAAATGTNCTGGTGCGAGAGTTGTTTTCGGTCCCCTTTTACATTATAACTAATTAAGAGCTTCACTAGCTTTTCAATACTATGACTAGAAAATGATTTGCTACATTTGGTATTTTACATCATAAACATTTGCCAATGTTATTACTAAATTTCAAAAGGTCTCAGGCTGATCTCAAATAATGCACATAACACACAGTTGCTTTGCGAATTTCACAATTATACATCAAAT
>JGI24021J15306_10007646_pt1 | contig 13192 bp, 11 predicted proteins | sample Ectturendosymbi1_FD_15306 | JGI IMG/M metagenome (IMG submission 15306) | reverse complement strand
TCTTGTTGAGATCAAGTCAAACAAACGAAACTCAATTCTTGACATTGATTGTTTAATGCGGGAAGGAATAGAGAGAGAGCTAACACCACGTTATGTCCAAACTGCAGAAACGATGCAACAACAAGCTAGTCATTAAATCAACTTCAATTTTTAAGTCGTTGACACTTTTGCATGCTAAATTTCTTGTGCTTAGTATAAGACTACTATTTCTGTAATCACTACAACAAACAACTAATTCTTATTTTTTTATACGTTCTATGCACAATTAAACAATGCTATTGCAAAGTATACAAATTTGTTGAAAAATTGTAAAAGGTGTACCATGGAGAAAAAGGTTGAAGAGCACTGGTTTAAACCACTTTGGTTTTGCATCAGAAGTAAAGCGAAGCTCTGCCTTGCAGCTTTTCCTAGCTCGACGGATTAGTTGTGAGTGCTGTTGGTGTTATGGTGCTGCACTACAACACTCAGCAGCTTGACCTTCAGACTGGAAACCAAGTCACTTAGATTAAGACTTGTTTTCAGTCGACACTATTGGCATAGTCCGGGTTAATCCTTGTCACTCTGAACAATAAATTGGCTTTGTCCGAGTGAAGTTCTGACATTCAAAACGACAAATTTGGCTTGTCCGAATAAATCACTGTCACTCTAAAATTGGCATTATCTGAGTTAATTTATGACATCCAAAAGCGATAAAATTGGGTTGTCCGAATGAAATTATATCATTCCAAACCATAAAACATTGGAAGGTCAGCAACGCTGACAAAAATGAAAGGCGTTGAAATCGTGACAGTAACCTCGGAAACTGGCTAACAACTTCTTGATTAACCAAACTCCAAACACTGGAAACGCCCATCACGATTAGACTAGTCAAAAGCCCTTATCCACAACTGTAAGTCATTCATTTGACGATGAGTTAATGTAACAACAGCTTCTAAACTAAAGAAATTACTTTAGGTGTCTTAAGATTATCTTGCTGGTTGTAAAGATGATCCCAGAAATTGAGTTGTGTCTGTGAACTTGATTCGAGAGAGTCCGCTTGATTTCACGCATTGCAAAATTGGTAAGTGTTTTAGTTTACAGTTTGCGAATGTCTCATTTTCAATAAAAAATGACTTCACTTATACTATCAGTGTGCTATATTTTAATTTTTAATTTATTTGTTTATAGCAGACACGAAATCCATAGTATGAATACACACATTCTGCAGAATGCAGGTTGATAAAAACAGACAATACAGAACGTAGTGCAAGACATTGAAGCCGGCGAAATCGCAGGGTTACAGACACTTTTTGCAACTGCATTGAAGATAGAACCATAGGCTATAATTTTAAACAGTATTTGCTAGCCCTCAGAAGTCTATCAGGAAGATCAAGCAAGCTTAGACTTGTGAACATCGTCCTTGTTGCAGCTACGAAACGAACCACGAACTAAAACGGCTGCATCTAAATACAGTCTTTTGATCTCATATGCAGATTAAAAGATTTGTAATAATTGTTTGATAGGGTTTTCAGGACTTTTCGGAATAAATTTTAACCCATAATTTTTTTTAGGTATAGAATTTGGTTTGAAGCTTTTCTTTATTTGCTTGTTGGAGATGGTGGTGGGGTCGCTTTGAAAGGACGGTACTTACACATTACAGTTGCTGTTGGGGGCCCCTTTGAAAGCGTATTACTTACACATTACAGTTGCTGTCCACTCTAAACGCAAGGTACTTACACATTTCAGTGGCTGTTGGGGCCTCTTTGAAAGCATGGAATTTTACATTGTAATTGCTCTTGAGGCACCTTTGGAAGCAAGCTGGTTGCACATTACCGTTGCTGTTGGGGGCCCCTTTGCAAGCAGAGTACTTACACATTGCAGTTTCTTTGAGGCCCCTTCAATGAAGTTTAAAAGCAGAGTGCTTACACATTTCAGTTCCTGTTGGGGCCCCATTGAAAGCAAAGTACCTGCACATTACAGTTTCTGTAGGGGGCCCCTTTGAAAGCAGAGTACTTACTTATGATTTGCTTTGTAGTACATTATATGAGTGAATAATCAGTTTTTCATCAAAAATAAGGAAAATTTACGCGCGTAACACTTCAAGGGGGGCCCGATGCAAGTGCTTCGCTCGCCTCCCCTTAAACACACACTGCCCCTAGGGGTACATGTACCCCAGGTTGGGAACCCCTGCTCTAGAGCACCGGTCAGGGATATCTTGAGTTTCTAGATATCCCTGGCACCGGTTAAGAACACAAACCGCTTATTAGAGGTCTTGAAAATTTTTTTTTCTTCCGACTTCAACATGAACTACATAAAGTAATTGCATACTTCACAGTAATTATGAACCTACTTTTCACAAAATTTACAAACCAGGTAAGTATTGCAAGGAGCCTCCAAATCTTCCACAAAATTCATCGCACCTATGTTCCTTTTCAGACTTTGAGCAACTTCTAGTTTGTTAGATTATATCTCAGAAACTTCGGTGCCAATCTGTGTGAGAATGATGCCATAATCCTTGTTTCGGCAATATTTCATGATGCAACTCTCACCACAAGAACATCAAGGCTTACTCCGCTTAAATTTAACTGTCGCTTCTCTTTCGCCGAAGGAGGTGGTCCCAACACTTCTGTTACTTAGCAAATGGCTTAGTTGTCAGTATTCGTTAGAGAAAGTTTGTTACTTTTTAAGGAACCGTTATTTTTTGCACATCTGTAACAATCTTCAGTTCGCATAATTAAAAATAGGTTTGTTTCAAGCGTTTCCACCAATCTCAGATTGCCTCATCAGATTTCTACGAGAGTGAAATTGAATAAGACTAACGAGCACACGGTTGCAAATGCGAACTGAAGTCAGCCTTCACAAGACAAGCAACTGTTGAAAGAGCAATAACTATCGAACCATATCTTGCAGAAACTATTGAACTTGACCTGCCAAATTGGAAACGCTTGTAACTGAAAACAGCTTCAAAACTTAGCCCTCTCTATGGTAACTAGTTGCTATTGAAAAAATTAGGCTACAGCTTGCCGAAAAACAATGGCCATTGTTACAATTAAAGAAGGAATTATGATGATGCAGGGCGTTAAAAAACGCGCAGTCCACTTTGATTTTCGTTGGAAACAGGCCTAACGCTTAAAAATACTATGGGCCCCGCACCGGCACTACCCATGCAGCTTCGATTGAAATTAAGTTGGTAGGCGTAGCGCCGGGCCCGATTGGAAGCAATCGGTCCAATCGGCTAAAGGCCGGCCCTGCCTTGCATACCAGGGGGCTCTCGCCCCGTTCGCCCCCTTCCCTCTGCACGCCACTGAAATGGGAACAGCCACGTACCATATTCAGCTGCAACTAAGACAGTGCAAAGAGGCTTTTCTTAATTGCAGACGTTCGGACCGAGTGAACTGTAACACCATTGTTCCAAGTACACGTGGCATTGCAATAACGTCGCTTTGCAAAATACACAATTTCCGAACACCAGACAAGGATGATTGATGATGTGTTGCGCAATAGACGCGGAGCAGATGAACTTGGCGATGTTTTGAACTTCAGTGAAGCTCTGGCGAACGGCAAGGAATGACAGAGGCGCAAAAGTTAATGATTGGAATGCGGAAGCAGCAAATATATGTCGGGCAGGGCTGTAGAACCGGAAGCCAAGAAGCGTGGGGTGACTGGATCCGGAATCGCTGCCGAAACCTTTCAGGCGCCGGAGCCGGATTCAAACATTTTAGACGTCTGGAGCCGGATTCATTTTCTCCTATTTCATTACTGTTGATCCGATTGGGTGCGTAATTAGTGCGTTTGGATGTATTCAATACGTTACGCGTTCGCAGCGCAGAGCGTACAATGCGACGTATGAAAACGCATTCGAAGTTTAAGGCGAAGACAGTAGCCCAAGCAATTTTAGACGAATGGAGTCGAAGCACGGAATTTGGTTCCGGTTGGACAGTCCTGAATCAGGAAGGTCAACAAAAGGACTATTTGATAAAAGACGATACGAGAAAGCGACTACTGACAACATGTTACAGACCGTCCGATTACTATAAAAAAGGAATGTTGAAAACACTAAAAAGGGAAATGCAATATATGACAAAATAGACGATATGATATGGCGGAGGGAGGGTCAAGACAAGAAAATCGATTAGGATGAAAAAAATCGCCGTTACGATGAAACATCGATTCTGCATAAATGTGCAACAGCAAAATATAAATATAAAACTCGCGCATACACATAAACCAAAAAGTGCTCTACCAATCGTGAGTGACACCATTTCACACACATGTGATATCACTATGGCTCAGTTCAAAAAACTGTCGCATCTTAGGCGTAATAATTTCAATCTGTTTTGCGTTGTATAGGCGTAGCCAGGGAGGCCAGGGGTCAGTGCCTTCCAAAATGTTTAGCATATCTAGTCATTTTGTGCTTCGAGAAGCGGTGTCTCAAACAAAATACTGTTGCTCGCCTGAAATCAAACATTTTGACCCCCAATTTTTGGGCTGGCTACGAGACTGTTGGGTTGCGACAGGCGAAGAATTATTTTCACATGACAACACCGCTTTGTGTCCAAGTGTTGAGAAGAATAACGCAGCAACGAATGGAAAAGTACCTGAAGAAACGTATCAAGGTGTGTGCATTCATTTCAAGGTATGAGTATTTCGTGCATTCATTTCAAGGTGTGTATTAGTTTCAAAAATTGCACAAATAAATTTGCGCTTATCGCTGCAAAACTTCGTGGCCGCTTTTCAGTCTGCCGCCATTATAAATTATCAAGACGCACAGCTGCATGAAACGACAAATTGTTCCTTTTTTCAGAACTGATAAAAGCACACAACCACCAAAGCATTACAGCAACGAACTCCTGTCCAACGCGCTAACGGCGTCCGTCAATTGTCATACTCGTTGCAGCGATAAAGCGGTTCACTAGATTTACCATTAAAAACGTTTTTATCTCTTGCTTTGAGCACAATTCCCACTTGTGATGAAATAACCATTTTCGACTGACATTTTGCCAAAGTTTTATAAAGATAATGGAAACAAACTTAACAGCGAAGACAACGACGTGTGAACTGTGGTTGGGAGCCGCAAACACATTAGGACAGCGATGAAAGCGCATAGGGATGAATGGTTTCGGTTAAAAATGAACGTAAAAGCAAGCAGCGTTGTTGTTGGACGTGACGAGATCACGTGATAACAGGATGTCGACAAATAGATTCAAGTGCGTACCACTGAATAAAGGTCTATACACGGCAGGAAACTGTTTTTTTTTCGGTCATTTTTCGGTGGTGGACCATTTTTTTTTACATGATCGAAAAAAAATTAAGTCGATTCGGCTGGAAGTATGGACTAATGAACAGTGTTACGGCGCGTTTCAATAACTACTATGGTACAAATGTCTCTGCGAGAAAAAAACAGGCGGAAAAGTACCGCACTGAAGAACTGAGCAAAGATCAGTAGTGGGCGTTGTGACGGAGGGCGACTTTTTTGATGTAATGCTCGTGACTGGCGAAGAGCTTTAAAGATGCGTCGATTCTCTTCCACTTGACTTTCCTTGCTTCTTCACCAGCCTGAGAAAAGAAGCCAGCGTTCACCGTGAAGTTCTTCTTTTGGATTTCTAGTGATTTGCAGTTACAACGCGACGGCAACCGTACAAACCCCCAAATAGAATTTTTGTTCCTGCGTGTGACCTCGAATTTGGCATCCGTTGCTCCGTGGCATCCCTAAAACGGTCAGAGACTTCGGGATTTGAAACCCTCTCACTTGCGGTTGCGACAACGTTGAACACTACACATTGGCTATAGGTCTTTTTTAGGCGGCCATCATTTCGTCCTGGTATTGCTGGCTCACTTTATCTTTGCCTATTTTAGATTTACTTAAATCGTACGAGGACATCAACCCCCGAACACTGCTCCGTAACCAGTGGTGCAGGAGGAGAGGATGCAAGCACACTCCCAAGCATTTTGGAAATCCGGGCAAAAATGGCGTCCAACGTTGCTTTATTTTCAAAAATGGCACCCAACGTTTGCAGAAAAACACATGAAAGCGTTTTTTGGACGTCATACCAAAAAAGGTCTTCATGATCTTTGTGGGAGAAAATCTGTCGCGAAAGTCGCACAAAAACTTTTCGGGAAAGTTTGGGGAAATTCGGGCAAAAATCCTTTGCATCCCTAAAAATTTGCCTGCTTCTACACCTATGGTCATAACCACTTACAAAAATATTGGCATATGAGCATGTTTTATCCGTGCTTAGTCGAGAAAATAGTACACGGCTCAATTAGTACTATTGTGACATTAAGAAAACGAGTAAAAACGAGCCAAGCCAACTTTTCCTTACATGGAATTTCTTGTTGTCGAGTATTTCTCCGGTGTCGTCATGGAAATTGCAAGCGATGGTTTCAATCCAGCTGTTGTCCGTGTTGCGTTCGTCATCACAATAGCCTCTGTGGATCTGAAAACAAACCAGCTGCAGCGCTCACGATGCTATGAATACTCCTAATCTACTCCGCCAAGCAGCGGCAAAAGGTGAAAGGGCTTTATCATAAAAGACATATCGTATCCTGATCGCTCGTCGTAATTATATGCAGGCCCGCAGCCAGGTTTGAAGGTTTGGGGAGCAAAATATATTTTAGGGGGGAATTGCTTGTTGTTTTCATTATATGTTTAATAAAAGTTTTTCTGGGCACAGCAAAATTTGGGCGGAACCAAAAACTGGGGAGGCACTGCCATCGAATGCCCCCGTGGTGACGGGCCTGCCAGTCTGAGTACATCTACATCGAGGTCGGGAAATTGATTGACATACCTCGACACCGCCACACGACAGGAACCTCTTCAACTTGAGATCACGATCGTTTTTTCCGTCTTCAGCAGCTGCTTTATTTCCTTCATCATGATCGTCCGCTTCTTCCAAGAATTCTCGCTTCAAGGTATCGCTGACATTTTCCCCGGGACCAACCATGCCCTGCACATTCAAGCACAAGATTGAGAATGGCGTGCTTGGCAAATCTTTCCAACGCTGTTCCACTCGACTGCGGTCACACGTTTGCGGGACAATGGAGTACGCCCGTAGCCCGGTTTTAAGGTTTGGTGGGGGAAAAAAACAATTTTAGAGGGGCAAGATATTTGTTTTTATTTTATGTTTAAAACAAAGTTTCCTGGACATAACACAATTTTGGGGGGCAGAAAAATGTTTGGAGGGTCTGCCCCGTGGTTATGGGCCTGCACTAGATTGGTACACTTGCACGACTTTAGCATTTCGGCAAGTAGTTTCAACGGGGAAATTCTGAGTCAAGCTTGTTTGAAGTAGTTTCAGCACAATACAGTTTTGACGCATGCCGCGTGACGCACACAAGTTTGCTTTTGTAGCTCAACTAGTTTTAACTGGGAAAAACAACGTGATAAGTAAATGCAACAAGTAGTCCAGCATTAAGCTTACTCCTGGTATCGCCCAATCGCCAGTGTCCGCTCTTTGTATGGCAACAAACTCCAGAGCAAACTTTCCCCCAATCTCCACTCTGTTTCCTTTGTCGTCTTTCTCCCATCGCGTCACTATCGGGTCCGCGGCGTGATTGGGACCGTAGCGGCCGAGGACGCCGCGTCCACAGAGACCAGTCCGGCCACACGGGTTTCTGCAACAAAAAGTGCATGATTACTTTTAAGTTAGATGGTTTGTGGAGGATCACGCATAGCCATTGTACGCAGCAATGAGACAGAATGCAGAAAGATGGAGTCGAAAATCAAGCTGAAGAAGGATGTTTTTTCGCCTCTAATTTAAATAAATTCCGTGCAGCGAATAAAGGAGCGATTTGGGATTTTTGCGCATTCGCAAGAACACTAACGTTGCGTCTCGGTCTCTTCAAGTGCATTTTGCTTCACGGCAGCAGGTGTGTATTTTGTATTGTTGAAAGTTCGACGCCACACGTATTTAAACTAGTGCTTCCAATACTAGTTTGAAATTGCTGTTTTTAATAGTCGGCAATGCGCTTTATTAGTTGAAGATAACGCGAAATACTACACGAGGGGACGGAGAAATGAAAGTACCGTCTTCAAAGTCAATTGCCAGCGGCGAGCAGATCAATAGAGCTGTCTGTGGGCTGCTATTAAATATTATGAAACGTGAATAATGAAATGCACAGAACAAGCTAAGTTTTGCGAAATACCAATATGTACATCAATTTTAACGCAAAAACTAGAGCAAGATCCACAAATTTTGTTCAGCGAAAGATTGCGAAGGCAACTAAAAAAAATAAAACAATATTGACGAAACAGCCAGTGAATAGCATACAGCTAAGTCAAATCGATTCATTTTTTTTAATGCAAAGGGTTTTCCAGAATTTTTCATAAAATTCGGTTAAATCCCGGGTTTCAGGTAGGGGGGAAATAGCAAAGCAACCGAGTTTCGTGTTCGGGAAAAACCCGGCCTGGAGGTGCTAATTTCAACCCAACTAGCAAACGGCGAACTGCGACCTCATGTTCGTGATTTCTCCTCCTTTCCTTTTGGTTCGGTTAACGCTCATGGGTTTAGGCCATGGCTGGGCAAACTTCAATTACGTGAAGGCCACACTTTTCTGTCAGCGCCAAGCGAAGGGCCAACATCTGCAAATTATGATTTTGTATGAAATATAATATATTTCTAATATAGTTTGCCCACCCCTGGCCTAGATTCTTGATCTATATTTGCGTGCACAAAACAATAAAAATGTACATTGAACATGCGAGGATCACAAAATGTTCGGCAGCCCGCGGGCCGTCGTTGGCCCACCCCTGCTCAAGGCAGTCGCCACAGGCCATTGCTTCGCAGACGGAGGGCCACCAGATTGTTTCCTAGCGAACAAGTTTGAAAAATACTTTACTTACAGTGGTAACTGCGTCAAATAAACTATGCACTCTACTATCACATACTTTGAGTAGAAGCGACTTGCGATAAGTCAGTGATACTCGATCAGCACAAAAAATACTAGAAGTGTCCACTGTGTACAAACGACGCCGCAATTAAAGTTCAGCGGGCCTTAGTTGGCCCCAACCTGGTTTAGGATGTTAATCTTCACGAATTCGTACTATTGCGATTGTTATTTCCACTGCCCACATTGCGCTTATGCGTTTTGATGCTATAGTGTAAATACTGTTGTTACTTATAAGTGTAATTACTGTTTAATTACTGTCGTAGCGCAATGCCCGCTTAATTATTGTCGATCTGGATACCAACAAGAAAATCAGCCCAACCAAGACTGAACCTGGAGAGCTTGCCGAATCGCAAGGCGTTGTTTTTGCCGTTTCATGTCCTTCAGCGGGAGTTGCTTTTGTCCAAAATTTGAAACAGTAAAGCAGCGCCTAAAGACTCAACACCCACCTTGGAAAGCCACCAACCACGCTGTATTCGCCGGTGTGGCTTCGTCGATCTACTTTACCATTTTTGTCGTATTGATTGTAGGAGAGAATCGGGGGGTTCGGCTGGTTTTCCAACATCGGGTCGGCCCAAGGTTTGTCGCGAATGTAATCGGCAGTGTAACTTGCTGGCTTGTATTCAGGCCATGGCACCTGCGAAGCAGAAGTAAAGTTCAACTTAGAAGTCATGGCAACCGCTCTGTGCCGCTAGAAAAGAGAAGAGAAACTGCAACACACAGCCTCTCCTTTTCAGGCGTAGCGATTGACGCATGACTGCGTTTGCAATAGTCTCATTACAAGGCCATCCTATACAAATGTGTTTATTTGCAGTAGACTGGCGCTGGCCTAACGCTTGTTAATTACGCTTAAAAAATGTGTCATGGGGAGTGATGTCACGCATGACATGGCATGATTCCACATCTCTTTCCGCTCCTAGGAAACACTTTCTGCTGAGTGCAGCAAACGTTTAGCTACCCTGGACCCCGGTTAACTCAATGTCAACGTCAAAAACCCATGAAGCCCGCCTGCGCCAAGTACGGTAGCAGCACCTTCACTTGTTACTCACTACCAGGCCCGTGTCCAGGTTTTAAGGTTTGGGGGGATACAGTTTTAAAAAAATCCCTGACGAGGCAGGGGGCCCGTTTTGAAACTTCACGACAGTCTCCTTCATCAGCCATTCACAACTGGAGACCTACTTTGAGCACGCTACACATCTGCGGACGCGAATGGGGACAAGGCAGAGTGCGTTGGGACCGCGGCCATTCGTTGATGTTTACAAGGCATCAATTGTTTTGTTCCAATCAGTGTTGGAGGCTTGTGTCAAAAGTGGTGTAGAACTGTGGAGGTGTCACTACCCCTGCTTGTGCGCCTGAAACTAGAGAGAGCGCACGGACGACCGAGATGTCCCACAGAGCAAATTAGGAGGCTCTGGTGGCCAGGGATGTTAGAATGACTTTTGAAGTGTACATCACTCTTGTTCCTGGAGCTTCCAGAATAGGTGGCGGACGCGTAAGTGGAGCGGCAGAGTTTCCATGCCAACAGTTGTTCGCTTGTCTGGGCGGAAACGAGTTGGAGTCGTGGAAAATTGCAAAAGAGTAAGCCTTTATTGGAACGAGGATGCGAAAGATGCTATCCCATTGGAAGAACTTTGTCCGCAAGACCTGGCTTGAGAACGAAACTAAGCCTTCAGTGCTTTTTCAATGAGCTCCGAAAGTCCGCAGTCCAGGTGGTAGTAAAAAAAAACAAAATTCATTTTGGGGAGAATTTCGGACAAACGAGATTTCCAATCGCTGGCAAGCCTACAAGTATTCTGGCAAAACAACTGGTGTTTTCGCGGAAAAAAATATCTTATATTTCTGCATCCATCAAGGATAACGACGGTGTCCTACTGAGCAAAAAGGGGCAAGTGGTCCGACGTTCTGGGGGTAGCGATACAAACAATTGGCCTCCCTGGAATTGTAATGCAAAATACTTTGTAAAATGAAGGCATGATATTCAATAATTACACTAGTCAACAGCAAAATTTAATCGGTGGTTGCAATGAGTGCCTCTAAAAGTATTTTTGACGCTGCTTTAAAAAATGTCATTATATTTTTGGTAGCACATCTAGTTTTTGAGATATGTGTATGTTTTGGTTTCCAGTTACCTAGCCTACCACAGGCCTATGAACAACAGAACGTTGCATTGTGACGTAACACAGAATAATAATATTGAACCAAAGCTGGAGGATATCCAGGACACTTTCCGTCATGGCCGTCGCACAAGAGACTAGTATTAATCGCAAAGAAAGTTTCGAGAGTCTTTTGAGCATGCCCAAGATATCTATACTTATTTTGTCGACCTCCAAAATGCATGTGACCGAGTTTCTCGAGAGAAGCTTTGGGAAGTTTTAGGGAGGACGCTGTTGACGGTCGTCTCTTACTGGCCACCAGCAAGTCCTGGCGTTTTTGTTAAAGAAATTTGCGACTGTGTCGACGGAATTACTGTAAAGTACAACCGTTCGCATGGGTATTGGACTTCAAGGGCGTGTGAAGATTCTCAGAGGTCTCAAATTCAAATTGCCTCGTAGGTCAAATGAGGAGATCCCATAATCAGAAGGCGGCATTACGAGAATTTACTTTACAATGACAAAACAGTTGTGGAATGTTGGCGAGGCGTGTCGTGTTGATCGCACCCACGGGTGTGACGGTGCATTGCGTCACATGCTCATCAGAGCGTGTAACCGGGAGGTACTTCATGAATGAGGTGGCACACGAGCGACAATACCCGAGTAAACCTGGTCGATTGGTTGTTGCTTGTCTGTTGCGCTTTTACGTGTCGCACCTCCCGGAAGGAGCCGCAACGAGACGGGAAGGCGACCCAGAGGCCACGTGTGGGCGACATTTCCGACCTGAATTGGTCCTGCCTTGGTGTGGAGTCAGCAAAACTGTCACAGTGTCACTTGTTGCGTAGAAGTGCATTTTAAGGCCTCCTGAGACTGCTCTTCCGGTAGGAAAGGCAGGTGTGAAAACGGAGTAAAAAATAAAACTGAAAAACGATGAATTACGTTCAATTCAGACCCAGTTTCTAATCTAAAAAGTTTTTCGCGAATTCGCCTGCGCTTAGCACTGAAATGAAATGCCTACCCTGCACTATTTCAAAACTAATAGATTTTATCAAATGCGAAAGTTTTACAACTATGAAGGACCGAATAATGAACAGCTGGGAGTAAATGCAAGTAGCAACTACACATGGGGCGCAAATTCATTCGAACAGCTGCGGTCACTAATACTCACCGTCCACGACACTAAATGTTCCAGAACTTGGAGTCTGTTCACCTTGCTTTTGTAGTAAGGACTCTTCAAGGCTTTCACGTGCGCTGCGCAACAAAGTAAAGGAGCGACATGAATTCGCGGATCGTTGAAAAGCTTACTATTTTTATCGACACCAGATCTGTCTGACAGAAATGTTACAGCGTAAAAATCTTTGGCATGATTTACGTTGCTCCCCACCTTGTGGACAATAACCCCTTTTTGCAATGTGGTTAGCAATGCTCTGTTGCAAAGATTGCGACTTTTTGCAAAGAACAGTTTGACAACAAGATTGTCCGAGTTGAAAAAGCAAGCAAGTCGTACGGTGCTAAGTGTCATAAATCGAAGGAGCAGACCCGTAGGTTACCTCAGGGTATCCGCAAAGATGTTTGCTTTAGTAATGTATGTGGGTGCAAAGTGATGACACATCCCGTTCGTGGTGAATCACACAATCAACGCAACACCACCGGAGAGGTTGCAACAGTGACATGAAATTACGTTAAAAATACCACCACAAGATTAATAAGACCTGTTCCCGAGAGACAACCTCAGTTGACCTCTCGTCTTAATCAGTCGTTACCTTTTCTAAATCTTCCTATAGTGAGTGCAAATTGGAAAGCGAATGAAATCTCTCCAGTTCAATGACAGAAGAAATCACCAAACCTTTAAACAATGCCTGGGAATTCGGCTTTACTATTTATTTCAAAATGAAACCGTAAATACTAGCACATAACTACATACACATTCTGTACCCACTCTTCTGCACATAATTTATTCCTTAGCTATATTTGTCTATACACACTTCTGCCAAAATATACTTTTCTTTGAAAAGTTTCCAGGAGTTTTATCAAGTTAAATGTCAAGCAACGATATGCGATAGAGAAACAAAGGGAGTGTAGCTTTTCTTGCACAAACCACACAAATAATTGAAACGTACTGGGTCGAGACAAGCGTTTCGGAACAGTGTTGTTGTCCTGCATCGCCTGCATTATCCACTGGAGCGATTCAATCGATTTGCTCATGTCCGCCTCTAGCGTCTTGATTCGCTTGCTCA
>JGI24021J15306_10007644_pt1 | contig 13194 bp, 6 predicted proteins | sample Ectturendosymbi1_FD_15306 | JGI IMG/M metagenome (IMG submission 15306) | reverse complement strand
GTAAATGACAGCTACGGCCGTCGCTTCCTGTCCCTGTATTCCTGATGAAGTATTCTGTGCTTGGTCGGGATGCATAAATAAACTGAACTGAACTGAACTGTTCCCATCCTCACCTATGGTCATGAATCTTGGGTAAGGACTGAAAGAATACTGTCTCAAGTGCAAGAGGCCGAGTTGGGATTTTTGCAAGGAGTTGACCGTGTGAAATTTCGCGACAAAGCGCGCAGTTGTGAAACTTATAAAGCCCTGAATGTCGAACCACTTCTCTTTCGATTCGAAAGATTCCAGCCACGGTGGTTCGGCCATGTCTCCAGAATGTCCCAGAAAATATTGGCGCGGCAACTTCTGCTGCCTACACCGGCGGGAAAGCGGCCTAGAGGTCGACCAGGTGGAGTGACTACATTTCTAACCTTGCTTGGTCCAGTCTAGATGTGGATCCAGCAGAACCATCAGAGGTTGCTGTTGACCGTGAGGTATTTCTGGATCTCCTGGGGCTGCTGCCCCAGCGAACCCAGATGACAACGGGTATGAAAACCAATGAATGAGTAAAGTTTAAGCCGGGTCTTACTAAGAACTTGTAAATGATACTGTAGCTTTCGTGCGCGGTGCACGGCGTAAAAAAAGCTGCGGGAAAATATTTCTCAAGTCGTTCACACAAGAAAAATTGAATCGTTTATGAGGTCCGGTTGCTTTGGCCTGAAAATTGCAATAGGAACACTTACACGGAGGACCAAGTGCGTGTGGCTGAGGCAAAGGCAACCTGTGAATGACACTAAACAAAACTCTGCCTATGCCTCGTTACGCGTTTCGTCTTCTACAGGCCCGTAGCCATGGAGGTGAGGGTATTCGTGGGCAGTGGCCCCAAATTTTGTTGTGCCCAAAAATATCTTTTTATATATCCAAAAAACAAAATATTTCCCCCTAGAAATATATTTTGCTCTCCCAAACCTTAAAACCTGGCAACGTGCCTGGTTTTCTACACTATTTCTATGTATTTACACGTTCATGTTGCGCAGTGTCTTGTATTTGCGGTTATGCTCGACTACATGCGCAACGACTTCATCGTCGTCAAACAACGGGATGGCCATCGTTACTTAGGCAGTTAGGAATACATACCAGTTTTTGTTGGTGCTGGGTGATATCAACTGCTATGTTTAGAGCTATGGTTCCTGCTGTGCGTAATGTAAACCTTACTTTGAGAGTACTGAAGGTTCTGGATTTGCTGTGAACTTTCGAGGAATCTGCCTTTCGTTGCTCTGCTTTCATCACTTTGCGATTATTCGGACATTCACATATCGACATTCCAGCAATAAGTCTCCATAAAGGTAATGCAGCCGAATCAACCAACAAATCATTTTACTATAAGAAAATCAATTTTAGGTATTTTTACGCATCTTCAGTCCTGAAAATTTCTAGCAAAGGCTTATAAGTGAAATGATGAATAACTAAAGCAGGATTTATGGACAGCGTGCGAATTGTATAGTCTCAAATATAAGCTGCAACCACAAAGCTGGCCTCAAAAACTGAAAATCAAAACTGACCCAATAATGTAACAATAACCTTCAAGCAACGTGGTGATGGGATACCGGTAGAGGGTCGCCGTACGCAACAAAAAACAATTATTAAGTTTCCTTGCTCTGCTCAGCCAGAACCGCTGGACACGATAACTTAATTACGTAGTCAGTTGTAATTGTTAAGCGTTGCTCTTTCTCAGCCAGTTGTTAAGTTATTCTCTTACTTCAGCACAAATAAAACATTACTAGAAAACTGAGTTTGTTGTGATTCTCTCTATTTACCGTAGAGAATTGAAAGCCATACCGTTGCTGTGAGCGTTCGAAGAATCTGCCTGCCATGCTCTGCTTTCATAACTTGGCAATGATTCTTTACGTATTTTATCTAAACTTTTACTAACTTTCAACTTTTACTGAAACGAACAACGTGTCAAACGAGTGTGTTGTTATCACTTGAAGTATCCACCTGCTTCTTGGAAGTTACCAGTGCTTTTCCTGAAGCAACAGCGCCCTCCAGGAACGTGAAAAAATCGTTTGGTAAGACGGCGATCAAGGCTAAAGACACAGTCACGCAAAAACGCTGAAACCTATCCCAGATCTGCACTAGCTTTTGAAAACAATGGTGTGGCTGAGTTTGAGTTTAAAAGATTGTGATCCAAATCAAATCGTAACGAAGATGTGCGAGTTCAAAAGTGCAATGTTGGCAGTCAACTATCCATCCATTTGAATGCAATGTATCAAGGGTAAATGTATTAAATTTATTTTAATATATTGCTTGATGCAAAAGTAAAGAGTCTTTTTTGCGTTAAGATTTCTTGCAGATTGTGGTCTAAATATTTTGATTTGCTGGGTGAAATATTGGAGAGTGCAAAACTTGGAAAATGTTAGGGCCGAGGTAGAGACAAAGGCTGAACCTCTGAGTTAAAGCATACAGCAAGATCCACCAACTATATCGAGGCCTAAGCCGAGACCGCCAACTCTCCTCCAACAATAGCTAAGTGAACGATACCGTGACCACACCAAGCGAAGTTTGGAGAATTGTCTCTCCATACAGCTTATAGATGGTGCAGAGGTAAAGCCTTATCAATGTTACACTTTTGGAACTTGTAAAAAGTGCTGTCGAAAAAATAACAGTGTGCTCGGTGCGCAGCATAACAGGCTCCGTGAGGAAGATCGAAAAAATGTTTTTAATTTCTGATTTCATGGCTATTTGCTTTCTGTTGATACTGTAACTGTTTAAAAATTAGTTGTTTACAGACGTTTTTGCAAAGTATTTACAAAAACACGTAACAATATCGTAAGTCAGTGGTCCAACTACGTCCGACTAGTTTCTGCGAAGCTGTGGTTTGTACTTGCAAGCGGTAACTGAGAGAATGATCTTGCCGTCAGACCAGCGTTGAGCATTTACTCCCGATTAGAGGAGCAAGGACAGATGTTTAACAAATTGAGGACAACTCAAGCGCTTCGACCGACCTTGTGTTTCATCAAAACCGATATGCGAACGAGCAGTTATTGAACAAGTGCAATCCCCGCCCGAGGAACCTGACCAGCGGCACGATCACTCAAAGTCATTTATTTGATTGCGATCCTTGACATATCGACGTATTTGCAGAATGAAGCGTTGGGTCTAATACTGCAGCAACAGCCCGACATTACAAACTGTAAATCGATGTAAATACCCTTAGGCATGAAACTGCTTAGGTTTGTAGAAGTGAACTTGACAGTTATTGCGGACTTACTTTCAATATTCGCAAAAAGTCGATGCTCTTGTCTTGAAAGTGAAATGTGAGATCGAAACACAACTTCGAGCTTCTTGACACTTATTCTGTAAGCAGAGCGGCAACATTCTAGAAAGCACGCTTGAATGGAGCGAGGCGAGAAATTCGCTCGTACGCGTCCAATACCCTCACGTTTAGAAAAAATGAGTAGTGTTTTAGCGCATGTGGAAAATGAGGAAGTTAGAGACAAAACAGAAGTTGTTTTGTGGTACATGCTGTTTCATCCATCTTTGAAATATGTTGTTTGGTTTCCTCTCAATAATTCTTTGTTCTAACCATGCAATTTAAGCATTTAAGCCAAAACATGCAGGCAACTGACATAGCAAAGCTTCTACCGTGGATATTATTAAGTTTCCGTTGTTATGAATTTGCGTTGCATAACATGTTTTTGTGCTAGAAACAAAAATTTATGCGAACAATCTTGCGTTTCTGAAAGTTTTCATGCTGTTCACTGAAAGAAATGGGATGCAGTTTTAAAAATATAACTACAAATTTTTAAAAGAATGGAAAAATCGCATGTTGCTGAGACCTAAGTTGCGAGTGCCAAAATGCCATGTCTGTTTTCTCTATACATATCGATTTCCAATTTCTGAAGAAAGCAAAGCGTTTGAGAGTTCAATCTTTTTTTCGACTTGTTTCAGCAACCCTGTTAAAAGCTTTCTCATTTACTATCTTGAGCAGGCAACACCACCACTTTGAGATTATCACCTTTTGAAATTCTAATAAAGCGTCTGGCTGTGGAAAGTGTAATTAGACCAGATTATACTTGTAAAATGTAATAAAACGATACATGTTTCATATTCTTTATTACCTACAGTGGTGAAACGTTTTCACTGATCTGCAAATTCTGAACAAATATTCACGTTTTAGGCGCTCAGTTTAGGGATCAATCTGCACCTTTGCTTCATAAGACAGTGGCATTGTGAACTAATGCGATTTCTGCAATCCAAGAGAACACACTGCTGAAGCTATTGTCTGAGTATGGAGTTTGAATATGAATGGCGTTTTTGCGAAGTGAAAAGCAAGAAGTCCGAAGATTTTTTTTCGCTTAGCAACATTTAGAGACAGATTTCACCAGTGACGATCAGCCTTATTCACAAACAATGAATACATAACCGTAGTTTGGCATTGTAAAAAGTTCTGAGGTGTTTGCCTAAGTCACTTTTTGACTCATTTCAGCGCTGAAAAAAAAACACTTACGAACACACCTTGCCATTCAACAAATGAAAAATGGGTTGGAACAAAGTTGTGGATAAAACGCGTTCCAACAAACTTGATGTTTCGCGACTGGATACCGTTTAGAATTTTTTTCACCGTTAGTTTTTTACAGTTTAAAATAATTCTCGTAATTCAAATTTATATTTTTTGAGAGCATGTTACGAAAGGGATAACGTATCATGTCTTTATTGCGAACAAGCTAAAGACTGTATTAGTGAAAAAATTTACCAAAGGTGTCTTTGCAAATATCTTCAAAGCTTAAACAGTAACCTACACAGCGTGCAAGTGCAAGCCTCAACCGAATCAACCTCCAATAAAAACAACCGTTGTCAATAGCCAACCAAAAAAAGTTTGCTACATCTTTATCCGATATGCACAATGTTATGATGGCTGACGTGGGTTAAGCTCAGTGGCGGATCTAGGGGTGCAGTTTAGTGGAATTCTCCACAACGACCATTTTAAAAAGGAGAGAGTCACTTTCAAAATCGAAGAGGTATTTTATTAATTAATTTTGCTTTTCATTTTTTTCTTCAATGAAAAATTTCAAAATATTGACGTCTTTGCGCCCATTTTTTGACTAACCCTCCAACTATTTGGTCAAGGCCTACCGCTGGTTGAACTATTATTAGACTCCTTAAAGAAAGATTACTCGAAAAATGTTTGTTCCCAAATAGATGTTGACTGAAGATTGCGCACTGGATAACACGTTGTTTTTTCATGTTCTTATTAGCGAGAAATATTTACTTTCCACAGGAAAGTTGGCAATGTAGAGCTTGCACATCATGAAATTTATCACCTAGGTCCTGACGAACACCTACCACCCAAGTCTTTGAAAACTTCTTTAATTGTTGAATATGATAAGAGGGGATTTGTTTCTAAAACAATATGAGGTCTATAATATACTTTTGCATGAAACGATAGGGAACGTTGTACACTCATGCGTTGAACAAGAAAACAAAAACATATTTGACGCGTTTTGAATTGGCGTTAGCTAGCACGTTTAAAAAACTGCAGCCATGGAAACGTTTGGCTACACATTTTTTTCAATTTTGCAGGTGTTTACAATTTTGTCTGCTTCGTTAATGTTTTGTACAAAACATCTTCGCTGCTTCTAAATACTGAAACATATTTACAGTTGTACTGTAATTGTTTTAGCTTTATCCATCAGGTCCTGGTTGGAACTTTAAGATAAGAAAAATAAATTCAAGTAAATTTGCGTTTGGTGAAATATGTCACAATTTTTGTCTCTAACGCTCATCACGTGCAAAGACTTAGGTGATATTGTCTCTAGTATTAAACCGTTGCGGATAGTAAAATGCTACGATTAATTTCTGCATGTTTCATTTTGGAAGGGTAGTCAGGACAGCAGCTAAAGGGACTCTTGGCAGGATTGTGGAACCACGTACGCTGGTCACATTCTCAGGTGCTACCACACCAAGCGTGTAACATGACCATTGCAATCAACTTTTCAGTCAGCCTTCTGTTCTTTTTCCAGTTGTTGCAATCAACAAAATTTGTCTTGACAGCTTTTCAAACATATATGTTTACTTTGTTGTCCGTTACCAAAAAGAGTGCTCGCAAACGTTCATGTGAGAGAATATAACAACAAGCTTGATTAAATGTATTTCTTAACGATTTCGTGCAATTCACAGCAGGCCTTGGCTCAAAACAACGGTTCTCAATTCATTTTGAAGCCCGCACTCTGTCCGGAAGAAAAATCATGTTTGCACCCCTTGCACTATTTGATGTATTGTTTTTTGTATTATCAAGAGAAGTTCGCACAGAGAAGTTTGCACCCCAAGAAGTCCCTTCTCGCACCCCCAATTGATAACCGCTGTCTAAAATGAACTACTGTGCATAAGCGTTTGAAACTTTTAGAAAAATTAAAGCACTGAAATGATGACACGCCAAATAGCTTTGTTGTTGAGGTTTTCATAGATTTATGAATTTCTGCGGTATTTTCGTATTTTGTCTGCATCAGTCAAACAGTCAGGTAAAGCAATCGGATTGATTTCAATCACGCATCTCCGAAAGGTTGATTTTGATATTGCCTTTTTCGACCGACCCTTCGAGCGTCACTTCCAGCTTTGCATCCACATGCTCCTTTTGGTGCTAACAAGGTCCCTGACTGGCGATCATCACATCGCACAAGTAAATTTTTTGTCAAACGGTAGGCAGCTTAGCTCCTGATATTTATGAAAAATTAATAGGATTTGCATCACATCCACTATAACTCGATTTGTTTTGTCAAAAAGGTTGCTGACATGGTGTTCACAACCCCTAAGTGGTCAGTGAATGTGATTAAGGGGCGCATGAATGTGATTTGAAAGGTTAATAGGCTTTGCTCTGACATTTCGAAAGGGTTAATAGGCTTTACAGACATTTCGATTACTATTGCATTGATTAAGACCTAATTTCAAATATTTCTTGCAACTTTTCCTCTTGATGGGACCTTAATGTTTAGTAGGATGTACTAGGGGTCCGTGACCCACTAATGTTTAAGAAACACTGATAAGGGAATTGCATAATCCATAACGCGATTTAAACTTAGAGAATCAGAGTTATGCAGCTATAAGAATTAATTCAATGCAATTCATTTGAGTGTCAAACCACTACGCGTGCCAGGAATAACACCTCACATGCCACTTGCGGCACACGTGCCAGGGATTGCCGAACCCCGCGAGTGTTATTCGACGTTATTCGGCACTGAATCGTTTTACGCTACGCTGTTCTGGCTTTATGTTCCCGTGTCTTGAAGACTTTGTTTTATTTCTAAATATTATCAAGGAAAACAATCAAACTTAGAGTGAAAATGATGGAGAGCCATTAACTGACAATGTTGCGAGAGCCTATATGCGGCTTTGCTTCGGCTTGGCAACCTCAAGATGATGTCAGGTCGATTAGTTGGGAGACTGACCCGCGCTTCTGCTGCAGTTAGGTTGACCCCTCAACCACAATGTGTGTTTGAAATTTACACAACATCAGCCTCCACATCGCGGTCCTTTCATAAGGGTTTCATTGAAAACTCAGTTTTTGCATTATTTGTATTCTTAAATGCTCTGTTGCGTTATCTATAAGGTTCTTTCCGCTTGCTAGTTTTCGCGTATCTTGTCAATGCTTGTGGTTTCAGAGTTACAAAAAAGGTTGTCGTAACTCGTTGCTTGGTACAACGCTGTCATACCTGGATAATGATACTGGCTTTTAAGAGCACAAAGAAGCAATCGTTAGAAGAGCGGTATTAATGTTCCTGTGAAATCCACACCGATACATTATTTTTTGAATCGATACGATAACCAGTTCGTCTCCTCTTGAACGGGGATTAAATGGACACGTGCATTGAATTTCTGTTTATCCCTGAAGAAATTAATCACTGCACGTAGGTTAACCAAGGTCAGAGAATGCCATGTGTGGCCATACAATAGGGTGTTCCTAGTTAAAATAAATGCCTACATTTTAGCAATGCTTACCTTTTGCATTTATAAAAATAGACAAATGTATCAGTATTATATTTCACGTTGTTAAAACTATTGTTATTTGAAAAAAGCAATTCACCATTTCAGATTATGCATTAGCACTTCATTGCTCTGTTTAGAAAACAACACTGAGACTTTTTGGAGCACTGCTTTTTCTGGCTTAACACGTGTTTTGAAAAAGGTTTATACCAAGTGATAATGATCAAAGAAGTTTATAAAAACCAAGTAAATGCGATACATTTTAAGAAATGCAGTTGGATTTGAGCGAAATTGCAGTGTTCATTTCAACATATGTAGCGTGAGCAGAAACCAAAATAAACGATGTTGCACGTAGATTAAGATAAAAGTTGATGAATTTCGTTGATATTAAAAGTTAGCACGCTTCAGAACTGGACTTGCCGTTTCGTTATATATACCACTTTTCAAAAATATATTTTTTACATCTTTAAGCGTTTGCCCCAGGCTTGCCAAACGTTTTCGCCAGCACCTTACTGGATTTACAGAACCTGAGGTGAAAACCCTCTAGAGATAACCATTTTTTAGTATCAAATTAAATATCTCTTTATTTTGCCGGTTGTTGTAGTCTCCAATAGCGTGGGTGGGGTTACAAGAACTTTTTATCAGAACACTGAACAACAATGACACACTTTTCGTAGCTGCTGATCTCGTTTTGGAGTTCAGATTAGAGGCTTGTCTCAAATTAACATGTGGTTACTTTAACCAAACCTGGTCAGAGACCAACTTCATCATTTGACAGGGAAGCAGCAAATATTGTATACAGTAATGCGAAAAACACCGCCAATGCTCTACTAGATAAACGGCAAGTACTTTAGGGCGAATTTGTTAAAACAAAGCGCCAAATTAAACCTATATTTGGAAACACAAGCACCGTTTTGGCAATGGCATAAATTTTGCAAAACCATGGGCGTCCGCAGCGGAGGCAAAATGGGCAATTGCCGCCGTGAAAATTGGGACTAAGAACTTTTTAAGCGTTTTGCAAGAACATTTAATGTGTTTTTCATTTGCATTGAAACCTCAAAAGGATAAGCAAAATGTCGATGTTGCTCCCCTGGAAAAATTTCTGCGGACGCTTATTTGGAAAACGTTTGTTGTTTCAAACGCAGTGGTGACGCACCTGTAACTCCGGTACTCGTTCGTCTTTTTATCGAACGAAGTGAAACATCAATCGCCGAATCATTATATCTGTCTGTTCTCGGAAGAGTTAGGACAGTTGTGTCTTAGACTTGCTCAGTTTCGAAGTGGCCTGCAAAGTTATGTCTGACAATACCTACTGCAGCTTTGGACTTGAAAGAAGCACAGCTCTGGAAACATACTTAATTGAAATGGTGTGTTTTCTTCTCTACTAGATAAGCTTCTTCATCGTCTGAGCCAGTAGTTGAAATCTACTGCTTGACAGCACTAGATCTCAGAACAGGTGTTGAGCAATCATTCCAGTGTCTCGTCATCCAGAACCGTCAGGCCATCGATGGATTAGCCATTGAAGGTCAACGTGGCCAGCAGTTTATTCCTCTGTGCCACACGAGCCGCTAAAGGGGCCATTTCCCTAGATTAGCTTAGATCAGTGGTGCACAAACTTTTCGCTTTTGCCGACGCATTACGTTTATTTTTATGAATTACGGCCGACAGCGAATTCAACATATTTTAATTTTTTTGCATTGCTTCTGTTCTGGTTCCACACACCGAGCCTAGCATGCTTCCACACGTCTGTTTGGCCGTCTTTCTATTACGTATCCTCATACACAGTGAACAAAGAAACTATATTAATGCACGGCCGCCATAACAAATATTTGTTATCAGATTGCATGTGCACATAGATTTTTATCGAAGGACGTATGGGGCCGCACGGCCGCAGGTTGTGCACCCTAGGCTTAGATGAAGTGACATGGTGGATTGGGAAAGAAAACACGAACACTTATAGAACTTATTATCATTTTCTATTTCTGCAAAAACAATGAACAGGAACAGTTGAATAAGCTTTCCTCACTCTCATTTTAGGGATTGACTTTTTGTAAACTCAGACGTTCGCTTTTTCCTGCAGTTGCCAGAATTTAGCATTTTTTTGTCACGACCGTTCTAACCTCTTTATCATGCGGTTCCTTCATAATTTTTCTTTTTTTGGGTTGACAAGTTGAGGCAAGGGGGTTGCTTGCGCACATAGACTGTAACGTCCTAGGCGGTATGCCGCTTCCATGGCACGAAAGGTTCTCCAATGCCGCATACCTCAGTTTCACTGCAAAATCAACGGATACCGGAATTTTAAACGCATGAAACCGCTGGTAAAGCATGAAACTGCACATGTTTAGTGAAGACAGCTTCTGAGTGTCTTTGCCGAAGCGTGCAACTGCAACGGTTGGGTGATCACGGTCGTGTTGCTGACCGTTCAAGTCGATTAAGAGGGACGCAGCACACTGATCCGTTTCCTCCTTTAACTCCTCTCATTTCCCTGTTCTCTCTGATCGGGTCTTTCATTAAATAAATTGACTGATATACATATTGCCTGGAGGTTTTCACGTAATCGATCGATGTTTTTCGTAAAACATGTGCATCTGAAAAGAACAACCTCCAACGACACTCCACTCAACAGCACCCATTAACCAATGATTCAAGTAAGGAGACATATCACTTATCTCCTTCAAGCGCCATGCATAGAAACAAGCAGTTCCCTCTGCGAGGACACCTATACAATGCTTTGTGGTAGTAATGGTCACAGCAGTGACGCACACAAGCGAATCATGGCGCAATTTATTTGCATGTCGCAATTTAATGCTTAGTGGTATTTCAGGTTGGTGAACAATCCAGTCAAAATCTTCATTCAATCACAGCTCTCGTTTGAAAACCTTAAAGTTCTATTTTGAGCACAACCATTCAAATTATCAATCATATTTCATAGCTTTTCCACTGTTGTGTTTATCCTGCAAAGAGTTATCATGTTTATTTCCGAAGGGGGAATTGCATTTTTTTCAAAAAAATTAGTCTCGCCCGTGTTGTATGACAAAGCTGTTGGCGCTGTTGTTAATTAACAGAACGTTGATGAAATAATTCCTGAACTTCGCAAGAAATTTTCTGTGCGAGTTACATATCAATAACTTATTTTTTTGTTGAATCGAAGACAATATGCGATTTAGTACCATCTTCAAGCAGTCGCTACTACTGGAAAAACGTTCGGTTTCTCAGCAAAGCAAACAAATTTTTTCTGTAAGGTTGGACAAGACCTTGTTACATTTTTCCGTAGCTTTTTCAAATAGCAACAGGTCAGTTTGTCCACAAAACAGCAAAGTAGTATTTTCCGGTCGTCTGATAAAAGTCTTTAGTCTACGAAGGTATTGCAAACAAATCGAATTACTGCGTAACTGCATCGCAGTCAGAACGCTTGGATATTAAATTCAGTTACAGAATAACTTCAAAGGCACCAGATACAAACGCTTGTGACGGATGCTTTCATGTTATGGCCATTTACTGTTATGCAAGAGAAAAGTTTTACTTTTCAAAGTTCAGCAAGACGCTCACCAAAGTGTCAGGCAACGTGGCATTAAACTTCCTGACCAGGCCCGTAACCAGCGTGGGACACCAGGAGGGGCGAAGAGTTTTCTGGTAGGGGACCAAATTTTTTGAACTATGTCCAACAGTTTTAAACGATGTCCAGCACATTTTTCTAGGGGGGCGAAAAATTTTCTAGGGGTGTTTCGCCCCCCTGCGTCTCCTTGGTTACGGGCCTGTTCCTGACATACTATAAATTTAACATTGGTTACAAAGTTTGAAGAAAAAATCTGCCTTAGTTGACTTCTCGTTCACAGTTTTCTCAGGAATAAAGGTTAAATTGACATACTTCTCCTTTCCAATCCGAAAAATACCACAACTGCAACTCATAAATACGTCTGGAAAATCAAGGCTGACCTAAGTGCATTGGTCATTTGAAAACAAGAACGACAAAAGTTCTTGTTGCTGTAGACAGCAAACACCTTACAGCTTATTTATTCGAAGATCTCGAGAAAATTGTGAATTAAACATACAGTGACTAAACACATTTGAAGTCGTATGGAGGTCTGAAAAAGGATGGAGGACGAACCTGCACCTTGGTTGAGAACTCCCAAAAATCACACCAAGGGTTTCAAAAGATGATTGCGCGTGATGTTTAGAAGCAAATGTTGAATGGTTGCAGCTGAGGTGCTCTCAGTTAGGTCGATGGAAGGAAATTAACCTCCTTTGCTTGTAACCGGGCACGTACCCGAAGAAGTCGAGAAATATAGAAGTCGAGAAATACACCATGGGAGCAAAGAGGACATTTTTATACACATATCTGATAGAGAACTAAGTAAACTGTGTATGCAATTATGGTTTCGGGCAACGACACACTTGTCAGGTACTATCGTCTCATTACTATTCTTGCAAGACGTAGTGACCAGAAATTTGGAATATCTTTTAGGTGGTGTTATACAAAAGGCTGTGGAGAAAGGATCCAAAAACATTTATAAAATATTTCGGTTGACTGTCTTTTAGCTAGGTAAAGCATTGCCTACGACTGACCAAGTAATATCTCATGTGACTGGAACCGCGAACTGATGAGCTAAATCTCGGATATCCATTTTGAATTGCAATGACTTTACGACTACTTTTTGCATTGTCATCTTTTAAGATCCCACCTTAACGGCGACAAACACGAGTGCTCGTTCACGGGAAAAAGCTGCATTTTTCGATTTGCAAAAGCAGTAGCAGTGTTAAAATCATGGACTGAGAAGTAGGAGTTTAATGTCGTGCTACGGAAGGTTTTGATACTTTTCTGTAGCGCTTTTAAGTGTTTGTTGAAGAAGACGAACTGCTTTAGTCTTCAGGGACATATACTAGAGACGTCAAGGAAACGAAAAAATAACGGGGTCATGTGAGAAATTAGCACAGTGCAACATAAAACTCTCAACGCACGTACAAATCGCTTTATCTTGATCAGACAAAACATGGTGGTTCTCGTACTAGCTTACTGACGAAAACTAAGCGATAAATGCAGCTGGGAAAACTTTTGTTTTTCTAAAGGACATTAGTGGCTGGATCAAGCCTAACAAACCAGATTAAAACTCAAGAACACGACAAAACATGGTGGTTTTCGTACTAGCTTACTGACGAAAACTAAGCGATAAATGCAGCTGGGAAAACTTTTGTTTTTCTAAAGGACATTAGTGGCTGGATCAAGCCTAACAAACC
>JGI24021J15306_10007643_pt1 | contig 13194 bp, 9 predicted proteins | sample Ectturendosymbi1_FD_15306 | JGI IMG/M metagenome (IMG submission 15306) | reverse complement strand
AGGGATAAAGCAAAGCGTGATTAGTGTTGCTTTAAAAACATCTCTAAAAACTAGATTGGGAATCTGTATTTACATAGTTTCACTTCCGCATAGTAGGCCTACTGATGACTATATTGGTTTTATGTCAAGCTGCCCCCACATTTTATAACAAAATTGCGCCCATGGTTATGACTACAGTTTTCAATTTACCCACACATATCCTGCAACCTCATAAATTTCGTACGGATTTTCTGTAATGATTCAGAAGTAATTCTTTCGCGTATTTAAGCTCTTTGCCCCAGAGGCCAAACATTTCCATGAGAAAACACTTGAAAAAATTCGCAAATCATATTCATTTAGTGAAAATGATTAAAACATGAAATAACTTTGGCAAAGAATTTGCTTCGGAAAGAGTCGAAGCTGCCTATATCGCTCTAACAATTTTTTCATTTATAGCTATAGCCTACTTAAAAGCTGCGTTTGATAGTTGTTAGTAGCTGTAACACTTCCCGCCACGAGCGCTTCATGCGAGAGAAGTTTTTCAAAACTCAAATTAGTGAAAACAATTCCCAAAAATTCCATGACCCATTGAAAGACTGGGTAACACTGATCTACTTTCAGTTGAAAGGTAGGAGCTGAAAAATATATTTAGATTATTTTGTTGATGAATTTGACAGTCGACATGACGATTGAAGGATTGAGTTACGTTGAGGTGATGATGATATAAATTCTAACGTAGACACTGCAAGGATCTGTGTGAGAATTGTCTGAATCTGTTTAGGTGTCGAGTTAGTGCGTTCAACCCAGGGTTGAAAAGACAGCTTTTGAGGATCAGAGGAGAATTCAGTGTGAATGTTAAAATGAACGACTTTGTTGGGAATATTCTGCAAAATAAGTTTTACGCCAGCTGTTACATCTTACTCTCAGGTACATGCCTAAACGTCAATGAACACATTCCTATCTGCGGCGCTGCTTTGCTACTTTAGGTACCACTGGTGCCGAAACCTTGCTGCTGTTCCATGGATACTGCATTGAATAATCCTCACCCTATCCATGCTGCAGATGGGCATTACACTCGTAATAGTAGTTGCATAACATTGTTAAGATTGCACCACAATCACAAAATGCCCATAAATTACCACAAAAACGGATTAGTCAGCAGTCATCAATCCATTGGAAGATGACTTATTTTTATGTGTTTTGCAGTAAGAATATTTTGACATAACTAGTTGGCTATCAACACCTACTTGTCTCTGTATCAATATGGAATTCTTTCATGTGAATTATAGGCCTATTTACTTTCGTGGAGCTGTTTTGGTTCATGTGGGGCAAGCACAATTGTGTACGGGAAATGGTGTTTCATTCTACATGTGTAGTGCTGTGGAAGTTGTATGGTTAGCACAGAATATCCGACATAGCAGTACACCTGTGTGATTGCATCTACAGTGGCGTTTAGGTGTCTCTAGTGAACAAAAACGCTAGTTCATCTTTTATGATATTCACAATCCTATGCAGGGTTTGACGGGGTTAATCATAGCAACTTAATCTTCAAAACAATGAAAAATCACCATACAAGATAGACATTTATGTTGCCCCCTGATTTTTCTTTGGCCCCGCAGTGCCCCCCCCACTTTTTAAGTTCTAGAATCGCCACTGTTGAGTGTGCGTGTGGAGCATTATCCAGGACCGTCGCCAGGATTTTGCAGCCGGGGGGAGACATAAACCGCAAGGGAGCCCACATTTTTTAAATACAATATTGGACGTATGCAGCAACCGAGGACCAAACACGAAATGTGGGGCACAGGTTTTAAATGGGGAGCCGGGCACCACTGGCACCCTGCTGGCGACAACTCTGGCATTATCTCTGAGTGTACTGTACTCGGTAAGATGTCTGGAGGGCATTACCTTCCAAACAGAGTGACTGAATAGCAGAAATCTCTGTATCAGTCCGAAATTCCAAATTTCTTCGCAGCCAAGTAATCCAAAATTATAAACTTAAGATTGTTCATAACTGCCTGGATATGGCGATTATTAGTCTAATGTATCATTGTAAATACATCAACAAATTCGTTGTGCTGCTGCGACACCCTGCTATTGGGTCGTAAATGTGTTCAATTTAAGCGATTTTCACCGATATCTCAGTAATTAGATGACGTCAGGCTAGAAACAACCGTCTGCGGTTAATCCGGATCTTCGCCTAAACCGGATAAAATCATCGGTCAAATCGAAACCGGATTAACCGAGGTTTACCGTATGTTGTTGCCAGGGGTGTGTAGAGAGGTTGAGAACGAGGCGATGCCCCGGTCATCAGGCAGGGGGAATCCAAAGAAATAAATTGCAAAACGTACATTTTATTAAAATCTTGTAACCAGATCAGGGGTGAACAGTTTTCGCTGAATGTTAGTAGCGCGCAGATGTTTTTAGTTGCGCAGACATACAAGCTTTGTTATACAGCATTCAGGGCCACGCCCCTGGTTATGACAACACAACAGATCTGATGTTTAAAAAAATGTTTGAGCTTTGATGGCTTGACAAACGCCATGCTCAAATGCATTTTATGTGGTTCTGAAGTTAGTTACGATGATGTTAATTTCTTTGGTGTTTAAATAAATGCTGACTACTTTTGCTAGAATATAATTGTAACAGGGTTGAGTATAGCAATAAAAAGCTCTACGTTTTCTATAGGCTATAGAGGAATTACCCGACTGGGCTCTGCTTTCATCTTTTGTGATGATTTAAACTTGCGCATATCTGTATTCAAGTAATTTCACTCCACAAGTGAAAGAAGCAAAGAATCAATCACAAATTTTTAATAGGAAATCGATTTCACGTAACACTACGCATCGTCAGTCCAATCATCTGCGAGCAGTGCTAATAGGTGTGAAACGTAGAAAGGTCAACACAAGTTCAGAGAAAGTAAACAACCTCAAGACTGCAATTAAAAAGCTGCGCAGACCCAACCGCGACAAATAAAACAAAAACAAAACGTTTTGCTAAACTACATGCAAAGGCTGAAGCCTCAAAACTTACTGCATAAATGACAAAAACTTACTAAAACGCAACGCCAGCTAACGATTAACACCAAAGCAAAGTCACTTTCTGATAAAAGTAACTCTTCGCAGAGCAAGGCTTCGGAAGTCGGCTTGAAACAACAAGCGTCATGAATCAGTCAACGTGCAATTTGGTCGTTGTGGCAACGAAGTCTCTGCGGGCACGATGGAAACGCTCTGACAGACGTGAACAAAAATACCTGCACACTGGCCGCAAAAAATGAAATACAAAAACGGCCTGTAGATTTGAACTACATCAGCGTTCAGCGGCAGAGAAACAAAATGATTATCTTACGCGTGGGAGGAACATGTTTTGAATATTACTCAGCGTTCAGCGGCAGAGAAGGTTTGAGTATATCAGTTATTGTGAACTTTTCAGTTACTGCTTTATGTGCTTTATGTTACTTTGACCTGCAACCTGAGCATTTCTCTGGACATGATTGTCGAAATTCATGTCACAAATTGTTTACATAAAACTTCTCACGGAGCCTCAATGACCTTAGATCTTTTCCAGGGTAATGAATTTGAAACATTTAAATTATATTAGTTTTTAAAGACATAATCGATAAATTAAACAACAAAGGCAAGAAAACTTGTCTTTTAAGTTAGATAATTACAAGTAAAGCATTACATCGCAGTGTTCCTTTCATTTTCTGTCAACTTTTCAGGGTGTTATTTCCAAAAAGATGCTTTAGGATTTTGCAATTTCATGTTGTCTGGCTGGTTTGTATAAAGTCTTTTGCCGTCAATTTTATATGCATGCTTCTGTCTTCCTTTTCCTTCTTGTATTCGTGTGTCTCCCTCAGGTCAGTCCTTTATGATGTTTTAATACTCAATGGGAGTGCAATGTTTCAGAAGCCCCAGTCGCTGCAGCTCGTGTCAGCGGTGACTGTAACCAGACAGACCTGAAGAAGGACGAGAATAAGCAGGTACGCAGCAATCAGCATTTTCAAAAGGCTCTGAAAAAAACGTGCGTTGGAAAACAAGGTGGAACCCTGGCCAATTTTATCTTGGTTATTCAGAAGACTTTTGCGTCCAAAAAATTATGTCATTAAAATTCATGCAGATTTTAGAAGACGATTAGAAAATGTTTAGCCTAGTTTTTGAATTTTATTTCACTAGTTGCTGAAATTTGAATGTAATACCCCAATCTGGAATATCGCAATACAACGGTTTGAAAGTTCACTTGAGAGCGAAATTTCAAAGTGGGAATAGCTTCACGCAAAACAGTTAGATTCTGAACTCAACGATGCACGGGCGTCCTCAGGTGGGGAAACAGGCATTTGCCCCACCTGGAAATCGGGATTAAGAACCAAAAATTTTTGGAAAATATGAAGTCAGCAGCTTAATTCCGATTAAATTGATTTAATTCTTGCAATGACAGTTTATTTGCCGGTATAACACTCACACTGCACCAGAGCCAGATTCAAAGTTATGGAGTCGTGCAGTGATGAATTTGGAGTTCACCGATGTCCGCTCCTTTGCCTGCAGAGGCAGGTTACGAAAGGTACCATCGGATTGTTCCACTGTTGGTATTTCTTGTATAAAAATAACATGGCAACAAATCTTCAAATGTTCACTTCATGTTACGGTAGCAGGAGATTTGTTGCATGTGACTGTTGAACGCAGACATCTTGGCAGGCAGATAATGCAGCAAGACAGTGACTACTGATAGCGGCAAGTCACGTAGATTTACTGTGTGAAAAGAAGCATGAGCGAATCTGTAGCAGTGGTTTCACATGTTTGAAAAATGCATTGTTCGTGCGATTGTGGCCAATGTGCCTGAATGTCAAACTGCACTTATGCAGGCTTCTTTTCACGCAGTATACTGTAAAATTATGTGAGGTGTTAGAATACGTCTGTGCAGGCTTGTGGCAATACGTCTTAATGGTTAAAGTTTATTTTAGATATCTGAGTGGAACGCTCTATTTGCTGTGGCGAGTTTTTATAATTCATCTGCTCAATTTTATAAAGTCTGCGTGGTGTTATATTTCAAGTAAGTTGTCCGCAGCATAGGCGTAGCCATAGGGAAGCGTAGGGGGCCATGCCCCCTAAAAAAAGTTTCGGAACATATAGAGATTTTGTGCTTTTAAGAGGCAGTATCCTAAACAAAATAGTGTTATTTGCCTAAAATCAAGCATTTTGGCCCCCGACAATTTTTTGGCCCCTCCTAAAATTTTTGGGCTGAATACGATACTTGTCCGTAGTCGTGTCAACATGCAGGTCTGCTTGTCCCGTTCTCCGATTTGTGTATGATGAGTGTTCACCGTGAAAAAATTAGCAAAGACAAACAACTTTTATTGACCGCATAGGGCGAGATCCCAGACGTTTGCAGCTTTTGTTTCTAAAGGGTTTCATTACTGTAAGAGAGCGATGAAGTATATTTTGCAATACTGCTGTGATAAAACAATGGACGGAAAAATGGCCTTATATCGCGAGTGATATTTTCCGAATTGTGCAAAATTATTCCGATCAAAGTTGCTTTGTAAGTTTTAGGAGGGCGATCGCCCCTCCTGCATCCGCCCCTGCACTCAATGCACGTAAACTGCTTCCATACGAAGAATCAACCAACCCAGGGCTACACTGCCGCAGGTTGTGCACATGCTTTTCAAAAAAATGAATGCTATAGCAGTCGTGCATGAATATAAATTCTTTGTGTAGCTTACTGTGTATGATGATACTTATTACAAAGACGGCCAAATAGGCGTGTGGAAACAGGCCAGGCTCAGTGTGTGGAAGCCGAACAGATGCAGTGCAAAAAATAAAAATATCTTGAAGTCACTGGTGGCCGTAATTCACAAAAATAAACGTAGTGCTGCCGGCAATAGCCAAAATGTTGTGCACCCCTGGGCCAATCACATGCCTCGACAGATAGTGGTGTCAACACCAGTATACATTTTGCAATTTTGCGGCCCGGTNCCTGGCCCTAAGGTTGGGGACCACTACTGCCTTNAAGCATGCTCGTCGCTAGTGTTGGACACCATTTTGTACATATGCAGATCAGAAAAATAATGTCTGAATTGTATTNTAGACTTGCTTTGAAGTACAATGGTTCTTTGTTTAATATTGGAACTGATAACTCAANTCCCAAGCTAGGAGTCTTATAAATAACGAAATGACGATATCATTTTCAAATGAAGACTATGTAGTTACATTTACATGGAAAGCATATTTATTGCTGAAGCACAATTCCAAACACAAAAAATGAAAGGCATTTGCTACGATATTACTCTTATTTTAGGTAGCTCTGCTGGCTGCCTTGAAAAACAATCTCATAATCGCACGATAGATTCACACTAGGCCTGAAAGAATATTGCGTTAAAATACATTTAACGCCACCAATACAGACAGAATTTCAATCAAATGTTTAATACCTTTTCACATAGGGACGTCGGTGAACGAGTGCACTGCCCCTTGGCCTTTCAAAAAAGGGGCAACGGGGGCGAAGGTGCCTTTTCATAACAGTATCATAGGTAATCTCATTTCATGGTCTACCAATATCGACTGGAAACAGATTTATTGCAGCTATTCGCGCACCCAAAAAATCCAGAGTAGTTTTCTGTAATTTCCGTTATTATTTTTTGATCAACATTATACCTTAGGCGTACGGGAAGGCGTTTACTGGGGGGGCGGGGGGCGGAAAACATTTGCCGTTAAAATAACAATTTGCCCTAAAAATAAACAATTTGCCCTGAAACCAAATTTTTAGTTTAATGCGAATGGCGTCTGAAACCTCTGGTAACTCTGTTTTATACAGTTCATTTCCTTTATAACGGCTTCGTCTCTAACATCAATTCGCCTATAACGTTGCATTTTGTTCGGTCCCCATGGCATCTTTTACTTGCATTTCATTTCGCTTATAACGTCAATTCGGCAATAACGTACTTTATGCAATCCCCTAGAAGTGCCGTTATAGGCAAATTCTGTAGTTACCTTGCTTCTTAACTCAAGGGGGTGAAGATCCTTACGTGTTGTGTTTACCCAGACAAGAATCTTTACGTTAATTGCCTTTGCTGATGCAAATATGTACGCGAGTTTGATGGCGCAACGCAATGGTTAAAAGCGACGGTTCCAGATCGAAGGGTCTGTCTCCCTACACCTGCCTGTGTTATCGTGCTGTGCGCTTGAATTGTTATATCAAGCTGTTGACCTACTGCAGACATCCGATTGTTCGATTTGTACAGAAAACGAGGGCTAGGTCCAGTTCAAAGTCATTATAACCACTCTCGACTTTGGTCCAGATCACACTAAACTAGCCCAAATTACACGGATCACCCCCAAGTGAATATACACTGAATGCACTTTGTTGAACATTTTTTCACCGTTCAGGATTTTTGAGCAACTTGCACTTGCCCTGAAAAACAGAGTTTGCCCTAAATTTCACTGCATTGAATATATTTTTGGCCATTCAGGATTTTTAAGCAACTATGCCCTTGCCCTGAAAATTTTCACTGTATTGAACACACTTTTTACTTTCAGGATTTTTGAGCAACTTGCGCTTGCCCTGAAAAACAGAGTGTGCCCTGACGTTTTTCACTGCATTGAAATATTTTTTATCATTCAGGCAGGATTTTTGAGCAACTTGCGCTTGCCCTGAAAAACAGATTATGCCCTGAATTCAATGTATTTAATATTTATCTTTCTCCATTCAGGATTTTTGATAAACTTGCGCTTGCCCTGAAAACAGAGTCTGCCCTGAAAATTTTCTGGCCAAAGAGGGGGTATCCCCACCGCCCCTTCGCCTCGTACGCCTATGATTGTTACTGAATAGAAACAAGCACAATTGGCAGCGATTTCGTTATTTTTATAGCTTTCCATTGCCCTCAACCCTTCGCCTCACCCTGCCGTTTCGTCCCTGGTTTCATGCATTTGAATATTGGTTTGCTGAGGTGAAAAATAAACATCAATCCTGCTCGTTCAGTTTATGAAAATAGATGTGACACTGTTCAGAAGAAGTGAGGGCTGGCTGGTTGAGCCCTCCAAATTCACAATCGACGTATTAAGCTCGAGGTCTAGTGCAGAGTCACTTATCAGTTGACTGTGTGCTACCATGAACCTTACCCAAAAAAAGTTAACCTATTAATGCCCGAAATTAAAAAAATTGGAATTTTTGTTTCTGCCCTAATGTGTGATCCGAGATGATCTGAAACAGGTTTGATTTTGTTTTTCATAAAATTCATTTTCTGAAGCCTTTTTTTAACCGTACAATACATCACACTTTGGGTATTCAAGAGTGTATCATCTACTACAGTATTTTATCCTAGTGTATGTTGAATCGACATTTCAAGGGTATGCACAGGTGCAACTACCGGTTTTTGCACATTTTAATGAAAAAAGAAGATTTACCCACCATACTGGCTTTGACTTTGTCCAGTCATAACTTGCCGACCGATGGAGCTCGAGAGTTGCTCAAACCCTCTAAAGAAGCAAATATTCTCCTAAGATCGATTTAAAAAGATTTGAACACTTTTGAGTTCAAATTTTGTTCGAGTGACGTCACGACTGGCAGAGGTTTGGAGATATTTGGATGACGTGATTAGGTCCTGACAAAAAGGTCAAGTGGCAATATGGCCTTTTTTTCTTTTAAATTAAACTAAGCGAATATCCGGATTTTTCGAGCTCTTGATTGGCCATATAACGTTAGTGGTTGGCGAATTATGACCAAACAATGAATAATTAATTACTTAAGCCTCTTGGCAAGTGTTCCCTTTAATCTCCTTTAACGCCCAGTGATGATCAAAAAAGTTGAAACGTGTTGGGTGGGGGTCCACGAAGGCAAAAACCACGGATTTCGTTTTTTTTTACTTTTATGCTCGTCAGCATCATCGAACACCACCAAACATGCAAAAAAGGTGTGTTGGAGTGTTTTACAACATCCTACCGAATTTCAAGCGAAAATATTGACAGGAAAATTTTATTTGTGAAGAAAGTCAAAATATCCACTAGGTGGTTGAGGTGATTTGTTGGTTTATTTTTGGCCATAACTCCCAACCCCTTTTAGGCTAATCAAGGTCTCTGAAATTTCAGAATAGCTCTTAGAACAGAAGCCACAAACCAAGTCACTCAACCCTGTACTTTCGTCTCTGGACCACAAAACGTGATCCAGAAGTCAATCTGCCTAACCTACACTTCCTTCCCCTCTAATTTTTACCCCAAAATTAGACTGATCCGACTTTGTTTGAAAATATCCTGTTTCTGAGCATTCTGGCTATCGGCGAAGCGCAGAAACCGTTATGGGAAAGGCTAAACGGGATGCGGGGGAGGTGTTTTTGTAATTTCTCTGAAAAATGCCAAAAAATCTCTACTCGTATGCAAAAATATATATTTTTCTAAAAATTTTTAATAGAAAGGTGCATTTTTGTCACGTTCATTGGATTCCGTGCTGCCTCTTGCATCCAGGGACGCTTTCACTGCCTCTCTAGCCCGATCCGTTCAGGAGTTATGGTCTATCAAAGACGTTTCAATTGGGGAAATTTCTCAGGTTTGCAAGATCGAATCTTGCTAAACAAGGCAAGAATTGGGAATGAGCATAAAGTACGCAAGAAAACTTTCAATTTTTGTTATGTATAGAAGTCCAACAAACTTTTAGATGTCTATTTTCCATGCTGAGACATTATCAAATACCTGAATGCTTCTATGTCAAAAACTGCTGTTTCTGAGCTTGTGCAACAGTTCTATCATGCTACAGAAATTGGTAATATAGTCAATGCGGTCAGCGCTTGCACTGATAAGCCTTAGCAGACAAAATAAAGGCAATTGTTTCGGATTAAGTGAACTGTCGCGGAACACAGTCTTAAACATGCGTAGTGGACGAAAGGTTTGCAAAAAGTGGTGAGATGGTTTCTGGACGCAGATGATAACCCAGATTTTCAAAAAACCTAATTATTACCTTTTGGCCCATTTACAATGTACCTTGAAATTTGCATGCAAATTTATTCCTTGGTATCTGCATTGAGTCGGCAAATTAACAAGGAAAAAGTATGCGAAAACAATCAATCTTCATTTACGAGCATCTTGTTAATTACGCCCACACGGCTGTGGCAGTTACACAAGAAGAATGTCACCAAGAAACATGAAATCAAAAATACTGACCTCACCCATGAAATAACCCGGACAGGCAAAACACAAAGTTACAACACATACCTTGATATTTTGTGCTTTGAGAGGCGGTGTGCCAAATAAAATACTGTTGCTCGCTAAAATTTGAGAGTTGGCCCTCAAAAATTTTGGGCTTGCAACATCACGATTAATGCATCGAAAAATAATAAAACAGAGACTTGTCGCCTGATTTGTCGAAAAAATTGCCGCAAACCTAGAGCTTGCAAAGTTGACATTTTTTATGAAATTGGTTTCCTAATCGAATCGAACGCTTTTGGAATTTTCGAAATAAATGTTGAAAGTACTATCACATCGACACCTTTTAATTAGAAACAAGCAAAAGGAAAAACTGCTTTAAATCATTTTTGTCCAGTCAAATCTATTTTTGTACTCGGGTTCATAATGCATGTGATATTTCAAAATAAATATCGATTGTAATTTCACATTGACACATTTCCTGCACAGGAAACATAAATGTGTTTATAACCTCTTTATGCAATCAATTTTCATTTTCGGCTTAACGTTTATAATGCGTGTACTGCGATGTTTACAATTGAAAGTTGACTGAACCGTAGCATAAACAGCTTTCGTTAAAAACAAATATAAAACTTCTTTTAACACCTTAGTCAGTAAAATATCATTGCGTATTCAAGGTTAACTGGTGTTATTGCCATATACAACTGCGATTAGGCAACAGCCAAAAAATCAAAATAAATCCTTGCGCCCAATGAGATAGGTTCTATGACGAGGCGCTTATTGTGAATTACAAATCAACTTTGGACATTTGTGACAAATCGCAACAATTTGTATCGAACACGATCGTGGTCTACGGGCATAAATCAGTTGAGTTTTTTCAAAAAGTGGGCGTTCCAAGGTCAGAATATATTGATTCTTGCCATGTCTAATGGGCAGAAATGCACGTGAAATTTTTCCATGGTTCCTTCCATTGCCTTCCCATGTTACGCTGAATATTGCCAATTTTTGTTTTTCAAGCTTTCTGAAACCCAGTTTGCCAGCTTCGGAGGCACGTGCTAAAGCCACGGTACCACGTAGCCGGCGAAACCAATATGTACACCAAAATTCAACCAACTAAGCCAGTACCTACCACAAAACGCAACAAACCAAATCAATATGCACAGAAAAATGCAAACAATAAGTGAAAGCTATGGAAAAACAAGCAAATATGTAATGACGCGTACCGCGTTGCAAGTACGTAAGTTAATCAATGAATCACAGTTCCGGTGACCTGTTTGGGGGAAAAGGCTTTACTTAGGCTTGCAACTGCTGGAGACACAAGGCACACAGGGCATCTTACACGTGACTCCGTACAATTATTGCCTTCAACTTTGCGTTACGTTCAAGAGCACCTAGGCTGGGGGACTTCTCTTTATCATGGTAAGTCGTCTTTACCACGCCAACAAAACTAACTTATAGCAGAAAACAGTCGAAAACTTCGACAAAAACGAATTGTCATCGGACGCACTCAACGACTATGATATGATCTCGCCTCGCGACTCCGCGAGATTGAAAATACACACGCTGAAATGCGGAAAGAAAAAAGCAATCAAACAAAAGCGTAACTGGAAAGTCACGTGATACCTGTTAACGCTGTAGGAAAGTGTGAACGGTTTGCCTACCGCAGGAAGGCTGAATGAGCAGTCTATTTCAAGGCAGTTATTTTGATCCATATGTACTTGACTATATAGTTGTGCCACTGGCCGCAACATAAGCTGAACGACCCATAAAAGCAATGGATTGTACATTACTTGATTTAGCTCCGGCGGGAAAATCGATTAAATACAGACCATTTTTTGTTTGAAAAAGCATACGAAAGTTGACGTTCACATAAAACGTCAATCGCTCAAGTCTCGAGAAAGTGCTTACGTGGAAAATTGTTTCACTCCCTAAAGGAAACTCACGTCATTGAAAAATCCATTTTTAAGAACAACGTGAAGTTCACAATGGCACAAACTTGAATCTAGCTTTTTCAGAAGCCACGGTTACAGCTCTGAATTTCATTTTCATAGGCTGGTGGTGATATTCCAAACGAAATTTCTGCAACAATGCAATGACGAGACAATGAATTTCCTGCAAAGCAAACTTCCGTCCAGGACACATGGTGGCGCCAGATCCAAACGAACCAACTGTGGAAAACTTTGCTTTGCTTCTTTGCTGCTGATCAAGCCATCTCTCTGGTTCGAACATATCAGGGTTATCGAAGAAGCGAGGATCACGGTTATTGATCAAGTTCGAAGAATTTATTATCATTGTTCCTAAAAAAATTAAGAGTCAGGTGACAACACAAGCTTCGAAACATTAGTTTCATCTCTTATTTTCTGTTCACATCATCTTTTTAAGTGAACGTTCGAAAAAACAAATTTCGAAAATGAAGGTGATCTCCTGCGGTGAATCAGTTTATTTTTCATATTTTTCAAGACGTTTTTTTAGTTTCCAGCCCAAAAAAATTTTTTCACAACAACTGTGAAATCTGGAAAATAAAGAATGCCCGTCTTCAATAAAACAGAGAAATGATTTAGAGTTATTGAAGGTTTTCTTTCCCAACTGCCTGCGCAATTCAGAACGTGGCTCTAGGCATTCCCTGGCGGACAGTTGCTTTTTTGGAGTCGGTGGACGAGTACAAAAGATTCTAAACATTTAATATATCCTTTTGGTTCGAACATGTAGTTACTGCCACTTGCAAGCAGGGTATGTGTAACATGGCGGTGGAAGCAATGCAATGAAATGTAGATGCATTAGAATTTAATTTATAGATCTTTGCATTAGGTGATATTTTTGTTGATAGATGATAATCCCAAGTGAAAAGTCGGCAAGCCGACATAGAGTTGTAAACGGGCCTCATTTTGAAGCCGGAACCCGACCCGAGCCCGACATTTATTTTTGAAGTCCGATTTATGCCCGAAAGCCAAATTCACCGAGTAAGTCAAGATAAGCGCAACTGCGGAGTATCGTAAAACGTAGTGTGCTGGTATAGCTGCAAGTGCACCGCTTTATCACACCTTGACCAAAACATTGCCTCAAACAAGCAAAAACTCATCTTGCTAGTTAA
>JGI24021J15306_10007641_pt1 | contig 13195 bp, 7 predicted proteins | sample Ectturendosymbi1_FD_15306 | JGI IMG/M metagenome (IMG submission 15306) | reverse complement strand
CACGATTTTGTAAAAATTCGGAGAACAACATTACGGCCACTTTGCGTCCATTATTTTGTCCAAGCAGTGTTGCGAAATATTTTTCATCTCTTTGACAGTAGTGAACCCGCAATGGGACTGGACTAACAAATATTACTGAAACCGCCACCCCCTAACCTTGCTGGCTGGATCCGCCCCTGGTCAAGAAAAATGCATGGACAACGCGAACAAGCGCGAGATTGCTGTCGATTTTCGAGTTTAAAACAGATTAGTCCACCAGCGGCAGCAGTGCGCTCGGGGTCAGCGGAAGAGAACGATAACCAGCTCACCTGAAAATATCTTCCCAATGAACGAGCGCCTCCGCAGCACTTGCTTTCGAGAAACCTGAAAGACAGTAACGAGTGACGTGGCCACATACACGCTCCAGATCTACGTTTCTCAACCGGGGGACCCCAAGGGGGTCACGAGCAGGGAGCCTTTCACCGGCTTACTCGTACAGCGTGGCGAATAAAATATAACGTAAATCTGTTGAAACGGAATCTATGTTTTTTATTGGAGGACAGGGGATCACGGTTATTGACGGTCTCGGAAGGGGAGACGTGGTGACATACCTATGGTTTCAGCTACGTCCAACCTGCGGCCCGCATGCGGCCTACTCGAAGGTTTTGTGCGGCCCAGTAAACTTGTCATTAATGTGTATATGTACAATACAGCGACAACCTGTCTTTCTTAATTTGACTATTTTGATGCAATAGTCTGAAGTGTCTGTTTATCATGTAATACGCACTGGTAGATTTCCACGTGTCCGCTGACACGCCAGTGCCAAACTGAGTTCTTGTTTTCTGATTTTTGCTCATGTGTTCCTCTGAACCAAACTGATTTCTAACTTCTCTTGTTCTTCCATTAGTACTAAATTTGCCTGTGGCATCACAGTTTGGGAATAATTGAAAGTACCATACAGTCGTTATCATTGCAGTTAGTATTGAATTTTTGGAGTAGCTTGAAACTAAACTTAGGTTTGCGAAAATGAAAGTAAATCCGTCAACGTGCGGCCCCAATGAAGATAGTTACATAATTTTTGGCCCAGTAAGGCATTTCGGTTGGACATACCTGGTTTAGATCAAATTATCAAGTCAAATGATGCGGGACAGCTTTCGCGCGAACAGCAAGAAAATACCTGACTTTCCGACAGCATTTGGCCACCAAACTCCGCCAACAAGTTGGCGTGGTTCGTGTCGCGGTAGGTGTTCAGCAGAGCGTCCGAAAGCGATTCCGCGCTTGTCAGAGAAGCCTGCACCAAACAGCGACGTCAAACACGGAAGCGAAACAAACTTCGAACTTGCTTTCCGCGGAACGCCGCTCACCTGCAGCAGAGAGTCTGCGTCGACAGCCTGCGATGGAATGTCCGAAAGAAGGTTGAATATACCTGCTGAGTCTTCCAGTGCCAGGAGGTCCTCTTCCTTCGTGCAATGCAACAACGTTTTTGAGACAGACACACCGGCATTTGTTTGACCCACATGGGTTGTAGGTTTTTATTTACATGTCTGCACAAGGTCGGGCCGCTCAATGTTATGAACAACTTAGCAAAATACTGTAATATGGTTTAAGGGTAAAAACCAGCTATTACATCATACATAGGATTTACGTTATTTAAAACGATCTACATCAATCAGAAATTAAATCAACAATTGCAACAGCAAGCAAAACATATAGGACATAACTGATGGCCATGAAACACTGTATTAGTTTTTAACCGTTGAACAGCAAAAGAACAAATCTCAACTAGAAAACATATGCAATAACCAAATTAATACCCTTAACTTGAGAAGACCCAGCGCGACTTTGAAGAAAACGATAGAACCGTCGAGGAAGAAGTGGTCCCAGATACGAAGCAGCACCTTTGTTTTGACGACACCAGCAAATAGAGTAATGAACCAATGTATGCTTATTAACGAAAGTTCTGAAACATGACAATAACGACAGTTAAAAAAACTCAACTTATTTTTGCTACGCTTCAACAATTTCAAAAAAATCACAATTGAACTTTCGTAGTTACCAATGTCATGACTTGATAAGAGGCTGTCAATAGATGGAAGTTTTTCCGCAATGAGTTGTCGCAAAACCCTCTGGTCAATCTGTATGCCTGTTAGGCTTGTACCGAAATATAATGGCGGCACCAAGTCTTCTACAATAGCGCACGTTATCCAGAAAGCGTCTTGTTCTTCGAGGAACAACAGAAGGTGCGATACAATCTGAAAACACGAATATTTCAATAGTTCAATGATCGTAAGCTAAGTTTCGTTCGTACTTTTTGCTGACATGACCATGTTTGATCAAATTGCTGAGGCAAGTGAAGAAACGTGCGCTCAAAAGAACAAAACCACAAACACTATGCTTCACACAGAACAGTGCTTCCCAATCTTTTGTATCTGGCGACCCACTTCTACTGAAGATTTTTGTGGGGGCCACTAGGAGATGTTGCTGTAAAAGCACAATAAAAAACTTGAGATACGCGTTAAGAAACAAAATGTTAACAACCCATACATTTTACTGTTAATGAGAAACTTGAGCTTGCTTATTGGATAAAAAATCAAGTCGAGGCTTGATAGGAGACAAGCTCACACGCAACGTAGCACTGGGGGTGTCACTTTTAAGACTGGAATTCTCGCTGTATTCACAGTGATCAGTCATAAAGAACACAGTTTGTGTGACCGCACCTTCATTATTAACGCAAAACAATGCACGATTGATGACGCAACAATGGGTGGATTTCTGGTCCCCATTTATCGATTTAATCAATAGAAAATCAGCTAATTTTCAAGAAACGTTTAAGTCAAATGCCACAAAATTTTCGAATTTGAAATGCTTCGCGGCCTTCCTGAAAGAACTTAACGGTTCACTGGTTGGGGAGCACTGAAAAAAAACACCCAGACAAGTTGTGTTGGTAACTCATTAGATGTCGAACACTTTGCTATCTGAAGCGATTAAGCTGATGATGAGAATCAGGCGATAGAAGACACCTCAACCGCGGAAGCACACATCAAACACAGGATNGAAAATACGCTCNGAGTCAAGTTTTAATAAACATGCTGACGCGCCTTAATCGAGACGGTGTTTTTCTTNCGCATTCAAAAAATAATTCCAAATTGCACGAAACCGATCTATGACAAGCAAATCAAACAAAAACAACAGAACCTCCGCCTGAGCGCGACCAGATCGAAATAAACCACTCGCAAACTTTGAGCAGTGTGCGCACTCACCATGCCTACGCCTTGGCAGTAACCGCTGTCAGGAAACAACCATGCCAGTGTCTTCAAAATCCGTCGAAGTCTGTCAAAACACGAAAAAGCTGCACGATCCCACCGCAGCATGCTGCACATGCAAATTATTCAGCACTACAAGCAAAGTAGCTACTGGGCTTCTAAAACCTGGCAGATTGAAAAGACAGCAATGACATGTCACTGCGCGAAATATTATTCGATAAGCATCTTTCGAATCAGGTCACATCTTATAATTCACATTTATCCGATAAACGTTGTACGGAAGAAGTTCGCGCATGTTGTTACGTCAACTGCACTAATAGCCACTTCAAGAAAAACACAAAATCAATATCGTTTCGCAAAGCCAAGTGTCGTATTCGGAAAACAACGCGAATAAAGCTAGTTATTCCAAAGTGCTGCTGACCCTGAGATGCTGCTTGCAAATGCTTGTTGCTATCTCTGAACCAGTGGCATTGGTCATCTTTTTCAAATAGTGCAATATTTCACAAATGCTTCCAACTTAATATGAAAAATTATTATGGTCATAGTAAGTAAAAACGATTAGCAACTTTGGTATTCCCAGACTGTCGACTGAAGCGAAGCAGGCATTCGTTGGAATGGTGCGCAGCAAGTCTTTTTCGATGGCCTTGGAAGTGGCGAAATCGGTAGTTGATGAGCTCGCAACAACCATTTCGTCATATGATACTTTGGAGTTGATCTTCTTTTCAAGAGCTCCGGATAAACGCAGCCATATCTGGAAAACAGGGACTGAAGAGCGTTTCCTTTGGTCAATAAGAATAATCGCAATTCACGATTTTAATGTGCTCGCTTCGTGCTCTTACGGTGTTAGGATGCCACGAATGGTTGAGGGGTGTCGCACTCACTTTGCGCCATGTGCCAAGCAGCGACTTTCACAATTAATGCTGAATGGTGGCAAGTCATTGGCGCACCGCGTGTGCAATTTTTCCTTGAATACATTCATTAACCTCCCCATGGACTGAGATCACTCACAAATACTTCAAAACTCAAACAACTCAACCACCTGGCCTAATAAGCAAATTAGCAATAAAATAAAACAAAACTGTATAACCATCGACTATCGAGTCGTTTTTCCAACGCATCGCAAATGCCACGCGATTCATGCATTGCTCCATTTCAGTTCCGCAATGTACAACTCAAGTTAAGTATGTTGGCTGCTATCTGTTTACATTACGTTCCTTCTGGGAAAAGTTCGGCAATGGGAAGACCGATAAATCTGTTAGTTTCAAACTCGTCATCAAAGCAACATGCGCTAATGAGACCTGCAAATGCCTCTTGCAGGAAGTTTCTGTCAGGCTTTGCAACAACAAATACCAGGTCACTTCCATCAAAAGGATGTAGTGTCAGCAGCTAATGATTCGAAACAAAATTGCCATTAATTTTATTTCAACCAATGTTACTTTGCTTTTTTGTTAGTGAAACACGCAAACTTTTTTGATAATACTGTACACATTATCTAGCTACGTTTATTAAAAACCAGCTGAGAAACCATGCAGGTTCCTAAAAACACGAACGACAAACTCTTCCTTGGTACACGAAAAGCTGAAGTGCTGAAGAGCCTTATAATGAAAATCACGGCCAATGAAAACGATATCAACGACATATTGCAGACGTTTCGATAACTCCTGTTATCATCACCAGTGCATTGCAAATTGAACTGCAGTGATCTTGCTATGTCGTTTATATCGTTTTCATTGGCCGTGATTTTCATTACAAACTCTTCCAGTCTGGAAACAATGCTCTGTTTAAATCACCTGCGATCTCATGCGGTGAGGTATGCCAGCATGGACCAATTCAACCAATTTGTCAGTTCGTGGTAAATTTGGACCGATCTTGTTCCATGTCAGGTCTTCAACCTACAAAACAAAAGCATTACTCATTTACAAAGAGCAAAACATTGAAAGTAGAAGCCGATACAACTTGCATTCTAAAACTGAGCATTTAAGTAAAGGCAATTGCAATTTAACCACGTCCAACGCTGAAATATGCGCACATATCTGCACTACGAGTAGTTGCACACACTCACTGCCCATTATGTTGGACACATTGCTAGAAAGTTAAGGTTTAGTCCTACTCCATCCCAACTTCCACTGATGAATTCATCAGGCACTCACTATGTTAAAACGTACAGTTGGCTGTTGCATAAATGTGCTATTTTAGTGCAAATCTGAAGATTTGTTGCAAGTGTTGTCTGAATGGAACGTTTTTTATTAATTTAACCCAAAAATAATTTGATATAAACCTATGTGGTGCTAGCCAAAAAAGCTTTGGGAGTGGCACATCATCTTGTACACATACCATGTACTAAAGTCGTGGAGAAAACAAGGAACTGACAGTTGTGCATGAACACAGATTGGCCTGCTTACCACCACTGATAAGTGACAAAATAATAAATCTGATAACTACAAATATTTGTGGGAACTTTTGCAGGCAACTCACTGAAGCATTGATTATACTGAAAGCATATTGCACGTAATTGGTCATCTTGCACAGCATAAACTTAGCGAAGTAGTTATATATTACAAAATTAACATTAGTCCTGAGTTTCTAAGATTTAAAAAATCTCAAGAGATATAAACTGTGGCAAAGTGGATAAATACGGATTCAAGTTCATCTTTCACGACAGATCTTATATAAAACTCAGAAATTCTTTTAACTCATTAACGACAATATTAGTATGTGAGTTTTGGAGCTGAATACCACACACCTGTTGCAATAAATTAAAGTTTCTTTATGACTTCACTTAAACTGAAATATGTTTAAGTCCTTCACACTCATCAACATATATTTATTTATGAAGACTTGCAGCTTCATACCACCAAAATAATGCAGAGTGCTGACTTCGTTTTTTTTGCAATTTGCTTTATGCAAATATTGAGTATATTTTTAGCAACCATTTCTCATGGCACCTGATTATCACTTTTATATCCTTGGTATTGGGTTATTGGCCTGCTGGTAAAAAGCAAATAACAGCAAATTACTGTTCTGATATTTTCATGTCTTTCACAGTAATGTAATTTTTTCACGTTTAATTAGGTACTGTATTTAGTTTTTGTAATCTTCTGGTTAGGATTCTATTTGAATAAGACAAGGGATAGTGTATGTAAGAACTTAAATTAACTGTATCAAACAATTTGCAACTTGCTGCTGATTTTGCTGATCTATTGATATTGGATATAATCAACCACATGAAGAAATCAAGCATAGTGAATGAGGCTACATGGGCAAAATCAAATTCAAAAGAAGAAAATTTCAATCAACTCTGGCAAGGCATCAGATAATTGAAAGAAATATTGCACATGCTAACTAACATCCAGAATGAAAAACTGGACAAGCTAACTAAGATCACACAAAACCTTGAAATCAAGCTAAATGGAATACAAAANAAGATGGCTGAACATGAAAATAAGTTGAATCAACTTGAAGCAAAAGAACAGCTACGCAATGAGATGGTTCACAAAACAAATCTGATTGTNTTTCAACTTGACGGACAAGAACAATACATAAGAGAAAATATTCTTATTTATGGAGAAGAAGATAAAGAAGACAATGATGATGGGGAAAAGTCTTGTTCAAAATAGCAGTTGAGCTTGAAATTGGTCTCCAAGATAATGAAATACAGAGAGTACATTGGCTCGAACAAAAAAGAAGAAACAAGGAGAATCCACGCCCAATCATTGCAAGATCTGTGTCATACAAACAAAGAAACGAGTTTCTTACTAACAAACGGGATCTCAAAAATATCGAAGGAAGACAGCACGTCTTCATTTGTGAAGATTCTACAGTACAAGCTACTAAAGTACATGCGAAAATCCTGTTCTGATACTTTCATCTCTTGCTACACTCGAAATGGCAATATAAAAGCCAAGCTCAAAACATCTGAAAAATGGATCACCATCACTTCACCTGATGATCTCTTCAAACACAGAATTGATGTTGATTATAAACAAATAGGCTGAGGCAAAATACTTAACATCTAACCCTACCGCAAAGATATACCTTCCGTGAATTCTGAAATAAAATTCAATGTGAACGACCACTTATACTTGAACAACAAACTACCAGAAGCAAAATGCATACGTAAGTTTGTTAATTTTATATGATGGAATGCTTTTTCTGTTCTGAATATATGGCTGCTGGCACAACAGTGCAAAAATATGCTTCCCACCTAAACCTAGATGAATGGACCTTAAACATTGCATTGTTCAATTGTTTCCTGACTGTGAATGCTTAACAAATAGCAACAACACGCTCTGACAGCGATCTACAATTTGCTTTACCAAAAGCACGTTCAAACTCAGGTGCTAAAATGATAAAACATGATGCAATAGAAATCTGGTCCAGAATTCCTTCAGAAAAAAAAGTAAAACATGTTTGGCACTTTTTTTGGAGGAGTATAAGAAATATGTATAACTCGGGTAACAGAAACATACTCTATGTTCTTATTGATTTTTGTACATAAACCAAGTGGTTTGATTTAATTACTTAATGTTGTTACAGTGGAAACTGTCAAGTCATGAAGCATCCCCATTAAATATTATGTCATTTGGTTGTTGTGTTCACAAAAATTAGTCACATCAAACCAGTGTATGAAGTAGTGGGATGCCTTAGTCTATAGATACAAAATAGCATATTTCCATTCTCATGCATGCATTAACAGCAAGTTCTTTTCTGTAAAGCATGATTGCGCAACTGGTTCTCAACCTGCTTAGATATCGTGACACAATTGCGGTGCTGCAGTCCTCTGTAGCTTTTGAGACATTTCCTCTCTAGCATACACAAATACTTTTGAATGTGTGAAAACAGTAAATGTTTAATTTGACAGCTTTAAACCATTTTCTTCTGGTGTCTTGGTCCTGCCTGCAATACATTTTACTTCAATTTACCGTATAACTGCATTATTACCCATATTACATTTTGTACCCAGAACAAAAGACTTCAACTATTATGCACTGTTCCCTTTACACTATAAGCAACTTCACCCTTGGGAGGTCTGCAACCTAGATGACCCTTGGTCCTTCGCAGATTCCCACTCCCTCATGCATTTTATAAATCAATGTACTTGGAAGTCATCGCAGTACTACATTATAATAAGCATGATGATGTCATTCATGCGTGTCTCAAAAGCTTGTGTTTCATCAAAGTACAGTAAATGTATTAGCGCCATCAAGGGTATATACTCTCTACTACCGCCATGTATGCATCCTTGTCTTCCTTCATGTATTTGTGTATTCTTTGTTATTGCGATGCATGTTTAAAGTCTAGCGCCTTGCTTTGTTTTTTTGTTCAGGAAGTTACCATTCTTTCTGTGAATGCTCAATGCTGTACACTGTTCATTTCTTAGCTTCCAAAGTCTGAGTCTGATGCCATCATCACATTCAACATACATACAAACTAAATAGACTTTGCTTTCCTTGGATCATATTATGTACAAAGATGACCCACTGTCACAGTTTTAACATGCTGATAGCTGATACACGATATCTGTTTTGGCACTAGTTTTTCAGGGTGCTGCGGCAAAACATACACATTTGTGTAAAGCTCATTAGGTTGGGTGCTAAACAGGTAAAATATATGAAATTCATTAATCTTCAAACTAGACTATGAAGGGTGCTATTTGAGCATTTACCCACACAAGGCCCAAGTTGTCTCAAGTCCACACAAATCTAAGACTATCTGTGCTTGGTTACCTATTGAGCATTCTCACATAAGAAAAAGTAGCAAGATCCTAATACAGTACTAGAATTCATGTTCCTTAATAATAACACCTATCCAACAAATGCTACCTGTCAAAATGTCCAGAAATTGAAACATTACAGATTTACATAAGATTGCCTAGCCAGCATGTAAGTTTAACATAAAATCAACAGGCCTACTAATTGTGACGCAAAGAACAGCACCATAAGTTGCAGCAACAGTTAAATTACACATCATAATAAAATTCAAACCTCAGAATTCAAAGTAAACTCCAAGTAGGCTTGCCATTGCAGCAAATGCTTGCTTTCCTTAGATTTTCTCTCACGCTTGGGAGACTCAATTTCTGCTTCATCTGCATGGCATGCATTCAAAATTTTGCAAAACAAGGTATGGGGATATTAATAAGGCACAAGAAAATAATTACTCCAATGATAAACAGAGAATAAAGTTGATATAGCTCTCATGATAGTGTAAGGCTTTACTACATTGTCGTACTCAGTGACCAGTGTTATGTAAAATGTTACTACACGCTGATCAGTATTAATGAAAATTTATAAGAACTTTACTTTGAAACTCCACTTTTTGAGAATAAGAGTAGTTCTTTAAGCATATTATGGCCAACCATAATTATAAAACTTGAGGTGGCAAGACTATGTAAACATCACACCTTTTTGTTGCACTTCAAATCCAAACTCATCATACACAGTTGCAGTACTTTCGTCTGATGCAAACTGAAAAAAAGCAAAGACATATATTATGCACGATTAAGGCTGCATCTTTCAAATAAAATAAAAAAGTATCAAATCAGCTTACCAAATGAAACTAAATTGAAATTTTTTTACCACTTTCTTGGTCAAACTCAACAAAATATAAAAAGTAAAGATTACAATCATAAACAAACCACAATATTACAAGTAAAAAGGTCATACTTCAGATGTTGTGCCAGAGTTAGGTTTCATGGATGACAAAAGAGCATAAAATGGTTTTCCAATATCTGCAAGATCTGCATCATCAATCATTACATCCATCACCAATGCAAACAAGACACATGTGTGTAACTAGCAATAAATACAGACACTAGATAGTTAGACACCAAATATTTTAAAACACAAACAGACCACCTTTTTGAAAAATACTTTGTTTCAGACAATTTAAAGCAACAGCAGCGGATCAATATTGAAAAATCTGCAAAAGCCACTGCAGAAAAAAAATGATATGCTGATGAATCTTTTCACATCTAAAATACCATTGATAAGTGGAGCTTTCTCCTACTCCCACTACTACAGCCATGTTGTCTTCTGGTGAAATCAATGAGCATGTAACCAAGCATGAATGAAAAACATACAACAATGAGCCTGGGCAGAGTTTTGTTTAGAGAGATGCAGAGGTTGCCTATGCCTCAGTCACATGCACTTGGCCCTTCAATGAAGGTGTTCTGATGCCAAGGGAAACCAACACATTTGGATTCCACCAAGGGTTGCTTCTCATATGTAAATCTCACATCCGAACGAACATGAGACTTTTTCCTGCAGCTTTCTTTACACTGTGTGCCAGGCAAGAAGGCTACAGTACTGATTTATAAGGTCTTGGTAAGACTCAGCCTACAGTCAGACTCCAGACATACCAGCACTTATACACTAAATCAGTGGTTCTCAAACTTTCATGAGCTGTGGTCACCTTCGAAGTTTAATATATCGTGACACTTGGGTTATACAATATCACGGCAAAGCTACCTGGTGAAGGCCTCTGCTCGTGGCCCCCAAGGGAGGCTGAGGACCCCATTTGAGAAATCCTGCACTAAACACTAAGTCATGGGCAAGTTAGTTACTACCGAAGTGCTGCATGAAAAGCAAGTAACAAGAGATTTTAGTTTATCAGTACTCAGCATCCATTCCAAAAAAATCAACATTCACCACAGCATCAATGTACATCCATAACTAGGTATTGCAAAACACATGTCTTTTAAAATCATTCAAGTAACTTCACTCCACAAGTGAAAGACGCAAGGAATCAATCACAAATTTTTAATAGGAAATCAATTTCACGTAACACTACGTATCGTCAGACCTCTTATTCAAATAGAATTCTATTTGAATAAGATGAATAGGTCTGACGAATACAGATATGCGCAAGTTTGAATCATCGCAAAAAGATGTAAGCAAAGCCTAGTCGATTCCTCTAAAGCCTATAGAAAACGTAGAGCTTTTTATTGTCTTTTAATCATTGTTCAAAAAACTGAACAGCATAGCAAAGATGAGAAAGCAAAACAGAAGAATGATACTTCTATAACCAGCAATTTGTTCTGCTGTTTCAGCTAATCAATCCACTGTAAAATGTCTTCATTATTTTTAATAAAACTTCTTAGAAACCACCCGATACTTCATAAATTATGCTGAAATTAGGGATTTTAGTATGTAGAGCTTTTATTTCAATAGGTGAATTATCTAGATTGATAGTGTCTAAAGGACCATTATCTAGTTTTCACTTTGAAAAGACTAAAAAATATATCTCACCTCCATTTTTGTGTCAGATATAAAATTGAATTGGAAACTTTCACCCCACAGTCGATGTGGTCGAGTGGTAAGTGACCAGTGCTGTGCAATGGGTTCCTGGATTGAGTCACACCTTGGTTGTATCCGTTTTTTGATAGTGCACAAGACACTTTTGATGTTCTCACACAAGATTAAATGCTGAAAGTTTGGGAACTGCTATTGTTGTACATTCTTAAAAACTTTCAAAAAGCAAACACAAGCTAGATTTAGGGTGAGGGTTTTGGATTAGGGTCATCATTTAGGGCTAGGGTTTGCTGTTTGTTTAACGGTTTACTGTTGAGGCTTGCAGTTTGGGTTTTAGGTTAGGGCTTAGGGTTACAAAAAATTAATAGCAACTTTAATCCTTTACTCTGAAAAGCAATTGACCTATAGGAAGTGGCCACATATTTCACAGAGGTCCACAATATTGCTTGATACTGTTTTTTAGTTTTTTCAAGGTGAAAACCAGATACGGTCGTTTAGACACTGCTATCTNGAAAGCTGAATGAAAAACAATGTCTAATGAACCTACTGACACCGGGTTGAAAAGTTGCTAGTGTCACAATNAAAACATGTCTTTCANGCTCTAACCCACGGATNGGCAACTTTTTTTAATAAAAGAGCCATTCTACTCAATTTTCCAGCTGATATGACTGGTGATGAGCTACAAAGCATTGATACCATTTTGTTTTTCATGCAACTTCATGTGGACATTAGCTAATTTATATTCAACTTAATTCTGTAAATAGTAATGACATTCAAATTTAAATTCCAAGTTTTTTCAAATCCAGAGAAAGCCACAGAGCCACTTGAACAGAGAAGGTCAAAAGCAGCTCCCAGCTCTAGAGCTGCAAGGTGCCAACCTCTGCTCTGACCCAACCTTGCTGCAAATACTACATTAAACCATGATAATGTGTTTGATGCATTGTGCCCTGCTGGACCCTCAGTGAAAAACAAAGGCTCAGCTCTTCATCTGTATTAGGTGGGAAGACTTGATCCTTAAAATATAGCATAACACCATTAGGAAACATAGTCAAAACAGAAAATTATCGCTGAAGCAAAAATAGCTCATTTTGTTGTATAAACAAACTGGGTTTGTCAATCAGATGTTTGGAGATTTTGTAAAAATGACAGATTTGAGTCTTGGGTCATTGATTGTGACTTGAGTCAAGTCATTCAGTAACTGGAGTCACACTACCACTGACATCAGGGTAGGTAATTGTGTATATTCATTTAAGAGTTATGTGAACGCTAGCTTCCCACAAGTCATACTTAAGGTTGACGCTCCAACAATTCTTAAGGCTGGTGGCACAACAAAAAAAGAACTCTGGTTCTAAAGGCACAACCCATGTAGTATGTGCCCATGGGCCACATTTGATCCACAAGTTGCAGTTGGGACATCCTGCCTTAAATTAAAAAGAAATCAAGTGTCCTGAAGCATGTAGTTAACAATTTGTTATGCCACATGGATCTGTGGATAAAGTAAAAGCTACCAATAATACTATGACATGGATCAACATTTCATTGTGACAATTCAAAACAAACTTGATTGACATTGACTGCACTGACTTCAACTGCTTTTGATGTGCTCACCATAATTGGCAGCCCTGTTTTATGTTATTGACAAGTTGATACAGTACCACAGACATGAATTTTAATGTGTTGGTTACTTGTGATGTCTCCACGAAT
>JGI24021J15306_10007640_pt1 | contig 13197 bp, 9 predicted proteins | sample Ectturendosymbi1_FD_15306 | JGI IMG/M metagenome (IMG submission 15306) | reverse complement strand
GGTTACATCCCCAATCGCGAACACATTCTCCTGACCTTCCACTTGCAAGAACTCGTCGACTTTCAAAGCTCCGCTGTCCGTCATGGATTCAGCTGAAATAAAACGCACAAAATAACGATCATAACAAACTGAGTACGTTTCCCAAAAACTATAAAACAAAATGCAGTAGCTATTTTGTTTTCGCACAAATTTGTTAATAAAAATAAATTGAAGAAAAAAGTTATCGAATTTTCTCTAAAGTTTTTAAAATTGTCCACTGGCCTACGTTTTCAATCCTAAACTTTTTCTCTGTTTACCATAAAACATGACGTCATTTATGGACAGCCCCTACTCGGTTGACTCATGGAATAACTTCAAAAAGGCATTGACCGAGGTAAAGCGAGACCGTTCCATTGTTTAACCGTTGCATCTGTAAATAAAATTTGCACTCAGCACTGTTTATACGTTGAATGATAATTTGTCCGAAAATCTGAGGAAACTCTAGTTATTGAACTGAGAGGAACTGTGCCATGCCTTACACTTTAAATATTTCCTTGATGTCACAAGCCACGGTAGCGCCAAAACCGCTGACAGCACAAATTCATATACCTAAAAGCTTTGAAAATTTCTGCAGATTCTCTTTCTTCGCAATTTTACGAGCGAATCTTTTCACTAGAGTAAGCATTTGGGCTATCAGGCCTTGAATTTGATCATCGTCAGGACAACTTCTATGGGGAGCCCACTTAAACAATCAAAATCTATTTTGAATTAGTCTGTCTATTGTTGTCACAGACCTTGTTGTCACAGACCAGAGTATGAATAACTTAATAGGGAACGCAAAAGAGTTTACATGACACAAATATTAATCGAAGGACTTATGAAGTAGTTGAAAATAAAAAACTGGCATTGCAAAAATCACTCCAGAAATTAGTTCACATATATACATTTTCTAGCAACGTTAAGTTTCTTCATTTATTCACTTCCTGGAGAGGAAGTTTTTCGTTCGTGGTTGTCAGTGTCAGCCGATTTGCAACTTTTAAATATCTGTTTCTATTTCAGAAATACTTGCTTTTTTTGGTGCCAAAGTATGTTTTGGTTCACGAGTCTGATTGAGGAAACGTCGTCTGCAGCTTGCTTTGCAGCGTTTAAATCCAGCTGTTGTATATGTCCTGGAGAGTTCTTATTTTTATTATGGTTTGAGCAAGGCTTGCTTTAACTCGAGTCTACCGCAATTATATTATTTTGAAGTTGCATGTCCATTCCAGCAAACGTTGCAAATTTGCTGACTTCGTCAATGAAGTCATTTTTTGTGGTATTTTATGCAGTACATTTCTTGTTATTACAGCAGAATTTTTTGCTGTAAGAATGGATGCTGGCACATTTTACCGAAAAAGGTGGGAAGTTTGAGTATTGGTTGGAAATGATGGAGAGACTAGCTATGATCTCACTGACGATTCTGATACTGGGTACATGGGCGTGGAAAGGGGAGGCGGGGTGTCAAGGCACCTCCCTGGATTTTAAAATTTGACATTTTCTCATCAAACGTTTAACAAAAAAAAGTTTTGGGTAGTAAAAATGATATATATTTTGCTACTTTTGTCCTCTCTGCAAAAATATTACTGGCTTCCCCTGGAACATCCACTATTTGCTCGTCCCTGGAAAAATCTTTCCCATGCCCATGACTATGTTCCAGACGAACTAGCTAGGCGTGCTGGGGGTCTGTAAAGGGAAGGCTCTAGTGAGCTTCCAAAATGTAGGCTATAAATCACATGTAAACTATCTTCCTGTTTAGATGAGTGTGATACAGACGATACAACTCATGTTTAGAGTTCTTCAAAGAAAACCACGAATTCCACGTGGAGATGTGTTCCAAAATGTGATTTTCCACGAGATGCTCCAATCAGACCTGATTTGCATCCCAAGAGTGAAAGCATATCTGAACCCTCGGAATATTAGATAAAGTTTTTTTGTAACGCTATGATAGAACGCATTGTGAAGCACAGTAATTTGTATGCAGTGATGTAGTGCAAACAAACCCTTCGAAACCGCTCATGCTCACATGTAGCTGGAAAAGTTTTTTGCTGTTTTATTGAAAATGTCCGGTATCCTTTGCCGCTTTTGCGACTGTACTATAAAGAAGTTGGGTAATCAATTTGTGAGTACTTTGATGACCAAGGTTCGTTTTCAACAAATAAAAAACTGCTTACATTGCAACGGTAACAGCAAAATGGTTGCACACGGTGAAGAAAATTTTGACAAGCTGTTCAAAATAAGATCTCCTACCACATATTTACAATCAAAATTTCGTGACATTCTCATGGAAAGAGAACCACTGCTGGCATAGGACTTTTCAATTCTTTGCAGGTAAAAACAATCTATTCTTGATACATTGCCAAAACATTGTTCAAACTCTGTAGAATGAACAGTGATTGTGATCAAAAATTCTTCACAATCGTATCTGAATTTTTGAGTGTGTTTTGGTGAAACTTGATTTTAAAAAATGCTGTATTGTGTCCCAAATTGTGTTCTTGAATGGGACGGAATGTATTTCTCTATCACGATCATTATTTTTATCCGAGTTTTTACTCTATGAAATACATCAATCAGCCTGGCATTGTGTTGCAAACACAAACCTTTACCTGAAGAAACTAAATTACTACAAATTACCCATCACCTACATAAACTTTTCCTGCGGAAATCAGTGTTGAATACCGGTCCAGTGCAAGGAATGACGAAGTCGGCAGAAAAGCTTTTTTGGCTTTCCGTCTCAATGGTCTGGTTTTTGCACAGCTTGTTCGTAGTTAATTTTTTCATATTAGAGACGCGTTCTTCTGCAAAAAATTACAAAATGCATTGAAACAGCCATGTGAAATAATATGAAATCAACAATGAATCTGAAAAAAACGGGTGGTTTTATCAGCATATAAAATGAATGCCAGGCTGGAATTTCGCATGTTGCGTGAAACCGCAGTTTGATGATAAGTCACTTCTTAAATTTAGGACAAGTGGCCTGTCGGCCCGCATTTACGCAACTGTTCGCTATTGGCCACACAGCTACTTTTCAAAATATCCTGCTGCAAGGGAAGTAGGTCGTTGGCAGCACGGCACAGGAAGGTTTTCCTTGCACCTTTCCAGTAATGCTGAGTATGAGGCTGGAAAGGGCGCGAGCACCGTATTCCAAGCGTTCTGTGTGATCCGACAGAGAATCGAACCCTGCTTACTGGCAAGAGAGGGTGCCTGATCTGTTCTGATTTACAAAAATCCGGTACCTTTGCGTTTGGTGGTGTGACATCATCATGATGTCCTTGTGGCTTTAAGTCAAAGGTTCCTGTTTTTTTGTTTATCGGAAATACACAAAAATCGGCTCTTAAGTTGTCTTGATTGAATCTCTATCGCATCCGAATAGGCAAGTTATGACCGAAATTACCCCAAATTCCAAAAATTTCGTCTTTTGCGGGCTTTCAGGGGTTAATCCAATACTAAATATTTTTACTCGGTTTTTAATGCGATCAATTCATTGTTGGATGGTTTAAGTTCATTGTCCTATAATTCTTCAACGCAACAAAGGGTGAAAGGAAGCTTCACTCCTCGACCTTTCTGCATTGCATTAAGGAAAAAGTGTATAGGAAGTTCCAAGCTCATTGAATAATTGTTTTTGACACTAACCTCACTGAAATTCTCTTCAGGAGGCACTGTAATTAGCTGGCAACTTTTGATTAGCAAGAAAATATTAGTAAACGTACCCATCACCACCTTTACACCAATTCTCTCCAAACTGCTTAGAAGTTCATCTTGGGTTGTTGTTTGCAAACGTTCACTGCAGAGTACTTTTCCTGATGTGATGAGAATAACCTGCAGTAAATATCGCTGTAAGTTCAATGGCCTATAACAAAACTACAAACTGTAGTGATACACCATAAAAAATTTTAAACTGAAGCGTGTCACAAATGATCGAGATTCAGGTGATTCACCAAAGTAGTTTAACTTCATAGCAATTCATGGTTTCCTGTCTTCAACAACACGTACAAAAAATTTAAACGTCTGATCTCTTTACACAAGAACTATTTTCCAAAACAAACTATTAAAATGTGAACACAGTTCTTACATGAGTCGACACACCGAACTTATGGTCTACGATTCGTTTTGTGCTCTTCCGCCCTTAAAAAAGTTTTTTTATGCAGCGCACCCTCTTGGTCACAATTTAAACACTACAAAAAGTTTTACATCAGTGGTTCTATACCAGGGGTAGTGGGCGTCGGAAGGACTTTTCCAGGGGCGGGACAATGGTGGTGTCATTGTACCAACTCGAATTTAAGAGAAACACGAAATTCTATTAAATATTTAACAGGAAAATGTCAAGTTTCCAAATCCAGCGGGAGCCTTGGCCCCCTGTCCCCTTCTAACGCCAATGCCAGGAGTTTAGGAGTTTGCAAAGCGTCCTTGAAGCGGTTCGAAGAAACCTTTAAAATATAAGTTTAGTGTTACATCACGCCATTTTTCGTTGTACAGTCATCAACATTTATTCTTCACTGGATTGACATTGTCATGTGTCGATCCAAGATTTTTATTTGGGTGCTCGTGTCGAATTGATCCGGGTATTTCCAGATTAGGTGACGGCGAAAACGCGTTGAGGACCAAGACCTTCTATGACAGTGGGTCTTGAACTAATTTGAGGAGTCGCGAGGACTCTTCCAATCACCACATCAACTTACCTCTTTGTCAGGAAATTCAGTTTTCACCTCGCCGGCCATTTCAACTCCCACAGCTCCTCCACCAACGATTGCCACACCATCAGCCATCGTGAGCTGCTCATACAAAGTTCAGAAAGCATCAAAATGAAAACATTAACTTCATAAGTAAAAACAGCAAATCATGAGGCCAGGTAAAAGTCTTGATTGACTGAATAAAAAAATCTTCCTTTGCAAGAAGCTACAGTTGCGTGTTTAGACAATTGGCTAGTGGCTTGGTTAACGAACTTCAAGACCATTTACTTTCATATTATCAAGCAAATATGTAGATATACAAATATGTAGATATACGATATGTTATATATATTTGCTGTAGACGTACATATTTGCTTCTTTCAAATTTTTTATTTACAAAATTCCATGCAAGTCAATACAATAAAAAACTGAAGAATCAGACTGAATAAAAATTGCCCAAATTATCTAATTAAAACATCAAAAACAAAAAATTTAAAGTCGCTTCATCTTTCAGAACAAAAGTTGGGTACTGAAACATAGTCTTATATAGTTCTATAACGGTACAAGTTTTAATGTGGGTTCTCTGAAACTCAGTCTGATTGGCAACCACGACTGCTTGAAAATTAATTTACTGTCAAGATTTCTTCGACGTCGAAGCTGCATTTGAATGTAAAATGTACACAAATACAAAGCAGATCCTTTGATTGCGTGTGTCTAAATTATAAGCTGTTTCGCTTTCATCCATTGATATTTCTTTGAGTGGCGTTCTTATGTATTTAATGTGGTTCTTGTATGTCACCAAAGTACAACGTGGGAAGTACAGGAACTCGGTGGCCAGTGAAAGAAGTATGTTTTGTATATACTACGCACCTCGTTATAGAAATTATCATATAGCTTCAATCCTTCCTCCTTCGTCAACTTAGGGTTTACTGCTGTTGGATTGCCTGGAAAAGGCGACTGCGATCCGGAAGCAATGACCAAATGCGTATAATTTATCTATAAAAGCACAAAAGTTATGCACACCACATGTTATGTGCAGTTATTTATGTTTGACGTAAAATATAAAACATACCCCGTGAGTCGTAACAAAGAAAATTTCTTTTGAACTAATTTTTGATCAATGTTTGCCACAGAACTTAGCAAAGACACACATTATGTGACAAAACCGTGGACGGCAAATCAAGTTAAACACAACCACTAGCGTACGGAGGGGGGAACTGTGCCATGTCCTCCCTCAGACCCTGAAATCTATAAACAGTATTCGGCAGCAGCGTAATTAAAGGGGGGGGCAAGGGCCTCAATTTGAAATAAACTGACTTTGTTTTCTGGTCACTGATATACCCACAACGCAAATTTTTTATGACTACTGTACGTTTCCTCTGCTTGGTTTTCATTTTACGATTTCATTCTTTCACTGACAAAATTGCTTCATACGTAGCTGTTTAGTAACTTAACACAGGTAACAATGAACACCAGAAAATAGCTTCGGCTGGCGTGAGATTTGAGCCCACAAACTTCAATAAGCGACATTCGATAAGTGATACATAACTAAAACCTCTAACATCCAAGCACGCATATAGGTTTATTTCATAAGCCTCAGACAACAAAAGTTCAGTTCTGTCTCACCGGCTAATAAGTCTCGTAAAAGCATTATATTAAAACTAGCTTACTCAAACCACAAGCAATCTGCTGCTATGAGAAACAATAAAACACTATATTAATTCCGCGCAGACCTGGATAACTAAAACAATCAAAAACCACAACGCAAACCGTGATTTGTTCACAGTCAGTCATCCGCTAATTGCGCGAAAACTCTCCACGAGCGTATGTTACATCATAAACAGGTTTTATTTGCGGAACAATAACATGCAATTCTGTACACTAGGCATTAAATTAAGTTGTCTTGAGGGCTACGGATTGTAAGAAACAGAACAATCAGCAGTGGCTTTTTCATGAGCAAATAACACCGATACATGTTGGCAAAAATTTGCCGATGTGATCATCATCGTTACATCGGCATGACGATGGGTGGCTCGAACTCAACTCGAAATGCTTTTTACTTCAATTAATTTAATAAAATCCTGCTCTTCTGATTCATTTAGATGCGATGGGGCGCAAAATACAAACCTCATGAGAACTCACCTCCTCTGCATCGTCCAAAATTAGTTGCCTGTCTTCCGTGTTCAACCTCACAACCAGGCCTCTGTGGAAAGTGTCTCCAAGCATCTCAAGGTAAGGCACAAACATGTTCCTTGCAAAACCTGATATCGCCGAAAAGAATGTAATATGTTAAACTTTTGATTGTTTTGCACCAGCCACTGCAAAAGAAGCTCTACGATTAACTTCAAACTACAGCAAGTTCAAACAATTTTGAAAGGGTTACAGCGTAATTCTGGTTGAATTGAATAATCAAAGTTCTGTAATATTTTTACTTTTGTTCATTGAAGTTTCAGGTACCAATCAAGGCTAAACGTCAAAATTTCACTTAATTCAAATTCTGCCTCCCGATATTCCACTTTATATTGAAGAAATGATTCGGAACGTTGCGATTCACAATGGTTTGAGATGGACATTGGACATATACAATCAATTTCGATTTCAACGCAATGTCTACTCAAGCTTGATAATTATTTCTGATGTACCTTTCTCCACACATGAACGCAAGGATGCTACGCAGTGAATCATGGAATCTTTCGGGTCAACCAAAGTCACTTTGCAAAAGTTTTCCTTCTTCAGAAGAACAGCAAGCAACGCTCCTCCGTAACCACCACCAACTATCACCACATGCATGTCGTCTTGAAACGGAATTTCAGAATCAGAGTTATCACCCATTTTGAGGCCACTCAATTAAGATATTTCACCTGAGAAAAATTCTTAAATTTAGTTGCTGTCGTTACGGGTTGCAAATATCCGACAACATGAAGGCGTCGAATGTCATTTGAAATACGTCGAGCATCATTCGTTACACTTTCTTTTCCACCTGGCAGACAGTAGTTTCCCAACTAATTCTCTCACTATTCTGCGTTTGCATCGGTAAAACCGGAATCTAATTATAAAGTTCCTGCTGTTGCTCGTCTTCAAAGATTTGATCGTAAACCTGCGTTTTTTTACATTGTTTGGTTTGGATTTTTAATGGCTTTGCCAAATACCTTGGATCAATCTATATACCTTCTTTTTGCAGCTGATGAAGGAAGGTTAACCACAGCAACAAAAAAATCAGTAAAAGTCAGCCCGAATATTACTGATTTCATCAAAAAAATTAAGCCGCAAGGAAATGTGGTCAGGCAGTATCAAGGCCGGAATAAATCGTTTAAGTTTCAAGTTTTAGTACTAATTTCTTTCTTTATATTTTAAAACATGTCCAGGTTGCTACAAGTTTTTTAAAACCCCAATTGAAATTTGAAACAAGCAAGAAATACTATTCTGTTTTCACAAAGGAAGATTTATTCGCTAATGTTAATTTTCAGACACGAAGACCCCATGATCTGAAACCATAATTACGGTGCAGCATTCCCCAATCGAATTCGTGATTACAATCACAAGAGTGGAGAATCAAAGAACCAGCCTCACAAGCTTTTCATTGTTTACAACTTCACGTATCACCAAACTTACTGTAGGTTTAAAAGTTCTTTAAAATACTGAAATGTAATCCGACCTCGAATTTTTGACACAATCTCCACACTCTAAGTTTGGTTCTGCGACTGGCCTATTCGTATGCTGACAGCTGTGCTCACGTTAGCCCCGTTATTATCGAATTCGAATCTGTTTCACACATTTCTTATCACTGAATTGCAAACTCGTGGACAGTCAAGTGAGGTTGCAAAAACTTTGAATTTGAGCACGCTCGACTCAGTATCGAAAAATGATATCCTTATTAGGCAGTAAATGAAGAGTTTCGAGAAAATATCTTATCCGATCTAATGACCGCCTGTTATTACAGCTATTGCTTCTAAACTGAACTCTCACTTAACAAGTAGGTTTGTATTGTGAAGGTGAATGAAGTGATTTCATCGAGGTCGACGAAAATCGATCGCGATCAACTAGTCGAGATCGGTGAAGCAGGCTAGGCGGTGAGGTACCGACTTGGATTGAAAATATCAATACATTATGCGTAACTGCAATAAACAAATATGAACAATTTCTACATTCATCAAGATGAGATACTTTCCCAAGGAAAAAACGTTGGCAATCAACCCGGAAAATAAGAAATTACGGTAGAAAGCACTTCAATCTGCTTTTTTACTGTATAAATCCAAAACAAAGACCATCACCTTGTAATAGCATGAGCACTAACAAGTCTATTTACGTAGGCTTTGCTTTGCTAAGATTTCGTCATTTCTCCTGAACAGAAAAGCACAATGTAGAAATGCACGAACACTGTATGTCAAGTATTGCACCTTCAACAGTAACGATGTCTGCAAATTGGGACCAGCAAGTAATACTGAGGTGAGCTCAAAACAGGAATGTGAGGAATGGCGGAGCAGGATTGCACAATGAATCAAGGCCACAAGCACAAGCGTTCACGCTGATAGCACAAACCTTTGTCTTGAAATATTGAAATTTTTAAACCAGTGCTTCCCGACCATTTTCACTACTATGCCGAAATGCTAAATGGGGAACCCACGTGACGATGCCAAGCGTCGTGTTTCGTCCGACGCACAACTTCACGTGCAACAATAAGTTGCCAATCAGAATGAAATACACAAAACAATGGATGATCAGGACAAGCCATGCAATGGATGCTTCGGAGTTGATTGATTTCAATCAATTGATTTAGATCAGTTATGTCAAACAAGGCATAAAAGAAATGAAAATGGATTTTTTAATCTAAACTCAATCCTTGAAGAAATCACATATACCAGGTGTGGGCAAACTTGTTCAATGGGAGAGTCATTGGCAGAAAAACAAAAATACCAGCGAGCCACAAAATCAGTTTGTATTGTCAAATACAGTTCGACAAGGAATACAAGTTTTACATAAAATGACCTACTCAAATCGCGTAGACTCCTTCGCAACTAACCTCACGAGTTCGTGCAAATCCGCTGATAAATGAAACAAACATCACATATGAGGCAACAACTCGCCATCAGTAGAAGAGCCAGACAAAACATGTCGGCGGGCCTGCATGGGCACAACAGCCGCAGTTTGTCGACCGTTGGCATATGCAGTGTACTCAAGCGTAATTCCGGTTTTGATTATTTTTCGCCAGGTGCTTGTTTGCTTGTTCAGGGATTATTGTAGGTCTGCTCCAACTATGATGCTAGTGCTGCCTAGACCTAAGCGCTGAATGTAGGAAATGTAGCATGTACGGGAGCATTCTATATAACTTTATCCGCAATGTGGATAAATGTAGGCGACGCCTTAGCAGAGCACAAGAATGATTTAAAATACCATTAAATTGCATAAAATTTTTGTGCAAACGGTTTGGCAATGAATTTAGAAAATGTTTATTTTCTTTATCGATCTCTGCAGTTGGCGCATCAGAAACCAGGCTTTGAGCTCACGAATGCAGACCACACAGCCTAACCAACTGTGCCTAAGGAAGCGTTCACACATTACGTAAGCAATTTGTTTACCTTTATCAATCCCCTTCCTTTCTGCAAGCAAGCGTAAACACAAGGCAAACTCCCCAGTAATTACGTACGCACTCGTTGACACTCCAAAAAACCACAGCACAAGTTGTTTTAGTACAGCGTCGAGGTATTATTTCAAGCAGCAGTGTAAATGGAAACTGCCTTAAACCACTGTGCTCTGTGCTCAGTGATGTTACTCGGTTACAAACATAACCAGCCCAGCCAAAATTGATTATGCAACCATCCCAGCAACCCCTCACCCCAAAAGCAACGGTAAGGATTTGAACCCGTCGTGTGCTTACGTAATATGAGAACGTTACCTTAACAAGCCTTTGTTGACAAACACGGATGTACTAAAAGCCTTTCTGACATATGGCCAGTGCTGTGGTGGAGTCATAATTATCAAGTAACCACTAACCAGTGATTCAAAAACCGTTCAACTCAGAGCCATCTGCAATATTTTCAAGTGGATTCGTAGTCGGAATATAACTTAAAAGAGTCCAGTCCAGTCACGAAAATATCAAGTGCTTTCAAGTGACCCACTTCCAGGTTCGAGTGAAAATTAGATATTTCCGTACTTTTTTGTTTTTTCTAAATATCAAAATATTCATGCCAGGTTGGTCCAAATGTTATTAACTTGACTCATCACAAAAGGAATAGGTGAGCAGCATGTGCATGTACAAAGTTATGCCCAAAAGCTAGAAACTAAACAAAAAATAAAGCGTTTTCAAAAATCTCTCTCTGGTTTTTGACAGAAATGAACTTAACTGCGTATCATGAAAAGTCATAGAAATTATTTAAACTGAAAACAAGACGTCAAACTATGCATACAACTAAAACTTGCTAAATGCATAGAACGCTTAGATGTAGTGCCAAAAGTGGTGGTTGCATACAGAACTTACAAACGTTTAACAAGAAAATAAAATCCCACACAAAAAATAGCAAAAACACCGATTTAAAAAATCTAAGGTGATTCGCTTAATAAGTGAAATATTAACAAGGAATTAGTTTAACTTTTTTCGTATGAGAGGCTGGGAGCTATTTCGAGTCTTCTAAGGGCAGCTGTCCCCGCGACCATTTTCAGAGGAAAGGCGGGCATGAAAATGAATGAATGGCTGCTACGACAGGCTAAAAGTTTGAGCCACCAAATTTCCTTTACTGAATGTCAACACCAATTTGATACCAAAAACACTGACTTTGGTACCAAAATGCTTGCATTGGTCTAATATATCTGAACAAAGCAATGGTAAATTTAACTACACAAAAACTGCTTAAACGCACGTCTTGACATCAAAAGACATAAGATTTCAGGTTGTAAACAAACCTTTCATCATCGTTAATTAGAGAAAGTATAAATAAAGCTGCTTCTTTGCATGCATTAAGTGAAGCACATCCAATACAAGAATTTCCTGAGGTTTTCAATAACGGCATAAACCAGATAAACACAAGTACCATACAATGAAAATTGTTTTACGATGTTTCAATCGATTTCATTTTTGTTTCAAAAAGTGCTAAAGATACGCAAATTTTCACATTGGCTTTGTCCCTTTTATTACAAGTTTGATGAGGTTGTACCGGTATCCAGTGGCGTATCAAGCTAAGTGCCACCCGGGGCCGACCGTAAAAGTGCCGCCCTTTCAACCCCTCAAATTTGCTTGCAAAAATTTTAAATGAAAAAAATCATGTTTCGTGCTTATTTAAAGATATAAGGATTAATAAAGCATCTTCAAAATCGCAATTAAACACTAACAAACTGAAATGTGCCTTGTTTTTTATTGTCGAGTATGATTGTTGCTTTTTCTGCTTGTCGCCACCTTTCTCATCACTAGTTTTTCTACGTTTTGCTTTTTTTGCATAGGCATATACGAACCCCACATGTTTCGTCAAACTTTCCTCCCTTTCGGTTTTTAAATCTCCAGTAAGCTCACCGCATGACATTTTAATAGCTGACATATTCCAGGGGATCAAATGGAAAAATTAAGGGATGCGATGGCGGCCTACTTTACAAATGTAAACGTTTATGTATGTTAAAATTTCGTGTAGTATCTCCGTCTTTAACTAAAAAAGTATATATACTGAATATAGCAGGCTATAATATTAATTTCATAATATGAACTCAGTGATGTAAACAACGTTTTATTGTTCACTTCACGTTCCAGTAGTGGTTTGATCCTCTTGGTATAAAAGGCTTCTAACGTTAACTCTGTGGGTACTTGCGCGGAGCCCTCTATAGGTGCAGGGACCCACTTTGAAAAAATATCTTAAAACAGGTTTAAAAGCGGCTATGGTTGAGAATCGCTGGATTGCAGTCTTCATTGTGACGTGCACAGTTGGTCTAGTTGTTGGACTTCTTCGAATTACACGTGCATATTGTTATTCCTTGCCTTTGTTCGTTATCGCCAGAAGGTCTTCAATCGGGAGACTACGTTTGTGCAGGCGGGACTGGCATTCTAAAATTTGACAAAAATCCACTGATTTATAGTGTTTCATATTCCAATTTTAGGGGTCTTGTAGCTTTTTGGGGGGCTAAGCCCACCAAAGCCCCCGTGGCGACAGGACTGGTTGCCAACAGACGTCTATTTCGAAAACTGTATTACCAAATCATGCCAGCTGGGATCTAGGCCTTTGGATGCTCAGCAATGATTATAACGTCTTACGTTCGACGGTTATTGCGATGAACAACTTTATTCAGTGCAGCCATTGCCAAGCTGCACAACCATTTCGATTAACGTTCTTTTTAATAAAAGCGTTAACCACAATCATATCTAAACATATCGTTTTCCCTTGCGTTAGGTTTTCAGACTAAGGTTCTTGCCTCAAATTCATCAAAATGAGACCAACACCTTTTTTAAACTTTTCTTGTTGAAATAACTTTTTCTATGACTGCCAATGTTTAAAGTGTACCGTTGAACAAAGGCGACTTCACGAAAACCACGTTGCCT